>Ga0172379_10005418_pt1 | contig 17877 bp, 16 predicted proteins | sample GrowelOW334metaG_FD_119756 | JGI IMG/M metagenome (GOLD analysis project Ga0172379, IMG submission 119756) | Groundwater microbial communities from an aquifer near a municipal landfill in Southern Ontario, Canada - Groundwater well OW334 metaG | ecosystem: Environmental > Aquatic > Deep... | reverse complement strand
TTAATTCCTGAACTAAATTACTTTCAGGTGCTAAGACAATATAAGTAACTCCAAACAAAGTGTCTGGTCTTGTCGTAAATACTTCAACTTTCTTACCTTTTTCTAAACCATCTGCTCTTAGTTCAAAACTAATTAGAGCTCCTTCACTTCTCCCAATCCAGTTTCGCTGACTTTCTTTAATTGATTCAGGCCAGTTAAGCAGAGGTTTTGTTTCTTGCTGTGCTATATTATTTACAAAAAGATTCCAAAGATATTTCATATCGTCACGATTCAAAACATTTGTTACTTCGTCACGTGTAAGCCAAACAACATCATGAAGTTCTTTTTCATGTTCAGCCATTTCATTCCTGACACCATCTCTCAGTTCCAAATATACAGCAGTAAAATGAGCAAAACGGTTTACTTTTTTTACTGCATGATAAAATTTCGAATCAATTTTGCCTATATTTCTGACAAACTTAATATTTTGATACCCACTTTCTTCCTGAACTTCTCTTATTCCAGCATTCCCTACATCTTCACCATTTTCAATCCCTCCAATAATAAAACCGTGCCAGTCACTTTTCTTCCAATGAGAACAGAGATATTTATCTTCTGACCAATGCTTTATAATACAGACAACAGCTTTCCTTTCTTCAAAAGGCAAACCTTTTTTAATAGCATCTTCCCCACTTTCTCGAATAACTAGAGGAATTCCGGACACTGTAGCATCCAAATCTTTCAAAAGTCTCTCGGCATAATCAGTAATGCGGAGAACCCATTGTCGCATTGGTTTCTTTTCTACGATTGAACCGCATCGTTCACATTTACCATCTTCCAAATCTTCGTTTGCCAAGCCAGTCTGACATGATGGACACCAATTTATCGGTTCATATGATTCAAAAGCAAGACCATGCTTATATATCTGAAGGAATATCCATTGTGTCCAATGGTAATACTCTGGATCCGTTGTATCCACCATTCGTGACCAGTCATAATTCATTCCAATATGTTCAAGCTGTTTTTTAAAATATTCGATATTTTTCTTAACAGCAATACTAGGATGAACTTTGTTCTTTATTGCATATTGTTCTGCAGGCAAGCCAAAAGCGTCAAAGCCCATGGGATGAAGAACGTTGAAACCTTGCATTGTCTTTGTACGAGCAAAAATATCAGTCGCTATAAAGCCTTTTGGATGTCCAACATGCAGACTAGTTCCAGATGGATACGGAAACATATCCAAAACATAATATTTTGGTTTTTCTGAAGTGTCACTGGTTTTGTAGATCTTACTTTTGGCCCATAAAGTCTGCCACTTCTTCTCTATATTTTTATGATCGTATGCGATCGGCTTTTTCGGTTTCATTTTTTATTTAATTCTTATAGGATATAGATCCTTATCAATGGTACGAGAAAAACAAGTATACTCTGCTTGATGCTGCCATACTTCATTTATATAACCATATTGTCCTGTCATAACAGGTTTTGTCGGTGATGAAGATGAGGCAATATCAACTGTCTTAAATGTAGCACAAAGTTCAAAGCTTGTTCCAGTCTTCTTTGTGTAAATATAACCATTTCCTGTTTCCGGGTCAGTTGGCGGAATAAAACCAGAAATCTCATCCTTCAAATCTGCCATCGTGCCAGGCATCACACCCTTCTGTTGCCAATAATTTACAACTTGATATTGAATACCTTGTAGATCAGAGACTCGTGTTTGATCAAGTCGGATATTTCTTTGTGTTGTGGGTGAGCCAATAGCAACTATACCAAAAATTAGTGAAGCAACAATTATAAGCCAAGTTACGTAAGCGAAATATTTTCTCTATGGTGCTGGAACTGTAGGGTCGCGACGAAGTTCATATAGATAATAACGGAATATTACTGCAGCAACCACCAAGACAACAACTACTTTTAAGACAAAACGCAAAGTGAGGTCTTCTCCTCCAATAAAATTATAGATAAGGACAGCAAGGTCAATAGCGATAGTTAATCCAGCGACGAAAAGAGTTAAAAATGAAAACCATCTGCGTATCCACATCTCTTTTTTCTCGGGTGCTAATACAATAGCCTTTGTACTCATACGAGACAAGTACATAAATACTGGAAAAAATATGATAAGAACTGCGATAGGAAAACGCATGCCCGAACCAGATAAATCGTAGTAAGTTGTTACATCAGGCAGCCATTTGTTAATAAGTTCAAAAAGTAAGGCAATTAGACTTATAACACTTGCATAAAGTCCAATGATAACACCCAAATATAAGAAAAAATCGGGCGCGGTTGTTTTGGTTTTTGTTTGATCCATAAAATTATGACTAGCTAGTAATAGTAACGAAGCTGAAGCTACTTCACATTATACGCTTTTAAATGGAAAAATAAAGATTAAAAAATGCCCCGCGTGATTACACGCGGGGCATTGCCGTCAAAGAAAATCATTGAACTGATCGAGTGTGCCGTTCCACATTCATATCGTCCACACGCTCTATCCACCCTGAGCCGTCAATTTCTTGAGGTGACCGAATATGAATTACGGCACCAACATCTCTCCGACCCTCATTCAACTGAAAAGAAATGTATGGATTGACTTCCGCATCCATATAGAGAGAAACTGAGCTGACTTTGTGATATGACCCGGTAGGTGTAGCAATTCCTTCTTCAATCGGATCATAGCGTTTGAGTTTCGCCGGAGGGTACCGAAGTAAAACTACGTACCTTTCTGGTTTATTTATTCCACCAGAATCAGTCATGAACACCTTAATAACATTTGTGAGAACCATGTCCTTTGTCATCCTCACATTAAAGCCAACCGGCATCTCCTGGGATTTCATCCGGTCTCGGGCATGGATAAAGCTAGGAATTGCAATCGCAAGCAAAATTCCGATGATCGCAGTAATAATCATGACCTCAGCCAAAGTGAAACCGTATCGCATCTTCAAACTATTTTTTTTCACTAATTTTCTCCTTTTTCAAAAGGGATTGCTGAATTGCATACCCCAAACTAATTCAAGTTTAATTATAGCATGTACAATATGCAAGTGTCAAATATTTTTATATAAATATCTCTAGGATAAATCCTTATCGTCTGCTATCCTAAATATTGGTAAATTGATCTTTAACAGAAAGGAAATCATATGTATCCCGAAATCATACAGGGCGGTATGGGGTTAAATATCTCCAACTGGTCTCTTGCAAAAAAAGTCTCTATGTTGGGACAACTTGGAACTGTGTCCGGCGTAGCTTTGGAAAGAGTAATGGCTCGCATATTACAAATGGGTGATCCCGGTGGTCATTTTAGGCGAGCACTAGCCACTTTTCCATTTCCCAAGTATGCAGAAAAGGTTCTTAGTGAGTATTTTGTGGAAAATGGAATATTGAAAGGTACTTCTCCGAAGAATGTTCCAGTTTTCACTATCAAACCTCCTGATCTTTTAATTTCTCTGACTATTTGTGCAAACTATGCGTTTGTCTGGTTAGCTAAAGAAGGTCACAATAATCCTGTTAGTATAAACTATCTAGAAAAGATACAGATGCCACACATCTACGCTATCCTCGGCGCAATGCTTGCTGGCGTTGATTATATAACTGCAGGTGCAGGACTTCCCTTCCAGATTCCAGAGGTGATTAATGCAATCATGGATGGCAGAGCACTGAGTTATCATCTACATGTTGTCGGAGGAAAAACTCCTCACTACATGAGCCTTGATCCCAAAAAATTCTTTGATGGGTCACTGCCTCTAATGAAACGTCCAGGATTTATTCCTATCATCAGCTCAAATCTACTTGCTTCTCTATGTATCAAAAAAATACAGAGAAAAAATATCTATGGATTTGTTGTGGAAGAACCCCCTGCAGGTGGACACAATGCACCTCCAAGAAGAGGGGGTGTCTATGGGGATGAGGATGTTGTAGATTATCATAAGTTATCAGAGCAACTTGGGAAATTGGAATTGCCCTTCTGGATTGGTGGTGCATATTCCTCTCCAGAAAAACTCTCCTTGGCACTATCAATGGGTGCTGTTGGAATTCAAGTTGGCACCATTTTTGCTCTTTGTGATGATTCTGGAATGGATCCTAGAATCAGAAGAGAAGTCCTTCGACTTGGGTTTGAGGGCAAACTCAAGGTTGTGAGGGATATGTTAGCTTCACCATCTGGATTTCCATTTATGGTCGTGCAGTTAGCAGGTACTGTCTCTGAGCGGTGTGTTTTCGAAAATAGGCGTCGCCTTTGTGACCAAGGAGCTTTGGTCACCTTGTTTGAAAGACCTGATGGTTCAATTGGGTATAGGTGCCCGGCTGAACGAATAGAAGTATATGTTAGCAAGGGCGGAAGTCTAGTGGATACTGCTAATAGAAAATGTATCTGTAATGGACTGATTACAACCGCTGGATTAAGAAACGGTGGTGATGATGACGAACCAGCAATCGTAACTTCTGGGGAAGACGTTAGTTTTCTCAAGAAAATTATGAAAAAAGCTGACGACTCACATACCGCAGAAGAAGCCATCAATTTCCTTCTCGGAATTTCAAGTAACACAAATGTGTAACTAATCATTTGTGACTCCTCTGTTTGCAGTTAATGCGAACAGAGGTTTTTTTATCCCTGATTTTTGCAATAAAAATCAGGGATAAAAAAACCAAGCACTTTGAGAGTGCTTGGTAACTTCGACTTCCCTATTTAGGAGATCCAGGGGTCCAGCCGATAATCTTTCGAAATAGAATTGGCTCATTCCTCAAAAGATATGACGGTATAAAGCGCTTATGCCAGTCTTTCACCATTTTTGTACTAGCGAAAAGTTTTTGAAGAGATCTATTCCATAATTGAATTTGATCTTCATCACAATCAAGTTGATCAGACAAATGAAGTCTTCCGAAAACAATTATCGTCTCAATTGATTCACAATTTGAACGCATCATTCCTGATAGACACTCACAGAATTTATTATCTGCCCCATATAGAGACATGAGCGGAACAAATCTCAAATCACGAGCCCATTTACAAGGCTCATGAGCATTGAAAGCAGCCAACTGAACAATTCGGTAGGCCGAATCTTCATCAATTCCGACCGATTGCCCGTACTTCTTGAGCCAATCTTTCGCCTGTGCAGCTGCATAGCAACCACGCGAATTTTTGATTTCCCAAAGCATATTATCGGGATAAACACGAAGACCAGAAAGTACCTTCGTTAGTGTCGTGATTGAATGAACTGTAACATGAAACAAATCTGGCCATGCGACACGCTCGCAAGAACTTTGTTCGATTGCACGTTCTTCCCATGTCATAGAGTTTTCTTCAATGGACTTGAGATACCCACGAGCCAATCGATCCATTCCTTCAATTTTCTCAGTGAAAATTGTATTCTTCTTATGAGGCATCGCGGAAGAACCAGTCTGTTTCTTTCCAAAGGGCTCCTGCATAAGTGGTTTCCCACTTCGTGCAGAAAGCCGAATGTCGTGAGCGATTTTGTTCACCGCTTGTGTGACCTGGCACAATGCCTGTGCAGTCGAAAGATAGAATCCACGGGGAACAATTTGGGTTGCACCAAAGAATGGTTTCAACCCCAAAATCCTCAAAGCCTTCTCTTCCAGCTCTGGGGAAATACTTCCATACTTTCCGATTGCACCGGAGAGCTTGGAATATTTCAGATTTCCCATTGATCGAAAGAGACTCTCCCGACCAAGACGAAGTTCAACCAACCATGTCAGACACTTGGCGCCAAAACTTTGCATTTCAGCTTCTTGTCCATGCGTCCGCGCATTCATCGGAGTAAAGCAATATCTCTTTGCGAGTCGAACTAGCTCATGTTCGAGCATATCAATCTTCTGCAAAGTGTATTCGCATGAAAGAGACAAAGTCAAAGCAAAGGCCGCCTCCTCTGTGTCATACGAAGTCATCTGATCATGAATATAGAATCTCAGCCCTTGTGGTAAATTTTCTTTTCTTTCTTTCACAAATGCATTGAGATCATGTTTCAGTACTTCTTCCAACTCAAGCCAGCGATTGATATTTACAGGTTTAGATGAAAGAGTTTTCTGTATTTTCAGAAAGACATCTTCAGCGACCTGACCAAGTTGAACCCTTGCTTGAATTACGGCTAATTCAACATCCTGCCATAATGCAACTTTATTCTCATTACTCCATAAGTTTTCGATAGATTCGTCCCTATATCTCTTTATCATCGCTATTACCCTTTCATAGAACAAAAATACGGAGAATCCGTACTAGCTTTTATTTGTTTGGGTTATGCTCCCAATCTATATTTAAACTACTCTTTTCAAGATAAATGTCAAAGGTAAACTGAAAACAAGCTCGGGCAAGGTAGTCCTTGCCCGAGCTTGTTTTCTTAATTACTTTTATTGAGGTAAATCCTTATTATTTCTTTATGAATCCCTCAAGAGCTTTGAGTGCCTCGACTGGAACCATATACACTACAGTATTACTCTGATCTGAAGCCATATCGTTAATTGATTGCAATGTCCTCAAATGAAGAGCTCCTGGAGTCTTAGCAAGCATCTCAGCTGCTTTAGAAATATTTTCTGATGCGGCAAGTTCTCCTTCAGAATTAATAATAACAGCTCTTTTCTCTCTTTCTGCTTCAGCTTGTTTACCAATAGTTCTTTCCATATCTGCTGGTAGACTAACATCCTTCAATTCAACATTCTGAACTTTCAAACCCCAAGCATCTGTTTCCTTATCAACAATTTCTCGTATCCTCTCTGCAATTTTGTCTCGGCTAGAAAGCAACTCATCTAGAGTCACTTCACCCACAATATTTCTCATTGTTGTCTGGGCATATTGAGAAATTGCATAACGAAAATCTTCAACTTCAATGATTGCCTTATTTGCATCACTGACTTTGTAATAGATTACAGCATTAACCTTCACAGTCACATTATCTCTTGTAATAGCATTTTGATCTGGAACGTCTACAGCCTTAACACGTACATCTACTCTCTGGTAACTCTGTACAACGGGAAGGACAACTCTCCAACCTGGTTGCATGATTGAAGTAAATTTTCCAAACGTAAACTTAACACCTCTTTCATATTGATTTATTTGGCGAATACTAGCAACAAGCAAGAAGAATACAACAATTATAATTGGATACCACATATAAAATATTTAAATTAATAATAAGTTACACTTTGATATTAACATAATAGCACAAAATCAAGTTATGTTGTGCTAGACTTCTGCGGTGTTTTTGCTGCAAAAACACCGCTATTCTTTATATCTTCTTCTCTTACATCAAGGAAAGATTCTGCACAGCTGTAATCAATCTCTCAAGTTTTGAATTTATTGCTTCCAATTGCTTCTTTATCTCATCGTTACTTACCCCAATTTGTGTTGCGGATCTAGAAGGGGTACCTTGTATTGAATTGTAACTAGAGCTTGGTGAAAATTCTCTCCTCTCTCTATTCTGAAATCGATCTCCAATTTGAATACCTCCCATAGCGTTCTGCTTCATAAAACAATCCTTACAGTGAACAGGACGGTCTCCGATTGGTCGAAACGGGACCTCACAAGCTCTTCCGCAATCACTACAAGTTGCGCTGTGCATTGTGCGAGGTTGGGAATCTTTATCAAAACCTCTGTCAGAACCCCTGCCAAATCCTTTACCGCCTCCAGATCTAAAATCTTTCTTAAAACCACCTCCTCTACCTCCTCTTGAAAAATTATCCATGGATTAAAATTAATTATTATTTTCTACTCGAGATCAAACCCGAGTAGATACATTAACATGATAACGTCATATAACCTAAACTAGACAATAACATTGATGTATTTATTGCATCGTGCTATATTAAAAATTGAAACATTAAGTCAATTAATGATTTAATTTGTACATAACAAAAAGAAAGGAGTTGTATGAATCTAACCACAGAGATGGTTCAGCGATTCGTTGGTGGACAAGCTGAAATTCAGAATCCCATCGAAGGTTACTTATATCGTGGTGAAATAAAAGACATTTCTATCATCCATTGCTATCGTCTAAGAATCACGTTTGCGTGGATGGCAAAAGGTATAGACTTTCCTCCAGTCCCAAAGGGCTGGGTTTTGGATGAAATGATGACTTATGAAATAGGTCTCGATGCATATGATGTCTGTAATATTGGACCAAGCCAAGATGGTGGAGATGATAGAATCTGTCTCAATTCTTTTCTCGGTGAGACTACAATTCTCTTCCCACCAAATGGTAGCAAAATAGCACGACCAAATATCATTGGCGTGCGTGAACCTCAAAGAATCGCAATTACTCTTTGATATGAGGTTCGCCGGACGACAACGTCCGGCTTTTTTATAGAGGAAAATCACTCTTCATAATAGATAATCACTTTCACATCTAATTTTCGAATGTTGCCAATCTGTCGCGGTCGCGACAGATTGGCAACATTCGAAAATAATATTAGTATCTGTATTATCTTTTAATCAAGACTAGTTTTTCTTCTCGAGTAAGTCGCTTCAAGTCCCCTTCATGTGAACGAGCTTTAGAATATGTTTTATGTCTTTTACTCCAAACCAAAACCACTGGTCGACGTATCTTTGTATAATGTGCACCAGATTTCAGATGATTATGTGAATGTAAACGCTTCACCAAGTCATTAGTAGATCCAACGTACAAGGTATTATCGGCACAAGAAAGAATGTAAGTGTAATACATGGAAGTCTTGTCTTAAGTCTACCATTTTCACATAATCAACACTTAATTTATCTCCACTCAAAACCTCTTCCGAAATGTCCCCAAGTACAAGTATCAGCATACTTTACGGTATCTAATTTCAAATATTTCCGAATTCCTGCAGGACTAAGATCGTAACCAGTAATTTCTTCCTCCACACCATCAACAATAGCGACTGCCATGACTGGTTCCTTCTTTCCTATCGCATAAGCAAGTTTTGTATAAACTTCCTTAGCTTTACGTTTCTTTAGTAAATCAACTGCAATCTTACGAGCAATATATGCCCCAGATCTATCTACCTTCGTAAAATCCTTACCAGAAAATGATCCTCCTCCAATAGTTATCTCAGGACCATAATTATCTACAATCAATTTTCTGCCAGACAATCCTGTATCAGCGTCAAATCCACCTTGAGTCCACTCACCAGCTGGATTGATCAAATATTCCTCGGCTTTAATAATCTTTTTTACCAGTTTAAGTAATTCAGGATTTTTTGTATTTTGAAAGCTTGCGACAACTGTAATAACCTTACCGTTCTCAATTGTTACTTGAGTTTTACCATCATATGGATACACTTCAAATATTTTCTGACACAAATTTCTTGCAAGATTATATTCAAGTGGCAAAAATGTTTTTGTCTCAGCGGTGGCGTAACCTTTCATAATTCCTTGATCTCCCGCTCCTCCGATGTCCACTCCCTGAGCAATTTGTGGGCTTTGTAAAGCAATGTTTGAAAGTATTTTGTAATTCTTACCGACTATTTTTCTAACCACTTTTTCAATATCTGGTTTTGCTTTTGAAGTTACTTCACCGTTTATTGTAATCAAATTGTGTCCACCCATAACTTCTATAGCGACACGACTATTTTTATCTCCCTTGAGATATGCATCTAAAATACTGTCGGCAATAAAATCACACATTTTATCTGGATGCTTTGGGCTAACGAATTCAGCTGTCTTTCTCATTTTTTATAATTAAAATTCCTCATAAAGAGGAAAGATTTTTTCACGTGGACTAAACGCGAACATATCTTTCCCGGTATCACAATCGTAATACCAGTTGGAGTTAGCACCTTGCATTGTAGGTTGCTGTGGGGTCGCTGAGCCAATTCTCTACCACCACTCTTGATACAACTATTTCGTTGTAGGAGTACTATAGCATCTTTCAGTAAACAACATCAATACTTGATATTATAAGAACAACAAATTTCGATCTATGTCACCTGCATCAGTTCCAGTGACCTTTCGCTTCAAAGCGTCGTGAGTGGAAGCCAAATACACCGCACGTTTGCCAAATTTGTCTTCAAGAGAGTCAATCTGGTTATGTATTACTTCAAATTTATTTACTTTCTTTGCTCCACCAAACAAATCTTCCTGAATACAGGAATTTGGAACAAGATCTTGCAAAACAACTCCTGTGCTGCGATATAACACACTTTTAGCATGTATTTCAGGAAATCGTGCACGGACAAGCGAAATTAATATCTCGGGGGCGTTCGTTGGTGAAGCAAGAGGCATGGAACAAGTTACATATACAAAATCTTTGGTCTTCAAGAAAAAAGCAATCTTTCTAGGGACTAATTTGTAATGTCGTGCCTTCGCACAAGCTTCTTCCATGTTTTTAGAGAATTGAGATAAAAGAAAAGTTTTGTCGTTAGTAGATGGATGAAAACTACGAGTTTTCTGTATGGACGAGTAAACAGTCTTCGGTCTTGGATCTAGCTCCATAATGTATTCACCGCGCAATTCTCTCCATATCACTTCGTATGGTTTAGAGAGATTATTTCTAATCCAAGATAAGTCTTTTTGAACAAAATCAAAAGCTGTATCAATGCCTTTCATTTTTAAAAGTTCAGAAGTCTTCGGCCCAATACCCCAGATTTTCCCTATAGGCGTTTTACGGAGAAAATCTGGGGCCGATTCAACACTCACCACCGTTAATCCATTCGGCTTCACCCATTTTGAAGCAACTTTGGCCAAAACTTTGGTCGGAGCAAGTCCAATAGATACAGATAATCTGAGTTCATCATTTACCTCACGTTTAATTCTTTCGGCCATTTCTAAATACGTCATCTTGAGTGGAAGTTCCAATCCAGTCAGATCAGCAAAGCATTCATCAATACTGTATTCTTCTACATCATCCGCATATCGACGGACGATATCAAACATCATGCTGGAATATCGCGCGTAAGATTTGTAATCTCCGGGGAGAATAATTACATTCGGAAAGTCGCACTTCACCCGAAATATCGGCATGCCACGAATTATACCAAGTGCTTTGGCTTCGTATGATAAAGCTGAAACAATTCCGCGCTCTTCGCCAGTCACAACCGGCAGTCCTTTCAACTTCGGATTTTTCGCCACCTCCACCCCCACAAAAAACGCATCCCCATCCATATGAAAAATCGTCTTGGTTTTTTTGGAGTTACTCATCCATCTATTATAGGTGAACGAGCGTTCATTAAGCAAGTAATATTTAAGAATAGACCCCTCTTCCTATTTATTTCTTATCCAAAGTTTTTTGAAAAATGGGATTGAGAGGGTGGAGAGGACAAAGCCGAGGGTTGGGACAATGGCGCTTAGAAAGGGTTTAGAAAGTTCTGCAAAATAAAAGAAAATAACGATGACAATGTAAGTCAGGATTGCGATGAGAATTTTGCGAGACCAGCTGGTTTCCCAAGCTTTGTCAGCTTCCACGCGAGTGTTACGATCTTTGATTTCCTGTATGTCGCACCGTATTTGTTCCAATTCGTTCATATGAGAATATTAGCAGAAAAGAGTATACTTTACGAGAAATTAAAAAATGCCCGGAGCTGTGAAGCTCCGGGCATGCATAAAATTTTGCCTATCTTCGATTTGCCGATATGGGGACAAGGTTAGTTGTGCCAAAACATCCAAGACCCTCAAAATGGGTTGGCGATGTGAACTTTCCCTGCAGAGCAAACCCATCTGTCGGGGCACAATTTACATAGTCTTCCATTACAACATTTTCTCCAGTGGGCAGAGTCCAACAGTAATTTCCATTACTGAATGATACTCCTCCGTCGTGGATGGGAATATTATAAGCGGAAAACGTATCCGATGAATAGCTGATTGCATTCGTCGCAACCACGTGGAACACTTTCTGGAATATGTATGCACCGTCATAATATATATCTCCGATCATCACATATTCACCCAACGCAGGTGTCACTCCCGGTTCAGCTGGAAGTGTCCGGTATTCACTGCCACCATCGCTAGACTCGCACCCGCACAAACCAACGGCCATTAAAATGGCCACGACCGCAAACATATCCTTCATTATTCTAATCCTCTTTCTTTTCTAAAAGAGCAGACATTGCTCAATTTTTCTCTTATTAAACTTTATTCCTAATTATTATTTTGTCAAACAAAAAGCCCTCCTTTATTTAAAATATATTAAAATGCATCCCCGTCTTCAGATGGATTGCCCGCCTGTCATTGCCTGCTGTCTCAGCCATGGCGGACAGGCCGCACTTTACTCGCAAAGACAGGAACAGAGACGTATCGATAATTAGAAAAAATTGGCAAAAGAAAAAGGGCTGAAATTTTCACAAACTAATAATTTGCAAAAATTTTCAGCCCCTCCAGCGAAAGTAATTGTGATACGTGTACCAAATTACTGTTTGAGGTTCGCTATTCCCGAGGAAGATTCAGTCTCCTTGGCACTTATCAGCTTTGCCAGCTAGCCCACTATTTACTGCCGTGTCCTGTGGTGACATTCGAACGGTTTTGGGGTGTCCCGGTGGGACTTTTCCAGTCATCTACGGACCATTTTCACCGCTGCCTCCTTATGTTTTTGGCGAGTTTGGCGCGTTACGTGTCTCCGACTCATCACTTGCTTTAACAACACCCTTGGCCCATCCATTTGTAAGAATACATTTGGCGACCTCAGGCGACTCAAGAAGTATAGCATATCTGGTATAGAAGTCAAGTATTTTAGATGGTTTTTCTCATTTTGTAAAACAATGTCCTAAAATACCCTTGAGATACAAGGGTATTTTAGGACATGTCAAAAAATGAGTTCTATATTCATATAAAAATATATGTGGATTTCGCTAAAAAAATCATTTTATCTGTTTATAACTAGTTTGACAGGACTGATTATCTATATTACGGTAAACATATGCATCACATATGCGTACAGCTTAATACGAAATTTATGCCCCACGGCTATCAGTCAGCCGGATGGGCCATTTTGCGTTTGTATTCAGCCGATATGCTTGTAGATTCTATTTAAACTTTTCTTAACTTAAGAAAATCTCCTAAAAGACTACCGGCTGAATGAAAGCCGGTTTTTTTTCGTTCAGAGAAAGCAGAAAAGTTCTATATTATCATGAATCAATTCAATATATCTTGAAATCTTGGATCCCCGTCTTCTGGCATCCGAGGAGATGTGACGAAGCGTCAGGGATGACAAGACAAATAAAGATAGTTTTTTGATTTATGTTCAAAACAACAGTTACTCGCTATTGCGAGGAAAAAGAAGGAAAGCAAAATGAAAAGTAAGACGGTGAAGTTGTATTTTACTCTGACTGCACTTTATACAGCAGGTACAGCTATGATTGGTAGTATCTATACTAATTATTTGCGCGCAGCTGGATTGAATGAGTTTGAAGTAAATATGGTGAACATGGCATTCTTTATCACTATAACTATTTGCGAGATTCCAACTGGACTCTTTGCAGATATATTTGGTAGAAAGAGATCATTTGTGATTTCTTGCTTCTTGATGGCAATATCAATGTTCGTCTATGCCCTATCACATACCATGATTTGGTTCATGATAGCGGAGTCACTTGGAGGCATAGCAGTGACATTCTCAAGTGGTGCCTTCGATGCGTGGATGATAGATAGTCTGGCTTATGAGAAAAATACGACAGATATACATAGGATTTTTTCTGTACGACAGAAAGTATCATTATGCGTAACCATGTTGTCAGTCGTTATCGGTGGATATATTGCAGACATATCTATGTCATATACATGGGCGATTGGTGGAATCCCCTATCTTATATGTGGAGTCTTTGCAAGTATAACCATGAAGGAACACTACTTCCAAAAAAGAAAATTTTCTTTTTTGGAGGGGCTGACACAAATGGGAGTGACGGCAAAGAAAAGTGTTACCGAAATACACAGAAATGCACCTTTTCGTTTCATTATTCTCGTCGGAATTATTCAAACCTTTGCTGTCATAACACCAAATATGGAATGGCAAAAAGTATTTGGCGAGTATTTAGAACACAACCGAAACTTCGGATTCTTCATATTTATCTCATATCTTGCCGTTTTTGTTGGCGGACATTATTCGGAATGGCTTATTCGAAAGACCGGAAACCCGAAAGTAGCAATCATCATCGGACAAATGATAATTGGCACTTTCATAATGTTAACGGTATCTACGAAAATGTTTCCGCTTGTTGTTGTGTATTTCTTGATACATGAAGCTGGTAGAGGTCTGTATAGACCACTAAAAGAAGCTTTCATGCAGAAAAATATTCCAAGTGAACAAAGGGCGACACTCGCATCCTTTGAATCAGTGACGGGGCATATTGGTGGCATGGTTGGACTATTAATGACTGGTGTTGTTGCAACTACAATCGGAGTAAGCTTCGCGTGGGTAATTAGCGGAGGAATACTCGTTATTGCGACACTTCTTGTGGCGAAGAATGGTCATAAGAAAGTATAATCAGAAGAGCAAAATTAAATAGTCAAAGGGCGTCCCGTATTCGGGACGCCCTTTTTATTATTTTACAAATAGATAAAGTGGTGATAATGTAATTCTAGAAAATTGAAAGGACTTATATGACAATCCTCTGGCTGGTAATCGCGTTGGGAATATTACTTGGGACAAACGTTGGAATATTCTCCACAAGACTTGATGAAAGAAAAGATACCACTGGAAAAGGAATTATTATCATCTTTCTTTTACATGTTGCTTATATACCTATATGGTGTGAATTACTGAAAGCAAGTAAAGGCTCTGTAGAATTTCATCTTTACCTCATTTCTTTTTCATTGACCTATGTAATTTGCATTGCACTGGGGTATGCATGGTATCAAATCATTCTTGCGCTTAAACATGGACGAGAAAGTTGTTGAGACGGCAAATGGTCGGTTCGCTCTGCGAACCGACCATTTTTTAATTAGAAAGATAGAAATCCTGGATCCCCGTCTTCTCTCGATATAACTCGAGATAAATCACGGGGATGACAAGACATATAAATATTTGTTACAAAATACTCAAAACTAATTAAATCGTTTGTATGCGAGGCGGCAGGCCCAGTTTGGGACCAAACTGTACGCTTGTACTGTGCGGGAGCAAACTGGGCTGACAACGAAGCAGACGAATGATTTAATAGTTTCTGAGGCGATTAATGTTGGAATGCTGGCGTATCTTATCATGCGCCTTCGCCTCAATCTGACGAATACGTTCACGAGTCACACCGAACTCTTTACCCACCTCTTCAAGTGTATGGGTAATTCCGTCTGCCAAACCATGACGCATTTCCAAAATTTTGCGTTCTTTTGGAGACAAGTCACCCAAGATTTCTTTGACTTGATCGGCAAGAATTTTCTGAGAAGCTTCTTGATCTGGAGAGGCGATTTTGTCGTCGGCGAGAAAATCGCCGAGAGTGCTCTTGCCATCATCACTATCACTACCAACAGGACTCTCTAGAGATGCTGTATCCTGATCAATCTTTTCAATTGTATAAACTTTTTCAACATCTAGTCCCATTTCAGTTGCGATTTCGTCTGGCATAGGATCACGTCCAAGGTCTTGAGTAAGACGACGAACAACTTGCTTATATTTTGCAATCGTCTCCACCATATGCACTGGCACACGAATAGTACGACTTTGATCAGCCAAGGCACGTGTAATAGCCTGACGAATCCACCAAGTAGCATAAGTTGAAAACTTGTATCCTTTTGTCCAATCAAATTTATCTACAGCCTTGAACAAACCAAGGTTACCTTCTTGAATAAGATCTAGTAGGGTCAAATCGGCGCTACGACCAACATATTTCTTTGCAATAGAGACCACGAGACGAAGGTTGGCGCGGGCAAGAAGATTCTTAGCTTCTTCATCTTGTTTTTCAATACGTCGAGCAAGTTCTTTCTCTTGTGAACCAGAAAGTAGCGGATACTGACCGATCTCTCTCAAATACATCTGAATAGAGTCATATGAAGAACTAGATTTCTTACCAGCAATATATTTGTGTTCTGGAGCTGCTGTATCATTTGCAAGATTAAGCATTCCCCCGCCTTCAAGAATATCAATACCGGCAACAGAAAGACGGCTATAAAGTTCATCCAAAAACATCACATCCTGCTCTATATTCGGAAATTCCTTCAAAATCTCATCATATGTAACGAATCCCCGCTCACGTCCCTTGGTCATAAGCTTACCAGCCTTGTATTCCAAATCTTGCTTCCTTACCGCCTTTTTACCTGTCGGAGCTTTCACTGCCTTTTTTGCAGGCTTAGAAACTTTTTTATGAGCTGATTTTTTTACTATTTTCTTTTTCATATGATGTTTTTAATGTTTTGTTAATTATGTTTTTGTTTTTTCCGCTTAGCCACTTCCCCAATACGTTTTGATAATTCTTGAGATCTCTTAAGTGACTCTTCCATTTCTTCACTTTGCTTTCCTCTGTGTGCTTGAGCATATTTCTGCATTTCTAGAGCCAAAGAATCTTTCAGCGTCTCCTCTTCTCCATGAAGTAGTAACTCGTCTATGTCTTTGTCTAGGTGTTCGTGCGAACCATAATGCATTTCAGCCTCAAAAATTAATTTCTGACAATCTTCCTTGGACAAGTTACGAAGCACTGTAATTTTTTCTGTACCAAATAATATTTCCAATTTCTTCCACAAATCATCCACCGCAATTCTTCCATCTTTAATAGATTCCTGCCACAAAGCGATACTTGTTAAGTGGCGCTCTATGGTTCCTAGCCGTGGGGTAATTGATTGTTTTACAGTATTTACGACGACTGGTGCTATATCTTTAACTTGAAGTAACTGATCTGCCGGCATTGAATTTAAATCTTGCCACCACGCTGTTTCTGGAATTCCACTTGCATGTGCTATTTTTTGTATAAAATGTGTCTTCTCTGACATACTTGTTAAAGCTGACACATATGGCAAGACTTCTTTTTTGAGTGACATTGAGAGTGTGCGATTATCCTTACTTTCCGCAATAATCTTACCCAAAAAGAAATCAATAATGTGTTTCGTATTTTTCAAAGCTTCCACCCACTTTTCTTTGTCTTTCAAAATCAAATCCGCAGGGTCAAATCCTTTTGGCAATTCCGCGATTTTGACTTCCATACCTAGAGCAAGTGCCAAGACCCAAGCTCTAGCGGCGGCATTAAAACCAGCCTTGTCCGCATCAAAAGCCATAACAATTCTGTTTGAAAGTCGGCGTAACATTTCTAGATGCTCTTTAGTAAGAGCAGTACCAGAAGAAGCAACCGTATTCGTAAATCCTGCCTGATGGGACATTATCAAATCCACCTGACCTTCAACTAAGATAGAATAATCTTGTCTACGAATTGAATATTTTGCCTTATGCAAACCATACAATGTTTTTGATTTATGGAATAAAACTGTTTCTGGACTGTTTACATATTTACCACTTTTCCCATCGTCATGGAGAATGCGTCCAGTAAATGCGATAACGCGACCAGAACTATCAGTAATTGGAAACATTATTCGCCCACGAAAACGGTCATAGACACTTTCGTCAGAACGTTTTATAAGACCTGATTTCTCTGCAACTATATCACTGACACCCTGTGATGTTAGATGAGTATGTAGACTCCTCCATTCGTCCCGAACAAAGCCAAGACGCCAATCTTCTATGGTCTTCTTGGTCAGTCCACGCTTTGCTAAGTATGCTAATGGCTCTGGTGAATTCGTAAGGACATTTCCAAAGAAAGTTGTTGCAACTTCAAGCGCTTTGTAAAGTGGAGTCGTATCATCCTCAACTTTATTTTCTGATTTAAAATCTTTTAAGTCTATTCCAGCACGTTCAGCAAGAACTTTTAAAGCGCCACGAAAATCTAACCCCTCAAATTCTTGAACAAAAGTAAAGATGTCTCCTTTCACTCCGCAACCAAAGCAGTAATAGCTTCCGCGATCTGGAGATACAAAAAAGCTAGGTGTTTTTTCATTATGAAAAGGACACTTTGCTTTCA
>Ga0172379_10005417_pt1 | contig 17882 bp, 16 predicted proteins | sample GrowelOW334metaG_FD_119756 | JGI IMG/M metagenome (GOLD analysis project Ga0172379, IMG submission 119756) | Groundwater microbial communities from an aquifer near a municipal landfill in Southern Ontario, Canada - Groundwater well OW334 metaG | ecosystem: Environmental > Aquatic > Deep... | reverse complement strand
TCGCATAAGGAAGTTGACATGTTAGATAAAGTAATAGATTCTTGTAAATTTCTATTAAATAACTTTCCAAAAGCACAAGAATGTAAAGAATATCTTGATTCCAGACTAACAAAAGAAAGCCAAGATGTATTTCAGTTTGGATATTTTCCAAACATTAATAATATGGCTGCATTAACGTCGTTAATTGGAGATGAGGATCTAAAGCAATTAAACTTACTTTACTTCAAAACTATTGAAGATTCTTTTTGTCCAAGAACATTGATGTTTAATTTTTTTGAGAACTATCCATTAGTTATGCCGTATAAAGATGCTTATGGAAACATTATTGCTTTAGTAGGAAGAACCCTGTTGACAGAAGACGAAAGAAAAAATAAAAAGATACCAAAATATAAAAATACAGTTTTTCATAAAGGAAACCATCTATTTGGTTTAAATGAGTCAAAACAATTTATCTTAGAACAAGATTGTGCTTATATAGTAGAAGGACAGTTTGATGTAATCAAAGCTATAGAGTCTGGTTTTAAAAATATTGTTGCTTTAGGTAATTCTAATATGACTTACTATCAATTTTCTGTCATTAGCAGATACACTAATAATATATTTTTATTATTAGATAACGATGAGGCGGGTGATAAAGGCAGAAAACGTATTGTGTCACGTTTTGGAAAATATGCAAATATAAGAAATTTTTACTTACCACCAGAATATAAGGATATTGATGAGTATCTGTCTAGTAATAGTTATGAGTCACTATCTTTTCTTGTCAAAGATTAAATCGCAGCGATAACTATCAATGTCAAAATCTGTGTATAAGCGAATATAGTATTAAGGAGATCTTATGTACTATATGTATAAAATCACGAATATAGTAAATCAAAAAGTGTATATTGGGCAAACAAATAATCCAATTTTGCGTTGGTCACAACATAAATCAAATGCTAAATATAATAGAGGCAACCAAGTAATCACTAGGGCGTTGACAAAATATGGATCTAATGTTTTTACTTTTGAAGTAATCGCAATGTGTCTTACACAATTAGATGCTGATGTCACAGAAGAACAATTAATACAACAATACGATAGCAGAAACACAAACAAAGGTTATAATATTTCTGCTGGTGGAAATACAACGCCACGCACCCCAGAAATGCTTGCGAAATTATCTGATAGTTTAAGGAAATATTATAAAACACATGATGGTTGGCTTAAAGGAAAAAAACTATCAAAAGAATGGAAAGAGAATATTTCTAGAGTAAGTATTGGTAAGCCTGGAACTAATAATGGAAGAAAATTTCCAAAAGAATGGAAAGAGAAAATATCTAATTCACTTACAGGAAAGCCTCTATCCAATGAACATAAAAAAAAATTATCAGAAAGTCATTCTGGACATATTGCTATGAATAGAAAACTTACTATTGAAATAGCCGAGCAAATAAGAATGGAATATAATACAGGTTTAATCACACAAAAACAATTGGGTATTAAATATGGCTTAGCACAAAGCACTATATTCAATATTATAAAAAATGTAACTTATACTAAATAGGAGTTTTTATGAATAAAAGACAGAACAGGAGCGACCGCTACCAATGGGTACTTCTCGAAACGGTATGCAGCAATGATATGATGGAAGCATTCTGTAATGAAGACGGAATATATAATAGATTAAATCCGTTTGGATATAATGAGGATCTTATGGAACTAGAGGATCAATTAAAAATAGAATTTTGGAGAATTGTAGATACCTTACTTACTCCAAGACAGAGAGAAGTTATTAGATTATATGCTGACGGCTATACTCAGATGGAAATAGCTAAAATGCTTGACGTTAACCAAAGCTCAATCACCAAATCATTAAATGGTAATGTAGATTATAAAAATGGAAAAAAGATATATGGTGGGGCGAGGAAGAAAATAAGAAAAATTATTGAAAATGATAGTCGTATAAAAGAGATATTGGGTCAGATGCGCGACATTCGCGATGAAGCCTGGTAATTATTTGAACTGTTTGCGTGATTCTTCTAACATATGAGCTGGTGGAGTATCTAAATATCTAATTAAATTAGTCATAACAGAAACAGTATATGTTATTTTTTGCATTGTTTCTGGATCGCCATACATTTTTTGATACATTGGCTGCTGCAAATAATCACGCATACTTCTTATACAATCAAATAATAAATCGCTTATAGTTGCTGTTTTTACAAACGAATATTTATTATTCATTGTTTTAGCAATAGAAATTAAATTAGTCGTACCATCCATAAGAGACATGTTTTTTTATTAGTAAAGAACATGTCTCTTTTCTTTTGGTAATAAAATCGAATGCACTGAGTACTAATATAGAAAATAAGCATATGTTTATTATCAATATTTCTTTATGTATAGTGTGGCATATTCTATATAATGGGAGACGTGATGTCGAAATTTGCGATAAATTACTCAAGCTTAGAAAATACAATTTATAAAAAGGCATATCGTCTTGAAGATGTAAAAGATAGCATCGAAAGAGTTGCTTTTGATGTGGTCCGATTCAAAGACGATGATAATGGAGCTAATTTGTGGCAAATACAAAGCTCCGATGATGGTGACTATATTGTATCAATATATGAACCAGATCCAGTAGAAAAAATAGCTTCTTCAAACTGGAAAGTCTCTATTAATAAAATTAGCGGAGATTTGCAAGTTGCTTATAAAGGCGACCCATTGATTAGGGTAGCTTATAATAAATTAGGTATTCCTCGTGCAGAATTAAATAAAGCCGAACAATATTTGCCACAGAAATTAGCTGATAACAAAAAATTAGTTAACGCTCTACTAAATGAGCTTAATGAATCAGCTAAAAAAGAGGTATTAAGTAAATACCCTGAATTGGTTTAAATTACGGAAAAGGTGTTTAAATGAGCCTCGACAAAATACAGCAATTAATTGGTTCCATAGCGAAGACAGTAGAGGATAATCACAAAATCGCTACCCCAGTGTTAGCTATTAAATTAGCAAGATATATTGAATCATACCCTCATGACCAAACTCTGGGCGCAATGTCAAGAGTAATTGAAAAGATGGCGTCTAATAATACTTTGTTTATAAGTAGAGCCGATCTTAAAAGTCTTTATCAAAAATTGTATTCTCGTAATACCAAATTTGCACAATTGTTTGGTGATGAACTTGGAGTAGAAATATCACTTGAAGATAAACCAAGAGTGTCTACTAAAGATGATTCAACAAATTTGAATCCATATGAGGTTGCTGATCCTATTTTATCAAACGCACTAAATAGCGTTTTCGATAAAAGTATTCCTCTAAAACTATACTCCCAAGCCTTAGCAAATAAAGCCGTAGCAACAGTAAATACCGATTTAGATTCCTGGGGATTAAAACCAACCTCGTTAGTCGTCAACGATGGTAGTGATAAGTTTTTGGTTTTAAAGGCTGATTATGAAACACCAAAGGGTATTACTAGTTTTTATGTTCCAGTAGAAATTTCTAATAATATGGTATCCGAGGCTTCTATTTTTATGGGAAATTCTGGACCACAAGAATTAAATCATGAAAATGTTAAAAAATATGTTACAACTAATGCTGGCAGCAAATTAAAGATTAATGCATCCAATATTCTAGGTGTTTTGACAAAAGCTTCTAGCGAGAATAGAGAAATTAGTAATGCGGAATTGGCGCTAACCAGATTGCATGCAACTCGTCAAGGAAAATCTGAATTTTTCCAAGGGCAAATTGTTGGACAGAAAATGGCTGAAGCTTCTAAAAAAGATGTCGAGTTACCAAAATCTGATGAATTCGTATCATTTGAAAAGAAGTTTTCTTCTCCAGATGGATTTGCAACTTTTAAGTTTGGCTCTGACAAATTAAATCTAGCCCGAGATATTATAATGAGAGAATTGGTTAGTATGGGCTACTCAAATGCTCAACTAGCAGTTTCAGATGTTAATGAAAATACCTTGTTTTATAGTGTTTCGTTAGATGGCGGCAAAGTAGCCTTTACTATTCCTGTTAAGATTAGTAACAACAGCGTAAATAAACCTTCCGTGTTTCTATGTAATGGATCCGTATCCTTGCTTGAAAAAGGAAATATTGATAAATTATACATCAATAATGAATCGGATTATAAAGCAGCCGCCTCGGCTTCTCCATTATTTGGATTGAAACCAAGCGATTTAATTAATAACATTCGTTCTGCCGTTATAGAGGGCAATGCAGCTAAGGCAGAAGACGCATTGAATGTATTGGCAAATACTGGCGACGAAAAGGCATATGCAACTGGATTCCAAGTATTCCTTCAGGGTCTAGGAACCAGTTCTACTACCAAAGTTGCAGAAGCATCTGCACCTTGTACTTGCAATATGATTGTTAAGAGTAGTTCTAGTCAGCATCCAATATGTGGACATACTGGGTTACCATTACATAAAGTATATCAAGATAAGGAAGGCAATTGTCGTCCGTTATATAGACGTGGAATGGATGAAACATACGAGGCAGCCACTTTTATTAACGCTAAGATTTTTGGATAAAATATGTCAAACAGATTATTTAGATTATCAGAGTTGCTGGCGCCAAAGTATGGATTTAAATCTATTGCTTCTGACAGAGCAATTGAAGATATAAAAAATGCAATAATCGAAGCATATAACTTATATGTGACTGATGAGACTGTACCTGTTCCAAAAATTAATCCAGTAGTTGAACAGAGAATTCCTTCTAAAAATAAAAATAGAATAATACCTGAGTTAGCGGGATTGGGTGAATCTACATGTGTATATATATTTAAAACTATGAAAGAATTAATGAAGAATATTGTGGGGGCAAATCCAGATATTTTATATGTTATTCTTGGTCGTTTAAAAGAAAGAATGACAGATGAAAAAGTAAAAGATATTATTAATTTTTATCAGGACAAAATGTCTTTATCCACAACAGTGGATTTAAGACTTCGTAAAGACAAGGAAAGACAGATTAGAGATACTTTTAAAAGGCTGAGCAGTGTAATTAACAATAAACAAAGAGAGTTACAAAAGTTTACCAACAAAACTAAAGAATTAGAAGATAAATCATATCATCCACCAGTACAGCCAATTAGTAAAGAGAATCTAGTTAAATTCATGAGAATGCCATTTGCATCTCAAATAGGATTAACTGATTACGAAATTTTATCTGGTCTATTAGATGAGCCCGGTGGAAGAGAGTTAATTACTAATGTTTACAATTCTCTTCAAAGCGGTCATATACCTAAAAAAGGAACAGAATTGATGGCAGCAATTGTATCATTAAAAAATCTATATAATACAAGAGCGAACAAGAATACTTTTGAACAAGAGCCTTCTGAATATAAATCTCCATTAGAGCCAGCTTTTGAAGAAGAATCATTGAGTGAACCAAGTTTCCGATCTCCAATAGAGACCGAGAGGGTTCGTAAAGAAAAAGAAGATGCCACTAAGGGCGAAGGAATTTAAAGAAATGACTATGAGAATTTCAGAAATGTTAACTGCTATAGCTTCATGGTTAGAAAGCCCAGATAATGAAGCAATCCTCCTAGCTGAATATGATGATGATTGTCTTCAGATTGTGGCAAACTCTTGCGTACAGGCAGCAGCACTATTAAAAATTACTGCAGAAACTGTTGAGGATATAGAACCTCCAGAAGAATCTAAAATTACTCCAGAAGCAATTGATAACTTAGCCGCTTTAGCCACTGCTTTCGATGAGTCTGGCGATGTGGAATTAAAGAAACAAGCATCTGTAATTGACGAATTGCTTTTGACTATTGCGTCTCCTCCAGATGCAGTTGTACAAAGAAAAGATTTAATAGACCAGAGACTTGATGATCTTAAAAAGAAATATGAACAACCATCAAAAGATTTAGCAGAAACCAATAAAATTGCTGATTCAGAGAAATTGATTGAAAAAAGCAATATGACTAAACAAATTGATATTCATGAATCTCCTCTTAGTACACGTTATTGTCCAGATCATGCTGGCGTACAAATTGCCCGTATTGGAGAACATATGTGGCAATGTGAGTTAGATAAAAAAACCTATAATTTTGATACCGGCTTTACATTAAATAATGGCACTAAAGTTCCTGGCGGAGATGTTGCTAACCAAACACAAATGACAAACATTCCTTTCTATGCTATTTTCGATACAAGACAAAATAGAATGGGTTATTAATTAAAATAATAGAATGAATAATGAACAAAAATGCACTCAAGAAGATTTTAGAGCACCCAGATAAGGACGAGATTATCTCGAAGTTAGTTATAGGGATATCATCAAAAGATATACATGATTGGTTAAAATATAAATATACAAATGTAAGTGAAGCCAAATTTGTTATTGCTGAGAAGTCTATAAAGTCTTTTCAGTCTAATTATTTAGATATTTATAATATGATTAATGAAGATTTAGCTAAATCTAAATCGGCATTAGTTTCCAGTACAGAAGAGCAGTTAGCTTTATCTGTACAAAATAATCCTACTTATAAAAGCAAAATGCTTGAGTTGGCAGGAAAAGAATTAGATATTAGGCAAATTGTTACTAATCTATGTATAGCAATTGAAAGTCGTTTAGCTCAAGTATTTGATGAAATCCAAGAAGATCCAAGAAATATTAATACAAGAGTAGATAGACTCCTTATTGACTATGCAGAAGTATTAGGAAATATATTAGAAAAGTATTATAAGTTTACTGAAGTTCCAGTAAATCAAGCCATCGAACATAAAGTAACTTTACAGGTTGTAGATCAGCATATTTCGGTATTTCATGATGTAATCAGGAAAGTTTTATCTCAGATGGATTTAGAATCATCTTTGTATTTTATGGAAGTATTTAACGAGGAATTTTCTAAGTTAAAACTACCTTCTGAAAAAGATGGTCCTAATACCGAAGTGAGATTGGCTGAAGCCAAATTGTTAAGCGAAACAATTAACAAGAAAATAAACGAGTGAGATCATGCCAAAATCACAGAATTTAACAGAAAATGCACCTAAATGGAGTGATTTAATTACTCCATATCCAGATAGTAGTTTTGATACTAGTGATCCTGAAGTAATAATGATGATCATTAGACAGCTAAGAACACTAGAACGACTTGGTATTAGTATAGATGATTTGGGAAAAACAAACCCTCAGTTATTAGAAAAAATAAGATCTAAATCAGCATATCCTAATCTTGAACAAATGCAAAATATACCCGGCACTCACGATATGAATAAATGGTTACAAACAGTAAAAGATATATATTATGAGGAAAAAAAGAATCAACTACCAAGAAATATAGCTGTTCGTAACGCCACACAAGGATGGAAGGTTACAGAAGTAAATGATTTTCTTAATTGGCTAAAATATTATGAAGAAGGTACTCACTTAAAATATAAGGTTGCACATAATTGGTATGGTGATGCAGATGTAGGATACTTACTTCCAATTAAACCGGATCAAAAGGAAAAAGAAGCTGACGTTAATGTTGGTGGTAAAGATATAGATTTTGCCAGAGATGCAACGGTAGATGAATTATCCGTTTCAGAAAGAAAGAGAATTATTGAAAAACAACGCAATAAGATTATTGGCAGATTAGATTCAGCTGAAAAATTATTACGATCTCAAGATGGTCAAATTTTCGCTGATAAAGAATTTTCCTCTTTATTAGAAACAATATATGATTTGAAGAAAAAAATTCAAATGGTAAATAAACGCAGCGCATCAGACAAACTTTATACTGATATGATTATGCGTGAAGCAAATAGGCTCACATATAAGGGATTTATTAAAGCGGCTAATTTATTACATTCTTTGGCTGAAGATCCTAACGCGCCCAAAGATAAGAAAACTGAAGATGTTCCAGCTCCGACACCACCAGCCCCACCAATGGAGGGAAGTGGAAATGTAGGCGGATTACCAGCAACAACTCCTGGCACTACAACTCCAGCACCAGCAGCAGTTCCAATTAAACCAGAAGAACAAACACCTAACGGAATTAAACAATTTTTAGATAAATTAGAAACTGGAAATACCAGCGCTGATACACTTGAAGTGATGGATAATGAAGATGATTTGACTGTTGAAGATAATGAACTTGTATCTACTGCTCAAGTAGAAGCTGGAACTCCATCGCCAATGCCACCAATTAAACCTACAGAAAAACCAGATGAGAATTTAGAAGTAAATGAAAACGAAATAGATAAAGTAAAACCATCTAAAGATTTTGATCATATGGTTGAATCTGTATTTTCTAATCTCACTATTTCTGATGTTGTCGCAAAATTTGAAGATATAGTAAAATTCTATAAAACAAGAGAAATGCCCCGTCAATTGGCTTTGGCAGATATGATGTTGGATAGTTTAGGATTAGCACCATTTTTTCCATCTTTATCAGAAGCAACTAATAAGGCTCTTGAAGCAAACAACTATATTTCTACTCGTTTAGAAGATATTCTATCTAAACTTCGTGGCACTATGAAGACAAGAGATATTGATGTTAAAAATGAAGGAGAAAAAGTAAAATCTCCAGAAATAGAATTAGCAAAGAAATCTCTTAAAGATCAAGAAGAAAAAGAAGTTGCCAGAAAACAAATGAGAAAAGATTTAGAAAATGAATCTCTTCAAAGTGAAATAAAAGAAACACCTGAAGTTGAGTTAGAAGGATTAGAAAACGCACCACCCCCACCAGCCCCACCTCCACCAGCTCCAGCCGCTAAGCCACCTGTAGCTTGATATGAAGAAAATGCATGAAACTACGCGAATTACTTCAAAACATGCTGGAAGTTCAAAAAGAAATAGGTGCAACTACGCCCTATATTTGCGGAGGTACGCCAAGAGATAAGTATCTCGATAGATTAGATAAAATATCAGATATTGATATTACAACCGGTGATAACACTTGCGATTACCTTTCTCAAGAATTTGCAATAGAATTAAAGAAAAAATATAACATACTTAGAAAAACTATGACCGATGGTCACAGTTCTATTTTTATTGGGAAGTTAAAGATAGATTTTTCATCAAATTTTATAGTTCCAGGCATTGATAATATACTACATAGTAAGGGCATAAATAAACCCACAAATATGCAAAGAGAATTATTTAGTAGAGATTTTACATGCAATGCTCTATTATTATCTTTTGATTTAAAAAACGTTATAGACCCAACGGGCTATGGATTTAAGGATATAAAAGAAAAAAAGATTAAAACTTGTTTATCGCCTGATATTACATTAGTTTCAAATAAAAACAGAGTAATAAGATCAATATACTTAGCATCAAAATTAGGTTTTGATATAGATGAGTCTATTGTAAGCTATGTTAAGAAACATCCCCAATCTATAAAAATATCATCTGGCAAGGGATTATCAGAAAAACTTAATGATGCTTTTAAGTGGGACGCAGATAAAGCTAGTTATTACTTAACAAAAATGGGATTGTGGAATTATATTCCAATTACTAAACCGGTATATCCTTATTATCAAAAACATCTTAAAGGTAGAATAAATGAGCAATCCAGTTAAGCAAGCATATTTTCAAGGTGGTGGGGGAGTAAATGAACCAGCACCAAAAAAGAAGAAATATAAGTCTGAAAGAGCTATAGTTGTACAGCCTCGCTTTAAAGAGCCTCTTTTTAAGAATTATGATCTTTATGATGTTCCTGGTGTAGATGGTCCAACAAAACATGGTCCTGGCGCCGGGTTTTATCAAAACATGAATAAATATAAGAGTGTTGGTGATTTCTTAGATAAAAAAAGAAAACGCAATAAAAACAAGTATAAATCAGATGATTCATATATAGAAGATGATGGCAGTATAACTAAAAGTCAAAAGAAAAGCAATAAGATAGCTAGAAGAATGGCATTATTATCGTCTTTAGTAAAAACTGCCATTGATTTTCCAATTGATGATCAAATTAATTCTTCTCCCATTTTAGGAGATTCTGGGTCGTATGCTGACTCTATACCTATAGGCGGGCAGTTAGATGAGTATTTAACAATGCCAGATTTTGAAGGAAAAAGTCCAGATAAGTTAGATTTTGGAAGAGATTATGATTCTGAAGAAGGGGAAGCGGTAATTGATAATATTAATGCGTTGCAATCTTTATTAGATGAATTAATTGGAAATTTAAATCCTCATGAACCAGATTTATATGGTTTACCGGATGGAATTTCTCCAAAGGAAGATTTAGATGCACCAAATGATGAAGACCCAGAATATGGAACAACTGATTCTGGAAACACTCTTTATGACAAGATGTGGATTTAATATAACTAATATCGCATATAAATGCATATAAACATATCATAGAGTTAGGTCTAGAGGTACTCGATGTCATTAAAATCAACGGCACAATCATTTTCAAGCTCTCCTTATGATGTTTTAGACTATAGGGAAGAAGAACAACCACATATTAATACAGATCCTATTGAGGAATTTTCTGATTCAGAAACCGGATCATCAGATGAGGATGAATTCGTAGTTCAAGAAGATGAACCAATGGTAGTTCAAGAATCAGACGAACCAATGGAAGTGGTTATAGAATTTGATGGTAATATACCAGGCGCAGGTAATAGTCCCGATCCTATTGAAGTTATAGAGGTTGTTGATGATAAAGATGCCGATGATATCTTAGAAGTATCTGAATCTGATCAAAATGATGCTAAAAAATCCAAGAAAAGTGAAAGATGGGATTGGGAATCTAAGGGCGCCGAAGGATTTCTTGCTTGGATTAAAGAACGTTTTGATACTGTTCCCAAACATTCAGGATATGATACTGCTGGATTAGAACGCGCCGTTTCCTATTTAGAAAAGTTAGATTCTGAAATATCAAAGGCTATGAGACTAGATATTGAAGAAGAGTTAGATGCCAATAAAATTGAGGAAGTTAGAGTCAAAATTGAAGATGGTATAGATAGATTACACGAAAGACTTGACAAAATAAAGAAAACAAAGAAAAATAAGAAAAAGAAGTCTTCGAGTTTAGAACATGAATCTTTTATTAAAGAAGCACAAAAAATAACTGGTGTTCAAGGAGTTTATATTATGGCTCCATTGTTTGCTTCCAGAATAGCAAGAATTTGTATTAATGGTATGGTATCTGCTGGACATGATATTGAAGACATCTATTCTAAACAAGTTAAAAAATGGAAGTTAACTGATCGTGAACAAGCTGAAGTTATGCAGTTATTAGCTGATATGGGTTATCCATTACGTCAAGATAGGGGGTATATGCCCGAAGAAGATTTTGATATAAGTGTAGATGACCAGTATGATTGGGCAGCACAGTTTAAAGGTTAATATGTCAAATAAATATAATAGACATCAAGCTGTAATTTCTAGAAATTCTGACAGTGAATTAGATGAAGATCATTGGCTTAATCAATTTCAAAAGAAACTTATTGAAAAAGAAGCTGTTCAACCAAAGACTAATGATAATTTTTTGTTTGATCAAATTAGTTCTATAATGAATAATAAATCAAAATATCCGTCTGTAGCGGCAGCGGTAGAGGATATGAAAGAAAGAAGTGGGTTATCTGCTTTCCTAAGTAAAATTAACAAAACTTCTGAAGAAGATAATGGACAGACAACTAAACAAGCTGCAGACGAAAATTCTGTTTTACATAAAAAAATAAACCTGGAAAAGAAACTACCAGTAGTTATTATGAAGTGTCCTCAAATAGAAACAACACTTGATAATGTTATTAAGAGTACAAGGGGTAATTTGTCTATTCCAGCAATTATAAATAAGATTAGATCTATACATGAGAACGATGTATCAGAAGCAAAAGATTGGGATGATAATGATCTTATTATACATGTTAGTCAGAAAAATTTAGCTGCAAAAAGTGAAAATACTGATTCAAATAACTTGTCACAATTAGGTTCTTTAAATGATATTTCTCATGATGATGATATTGATCCCGCAAATACAGATGCTTTTAATAGCTTAGTTCCAGCGTCAGATTATTAATGTGAATATTATGAAGAAAGATGACAGTGAGTTATTTTTAAAACTTAAAGATCAGTGTCTTAAACTTGATCCCGTAGCATTTTGTGAGAAATATCTAACATTAGATGGAGAGCCATTTAAATTAAGTAATAATGGATATAAACCATTTTCAGATATTTATAGATATATTGGTGTAAAAGCATTAGAGCCGAATGCAAAACCAGTTATTTTAGTAAAAGGTCGTCAGGTTGGTGGCACTACTATGGCAGGGGCGCTTGAAATGTATTTCATGGGTTCCGGTTTGTTTGGAGTTGGAAATAAACCACCAATCAGAGTAATTCATGCATTTCCATTATTAGAACTTGCAGCAGCATATTCTAAAACAAAATTAAATCAAATGATTGCTTCTTCATTAATAATAGATAGTGAAGAAAAAATAGATAAGAAAAATTCTGGAAAAATTAAATCATATATGCAGGGGCTATTAGATCCTACGAGCCCCACTAACGATTCATTGCATTTTAAACAGTTTATAGGTGGTAATCATATTTGGATTGAGTCTACAGGCATTGACGCGGACAGATTAATGGGTCGTACTGCTGATGTTATTTTTTTTGATGAATGTCAAAGAACTAGTGGCTTGGCAATGGGAAATGCACTTAAGATTTTAACTACTGCTAAATATGGAAAACCAAGCAAAGGCGTGCAGATATATTTTGGTACCCCTCGTAAAAAGGGATCAGATTTTCATAAGATGTGGATGTCATCTTCACAACAATATTACTATCTTGGTTGTGAAGAATGTGGTAAACATTTTCCTCTTTATACTCCAGGATCAGATGATTGGGAAAAAATTTGGCTTCATGGATACATTGTAAAATGTCCGCATTGTGGATTAGAACAAGATAAAAGACAAGCAGCTGAACGTGGCAAATGGGTAGCATTAAGAGATCATAATGATGATGATTGTAAAATGATTGGATTTCATATTAACCAATTATATATGCCCACATTTAAACGAGAAGATATAGAAAATGAAAAGCCGGGCAAACATCCAATTAATACTGAACGTATTTTTCATACAGAAGTATTAGGGGAGTTTTTTCAAGGAGATACGAGTCCTATCACCCCGGATGAAATCGCTGACCTTTGCGGAGATGCTGGCAGAAAATTTAAACCAAGATTAATTCCTGGCGAAGAACAAATTGTAGTAATGGGCTTAGACTATGGTTTACGCGCTGATATTGAACAATTAGCAGATCCAGAAAAAGCTAAAGTCGCAGGACAATCATATAGTACCGCAGTAGTATTGGTCGCGAAAGGACCAGGATTATTGTCTATTGAATTTGCTACAAAATTCAAACGTAATGATTTGGAAAGTAAAAAAGGTATTATTGACCAACTTATGAGACAATATAGCGTTCAGATAGCTGTTGGGGATATTGGATTCTCTCAAGAATTATCAGAAATATTACATACAATTTATGGAGATCGTTATATTGTATCTCGTGCCAGAAGTAAAGTAAATAATTATGTTATGTTTAAGAAGGATTCTTTTCCTAAAGAAATAGATTTTGAAAGAGATTTTTATATTAGAGAATTATATGAAAAGATGAAAAAGGGAGAAATTAGGTTTCCATTTGGTGATTATGAAAAAGTAGCGTGGTTAATAGATCATTGTGCCAGTATGGAAGTTAAGCCATCTATTTCTAAAACTGGCGCTGATCCAGTTATTCATTATGTAAAAGGCAGCACACCAAACGATGGATTTATGGCATTATTAAATGGATATTTAGCTTATAAGTTTATTGTATCAAAAGGATTTACCAATAATAATCCCAATTCTCAGCAACAGAATTTTGCTGATGGAAATAAACCATTAGTATTAACAGGGTTTGTATCTAGAAGATTTTAAGCCTCAATAAAATACACATATTTACTGATATATTATTTATTATGTATAGTAGAGGGTATAGTGGAAACGAGGCTTTATGTCTAATTATAAGAAATCTAGGTCTGAACAGTTTTTAGAAAAAAGAGGAGCTGTTCCACAAATTGATAGTGGATTAATGGCATCGAACATATCGCGTAATAGTACACATATGTCTCAAGGCATTCCACAAGTTAGCGCTTTAATGGCTAAAAGTATATCAGAATATCGTAGAGATACATTAACTGATGAAGTAAGACAAGGTATATTCAGAGACGGAACTGGACCTGCATTTAATGAAGATGGCGTTACATCTAATGCCACAGTAACATCATCTATTGGTTTGTCTAAAATTGCTCAAGTTGTTAGTGGCGGCTCAAGTGGTAGCGGTGGTGGTTATCGAGGTGGTAATGGCGATTCTGTAAAACAAACACCAGAAGTATATTCACCTCTTTGGCTTAATAGTAATTTAAACTTGCCTCGCGACCGCCCGACTATTAATGCATGGTGTCGTAGTTTTTATGCGCTAAATCCCTTTGTACAAAACGCTATTAATTTGCACAGCACGTATCCTATTAGTAAATTAAGTATTAAGTGTCCTAACAAAGATATCGAAAAATTCTTCAATGATATGATTGAAGAAATAGATCTTATGAATATTTGTGTTCAAATTGCTCAAGAATATTGGCTATTAGGCGAATCATTTGTTTATGCGGAACTTGATGAGAGTAAGGGCAAATGGAGCCGCTTATTAATTCAAAATCCAGATTATATGTTAGTTAAAAGAACCGTTGTTGCAAGTGAACCAATAATTATGTTGCGTCCAGATGAAAATCTCAAGAAGATAATTTTTTCTAATAAACCATCTGATATTGAACAGCGCAAACAATTGAATCAACATATTATTGATTCTGTTAAACATGGGGAAAATATTCCTCTAGATAATTTTCATGTTTCTCATTTAGCCAGAAGAATTAGTCCTTATGAGATAAGAGGCACAGGTCTTCCTGTATGTATTTTTAGACAACTTATGTTATTTGATAAACTTCGTGAATCTAAGTATGCACAAGCAGATAATATGATCAATCCATTAACTTTAGTTAAGATTGGTTCAGCTGATTTTAAACCTACATTTGCCGATCTAGAAGCCTGGAGAAATGTTTTTGAATCTGCTCAATATGATAAGGATTTTAAAATTTTCACCCATGAAGGTGTTGCGGTAGAAAGAGTAGGATATGGATCTGGAATTTATGATATATCTGGTGATATTACACAGATAATCAAAGAGATTTATGTTGGGCTACAGGTGCCACCAGTTTTAATGGATGGTGGTGCAGATACTACATATGCAAATGGTGGTGTAGCTCTTGACGTATTAAGACAACGCTATATGCAGTTTCGAAATATGTTGAGTATGTGGTTAAAGAGAAAAATCTTTGCACCAATCTCTAAGATTCAAGGGTTCTATGATTATTCGAGTGGAGAAAAACAATTAATAGTTCCAGAAATAGATTGGAACCATATGTCATTGTTTGATGCTGGCGACTATATTAACAATCTTGTCACGTTAACTCAGGGTGAAGGGTCTCAGAAGAGAGCATCTCTTCATACATTATATCGTTCTATGGGACTTGAATATGAAGATGAAGTTAGAAAAATGCGTATAGAAGCTATTCAAAACGCAATCAATGAAAAAGAAAAAGTAGCTTTGTCTACTATGTCTTTGAATGCTCTTAGAGCCTTAGATGAAGAAGATGAAATTCCAGAACCAGAAGTACAACCAGGTCAAGCTCAACCAGGAGAACCTCCATTACCAGGAGAAATGCCTCCTGGGGGCGGCGGCGGCTTACCAGGATTAGATATGGGTGGATTACCACCACCTCCTCCACCTGGCGGCGGTGGAGCACCACCACCACCTCCTCCACCTGAAGGTGGAGCACCACCTCCTCCACCTGAAGGTGGAGCGCCACCACCTCCACCACCAGCATAATTAATCAAAATTAATATGACCTAATAATCATTTATGTATAATCTTGTATTATTTACGATTGGCATGAATAAAGGTATCATTATGCAAAAAACAGCACAAGAAATGGGTAGATGGAATAAATTCAGAGAAAAAACTAATATTAGTGGATTAGCCACAGAAAATTGGTTTGACCCTGAATTTAAAGAGATAATGGATAATCTTAGAAATAAAACAGATGATCCTATTAGAACTATTATATCTGGTAAATCAATTGGGAAATATCCTACTGATGGAGTTAGCTGTAAGGAACTATTAAAATCTGCACGTTCTTATTTTAATCGACGTGAATATATGAAAACTGTTGCAGATTTAGGCAGATTTCATAAGAAGCTTCAAGATGTTGTAGAGATATTAAAAAAGTTTAATGTCAATATAGATAAAGTTCATGGCAGATTTTTATTTGATGAAGTGACGCCTGGAGGCAAAGGGTATAATCCAGAATATGCTAAGTACCTGCATGATATAAAAACCAGGTTTTCTGAGCCTAAAAAAGCCGATATGCAACACACATTTGTAAAAGAAGCTGGCATTATAGATTTTTTTAAGAATATTGGATCAAAGCGTGGATTGGCTCTTGCTGCGTGGGAAAAACGCTATCCTGGAAAAGTTAAGGAATTAAAAAAGTCAACTACTTATTTATTAGATCAATCAGATAACTTATTAAAACAAACATTGTATTATCTAAAGAGTATGGCTACTGCCAGAGCAAATAGACAAGTTGACGAATATAAACAAGCTGGAGATAAAATTACCGAGTATTATAACATATATGATGGTATTTTTAAGAAGTATTATAATGATCATTTAAAGACACTTATGGATGCCCAAGAATTTGTTGAGAAAGTTGTTCCGGTTGAAAATGCTACAGAATTAGGTTCAACTGATATTGGCAAACCAGATGGCAAACCAACAGGAACACCTTCTAAAGATAAGCCTGCATATACCTCATCTACTATTGATGTAATGACACCATCACCAGAATTAAGTAGTGTTACTCCTGGTGTAGTCGTTCCTTCAGGCGGAAGCCAAGAAATGGCTTTATTCCAAACTCCATTTCCATCAGGATTTGTTGGTGCGCCAAGAGGATTAGTTAGACCTACTACGCAACAACCAACTACAACAGCTCCCGTTGTACAAACTACAACAGCTCCCGTTGTACCAGAAGATGCTCCTTTTAATGCGGCAATGACACCAATACAAAGAGCACAATTAGAAGAAAATAAAAGAGCAAAAGAAGAAGCTGAAAAAAAAGCCAAAGAGTCAGCAAATGCACAAAATAGACCGACCCATCCGCCTGGAAGAAAAGGAGGACATAGCAAATTTATTGAATCATTAGAATCGTTATCTGGAGAGCATCCAATAATTTTAGCTAAAGTTATTTTGAAGTATGCTAATTCTATTGAAAAATCGGATCCTTTATTTTATAATCAACTAATTAATATAGCCAAATCTATCAAGGTGTAAAATGACTAAATTAGATTCTGTGTTCTATAAAAAATTAGAAGAATATAATTTGCTATGTATTGGCGCTGAGGAGAAAGATATTAGAAATACTGAGGAAGATGCAGTAAATCGTGCAAATCAAAATGGATGGAAAATTATTCAAGAAGAAACTAATCCTCCAAATATAGCTACTATACGATCTGCTGTTAAAAATGCAGCCGCTCAAATTTTAGGCGTCAAGGATAATATTGATGCAACCGTTGATATTTTAATGGGGCAGCTTGGAATGGAGACCTCGTTTAAATCTCTACATAATAATAACGTTGGCAATTTAATGGCAGCGGGCTCACCTAACCAATATTGGAAAGGTAATGTTATTATTTTATTAGCACACGAATATGATAAGAATAGAAATAAATATTATGCACACAGTTTATTTAGAGCTTATGATACATTAGAAGATGGAGTTTCTGACTGGGCTAGTTTGTTGAAAAATAAATTTCCATCTGCTGTTAAAAAAGCAGAAAGTGGTGATA
>Ga0172379_10005416_pt1 | contig 17882 bp, 14 predicted proteins | sample GrowelOW334metaG_FD_119756 | JGI IMG/M metagenome (GOLD analysis project Ga0172379, IMG submission 119756) | Groundwater microbial communities from an aquifer near a municipal landfill in Southern Ontario, Canada - Groundwater well OW334 metaG | ecosystem: Environmental > Aquatic > Deep... | reverse complement strand
TTCGCATCCGCGCCGCAGCCCGCCGCCACGAGCGCGACGGCCCCGGGGAAGTCACGCTCCAGGACCTCCTGCGCGCAGCCGGCCCAGTCGCCGTGCATCTGTTTGAACTTGCCCGTGAGCGTCGTGCAGTGGCAGGCGTAGCTCGTGAGGATCGCGCGCACCTTGCCATCGGCATCGGTCACGCGCAGCACCGGCAGGTCATGGTCCACCGGCGCGCTCAAGTTGTCGCCCATGCCCACGGCCTTGCCATCCTTCATCAGGCGGCGGTTCGCGGCGAAGCCGACACGCCCGACGCCCCACGCCAGCCGCGCGGGCCGGCGGTCCGCGAGTGCGGCCAGCGCGGCCTGCTCGATTTTCTCGGTCAGCTCCCGCGTGTAACGCTCCACCGCCGCCTGCTGTTCGGCGGGCAGGTCCGCGGCGAAGATGTTGGGTGCAAAGCCCAGAAGCATCGGCGCGGAGTGGTTGTGCGTGGAGCACACCGCGAAGCGTTCGGACTGGACCCTGGTCTTCACCGCGAGCCGGCGCGCGACTTCGTCGCGCACGGCCCCGGGCACGCCGCAGTTGTCCACCGTGACGAGCACGGCCGGTCCGTCCGAATCGCTGCCGAACGCGAGCGCCTTGGCGAAGAGCCGCTGCGCGACGCCGGTGGATTCCTCACGCCGGTCGCCATAGCCGGTGAGGCGGATGGGGTAGTCCGGCGTGATGTCCACCCTGGCGACGCCGACGGCCCGGAGCGGCGTATCCGACGGCGCGGCGCAGATGTTGAGAACCATGCCGGCGCAGGCCGACAGGAGGGGCAGGAGGCGGAGTATTTTCATGGTGGTTGGAGTGTCATGTGTCGCGGGTGGCATCGCCAGTTTACAGTTTCGTTTCCCTTGGTCGGCTTGCGTGCATTGCGAATGCCCGGCCTCCGGGCCATCCGCCGGGGAAGATTTTCTTTTCGGCAGGCCGCTTTCATTTCCGAACATTCTGACCGGCCGGTTCCCCGATGAATTTCAGCATGGCATCCGCAACCGCCGTGTTTGCGTCCGCCGTGAGATGCACGCCATCCTTGAGGAGGCAGCGTTCCCTGCCGTTTTCTGCGATGAACTTCCGGAGAAACTGGTCCAGGTCAAAGAGCCGGGAGCCGAGCCGCCCGGCCACGGCGCGGGTCCGCTGACGGTATTGCTCGATGCACTGATCCATGCCGCCCCATTTGTCGTAGCCGGGATCCCGGCCCAGGCGGTGCCACTCGTTGATGATCGGCGGGAAGGTGAGAAAGGCGACCTCGCCACCCTGTTGCCTGATCCTTTCGGTGATGGTCAGAAGATTGCGCTCAAAATCATCCACGCTGACGTTACGGGGGCCGAGTTTGGAGTCGTTGCCGCCGAATTCCACCAGCACGAGACCCGGCGGGTGCGCGAGCACATCCGCCTGGATTCGTTCAAGACCTTCAGCCGATGTGTTTCCATCTCCGCCCGCATTGAAGACGGCGAAGGCATTCTTCCCGTGCTTTTTTTCCAGCAGACCCGAAAGGCGTTCCACCCACCCCGATCCGACCGGGACGCCATAGCCCCGGGTGATCGAGTCACCAAACGCGACCACGGTCGCTGGTTTAGCAACGGAGGCACCGCGCGGGGCGGGCGGCTCTGCCGCCGTGGCATGGCCCAGGGCGAGGGCGGCGACGCTTGCGAAGGTGAACAGCAGTTGCTTCATGGTGTTTCTGGTGATGGCAAGGTGTCTCCCGGCGGCGCCGGGTTTCGCGATCATGGATCCGGTTCGCGGCATGGTTTCATCGGTTTCCGTTCTCGAAATCATCTCGATCCGCCCGAAGGCCCGTGCCTGAGTGATGTCGCCGCGCGTTTGATGGCCGCCTCCCACTCGGGATGGTGCGTCTTGTGGCCGGGCGTTGCTTTCAGCGCGTCCTGATGCCACATCACCAGGTAGTTGATCTGATGCTTGAGCGTCACGTCCACGATGTCCTTCAAACCGCCTTTGAACACAAAGGTGGAGTTCGGCGGCGCGGCACCGCTCGACGGGCTATACGCCTCGAAGCCAAGACTCGTCACGCCGGCCCACCGTTTGATGGCATCGACATAGAACTGCCCGTTCCACTGGAAGGGCTCCGGGGTGACGCCGCAATACTGCAACAGCACGCCCTTCTCCGCCGCATGACGCGCATAGGCGGGTGTGCAGGACTCCCGGTGCGGGACCAGGCCGGGATTGGTCACCTGCAGCCCCACGAGCGTCGTCGGAAACGCCTCGACGTAGGCATCCACCACGGTGTTGACGGCCTTGATCCAGTTCTCCGATGTCAGGCCGGCGTCCGCCCATGGCTGGTGTTCCTTTTGCCCCCATAGCTCGGGGGAGACGATCGTCTCGCCGTAAGTTCCGGTGCCGCAGCACACGAGTTCGAGCCCCTTCTGCCCGTCAAACCTCTGCCCGAGCGCCCGGATGAAGCTGCGATATTTTCCCAGGTAAACCGGATCCCAATACACCGGAATGCGGATGGAGTCCTTGCCGCCCTTCAAAGGCAGGGGCACCGATCTGGCTCCCGCGTCGAAGACCCAGTCAGGAGTCGCCTGCGCGGGAAAACCCGGCACGCGATCCGAATGCACCGTGACAGGGCTGAGCATGAAGCGCTTCCCCGCCGCGAGCCATCGCCTCATCGGGCCTTCGATCACCGACCACTTGTATTTCCCCTCCTCGGGTTCGACCTGCGACCACCACACCATCAGCTTGTGCCCGTCGAGATGCGGGTTGTTCAGCGTGCCCTGTTCGTCCGTGTAGCCGCTGGTTTGATACACACCGCAACCTTGAATGTCCGCCCGCAGCCGTTCCGCCGCCTCACCATGCCCGCCGCCCATCGTGCCGAGGGCCAGGATCATCACCATGAAGGACAAGGAGCCCCCGAAAACCGCCTTCCGGAGCCGGAGTGATGGCGGCGGTTCAGTTTTCAGGCCGAACTCCGAAGTGGACGGCAACCGCCGGCGGGCGGCGCGGCCTTCAGGCGGCGGAAGCGTGCGCCAGCCAGTGGTGGTTCCAGCGCACTTTTGGTCCCGGGGCTTTCTGCGGCGTGAACGCCGCGCTCCTCGCACCGTCAGCGCTTCATCCGCACCCTCCAATTCGGAGTTCGGGTTTGGTGTGGATCGCTTCATGGTGGCGTCTCAAACACTCGCGGCCGTTTCTTCTTCTTCGGAGGGTGGGCCGGACTTCGACGCGGACGGCCCTACGGCTTCGCCGCCGCCTGCGCGGTCCGCAGGTAGGCGATCAAGTCCGCCACGTCCTGCGCCTTCATCACCGTCTCCAGGCCTTCCGGCATGAGCGAGCGGCCCGAAGCGGTCTGGCTGGCGATGTCGCTGCGCAACACGGGCAGATCCAGCCCGGCGGGCAGGCGCAGCACGATGTTGTTCGCGGTCTCGGCGGAAATGAGGCCCATCAGCTCGCCGCCCGTCTTGAGCTTGATCGTCTGCCCGCGGAAGCGGTCCTCCACCGCCGCGTTCGGATCGAAAAGGGCGATGAGCAGCCAGTCCACCGGCTTGTCGGCCACCATGCCGAGGTCGGGGCCGACTTCGAAGCCCTCGCCCTTGAGCCGGTGGCAGGTGGCGCAATTCTGCTTGAACACCTCATGGCCGGTGGCGGCGACGCCCTTGAGCGCGGCCACGCCGCCGTAGCTCGCGATCACCTTCGCGCGATCAGGCGTGCTGGGCTTGGGCAGGACAACCGCGTTCGCGGCGACCGGCCGCACGGTCTGGTTCAACTTCGCGAACACCGGACTGGCCGGCGACACGGAGGAAAGGATGGCCAGGCGCATCTGCGGGTTGCGGCCCTCGCGGTCAGCCAGCCTGGCCAGCGCGGCGACGGCGCGCTCGTCGCGGAACGCGCCCAGGCTCAACGCGAGCTGATGGCGCACCGTGAACTCGCGGTCCTCCGCGCCGGCGATCAGCGCCGGCAGGACTTCGCCGGGATTGGCCGAGAACGATTCACTGACCCGCACGGCCTGCACGCGCACATGGGCGTCGGGATCGTGCAGGGCCGCGCTGATCGTGCCGGGATCCAGCGCGCGCAAGGTGTCGAGCGTGGCCAGCGCCTGCACGCGGACCTTCGGGCTGCCCGCCTGACGGGCGAGCCGGCCGAGCGCGGGAACGGCATCCTTCGCGTTGCGTTCGAAGAGCAGACGCTGGGCGGTGTCGCGCTGCCAGCCGCTCTGACTGTCGAGCGCGGCAACGAGCCCCGTGTTGTCGAGCTTCGCCAGATTCGGCGTGGCGCGGAGCTTGGCACCGGCGGGCAGCACGCGATAGATGCGGCCCTTGTCCGCGCCGGCGCGCAGGTCCAGGCGGGTCTGGGTTTCGGGCGCGATCCACTCCGGATGCTCGATCACGAAGCGGTAATAATCCGCGACGTAGAGCGCGCCGTCAGGACCGGTCCGCGCCTGCACGGGACGGAACCACGGATCGGTGCCGGCGAGGAACTCGCGGTCCTTCTCGTCGGCCGCGCGCCTGCTGGAGAAGGTCGCGCCATCGGGCGAAAGCACCTCGCGATGCACGACGTTGTGAACCGGCTCGCAGGCAAATGCGCTCGTGGCAAACGCCGGCCCAAAGAGGTCGTCCCGATACAGGCAGGAGCCGCAGCCGCTGGTGACGTGTCCCGCCGCCTGCGGCTGGTTGAAGCGCACGAGCGTTTCGCTCACGGGGAAGGCGCGCGTCGAATCCGGATAGTTGGCCAGCACCTGTCTCGTCGTCTTCACGGCGAGCTTGGGATTGCGCCGCAGGTAGGCGTCCGAAATCGTGTAGTGCCACAGCCAGATGGAATTGTTGTTGCCAAACCAGTTGCCCCAGTCATCGCGGGTGCGGCTATGCTGCGTCTGCCCGCTCTCCGGCTCGAATTCACCCGTGTCCGGCCGGAAGCGGATGTCGCGTCCGCTGATGCTCACGCCGTTGATCGTGCCGCCGCTGTCGCCGTTCGCGGCGTAAACCCAGCCGTCGAGACCCAATTCAAAACCGTTCACGCGATGCTGCTGGTTGCCTTCGCGGAAGCCGGTGAGGAGGACGCGCTTCACGTCGGCCCGGCCGTCGCCGTCCGTGTCGGCGGCGAACAGGATGTCCGGCGCGGCGGAGATCAGCGCGCCGTTGCGCCACGGCATCACGCCGGTCGGAAAGGGCAGGCCGTCGAGAAACGTCGTGGCCTTGTCGTAACGGCCGTCGCCGTCGGTGTCGGTCAGAATTTTCACCGTGCCGCCGGGCTTGCCCTGGCCGTCCATGCCCAGCGGATAGTCGGGCATTTCGACGACCCAGAGCCGGCCCGCCGCGTCCCAGTCGAAGGCGACGGGCGCCTTGATGAGCGGCTCGGCGGCGACCAGCTCGACCGTGAAGCCGGGCCGAGGCCGCAGTGTCTTGAGGGCGTCGGCAGGCGACTTGGCCGGAACCATGTCGAAGGCGATGATCTCCTTGAACGTGCGGCTCACCGACTCGGATTTCGGCGTGGCGACGAATTCATTCTGCCAGACGATCGTGCCGCGGTGGAACCACGCGCCGAAGTTGCGCCCGTCCTTCACAAACGGCAGCACCTTCGCGTGGGCGAGGTCCGCTGCGGCGGCGCCGCGCGCGGCGATGTGCGGCCAGCCGCGGTTCCAGCCGAGGTTCGCCTTCACCGTGCCGGCCCAGAGGTGGACGATGTAGCCGGCGTCGTTCGACTGGATCACGTCGTCGTAGCCGTCGCGGTTCAAGTCGGCGAAGCGCAGGCCGTTGTCGCGCCCCTGCGCGTCCAGCACGGCGCAGCCCTCCGGCAGCGCGTAGTCCGCCGCCTGCCAGCGCCGGCCCTTCGCGTCCCAGATGAAGATGGCGCGGTTGGCCAGCAGCTCGCACACGCCGTCGCCGTCAAAGTCGCGCAACAGACGTCCGTTCACGGGCACGGCGGCGAGGCCGGTCTCCAGCGCCGCGTCGCGCTGCCACGCGCCATTTTGCCACGTCCACGCAGACGGCCCGGCGAGGAGCGACGCCGCCCCGTCCCGCACGATGCCGAACCTCGCACCGGCGAGGGTGGCCGGGGTCGCACTGTCCTGCCACCGGCCGGCCTGCGGATTCCACACGCGCGTGGTCCGCTTGTCCGCCGAGCCGGTGACGACGTCCATGAAGCCATCACCGTTCACATCGAGCAGGCGCACGTCGCGGTCGCCGCCGGAGGGTGCGCGAAGCGAGTGGCCGCCAAGCGCATGCTGCTCCAGCCGCGAGAGCGCTTCGCGGAAGTTGAGAAACTTCACCCGCCTGCCGTAGGTCGCCTCGGCGTAGTCAATGAACTCCACCCATTGCTCCGCCCCGCTCCAGCCGTGTGGATGAAACACCGCCGTGAAGACGCCCTGTTTCTTCACCACGTAGTCCAGGCCGGCCTTCCAGTCAGCGAGCATGGTGGGAGACTTCGCGCCGAGCAGGTTGAACGCCTCCCAGTCGCTCGGCGTGATGCACGGAAATTCCCAGCACGTTTTGTTGATGACGAAGGGATACGGATAGTCGTCCACGAAGCCGGCAAAGTCGCCGAGCGCCTTCTTCATCGGCGGGCGCAGCTCGGCGGGGAAGTATTTCGCGAACCGCTCGCCGGGCGGGATCGTGAAGACCGAGGAATCCGCGGCCAGCCACCGGCCCTGCGGGCTGACGCCGGGAAAAATCTCCGAGAAAAAGCGCGGGCTGGCCGAGTTCATCGAGTCGCAGCAGGGCATGCGGAAGGCGACCGGACGGTTGCCGGGAATGTTGGAAAGCGCGTCCACGTTCGAGTGATACGTGTTCCACGCGTTGGTGAAGCCGCCCTTTTGCAGCAGCGGGCACGGGTGGGTGGCGGTGTGATTCTCGATGCTCAGGCCCTCGCGCAGCCAGCCGGGGAAGTTCGTGTCGCCGGGCACCACCGTGTTGGCCATGATGCTCACCGGCGCGCGGCCATCAAGGCGCTTGAGGCGGTTCAGGATCGGGCGGAGGAAGGTTTCGTATTTCGCCGGGTCGCGCATGTCGTCAATCGCGAGGATGACGACGGCCTCGACGCCCGGCTCGCCGACCCATTGCGGCGTGGTGAACTTCGCCGACTGCGGCGCGGGCCAGAACGGCGACGGATCATCGAGATGCGTGAGACGGTTTGCCCCGGCGGCGGCGAAGGCGCGCGGCTCCGTGACGAGCGCGGCCAGCGCCAAGGCCAGCGCAACGGCAGTGCGGGTTCCAGTGTGAAAATTCTTGGCTTTCATATTTTGGCTTCTGACAGATTTACAACGGAACGCCGCACCCCTGACACCCTTCCCCGCCACCGGCAATGACGCCGGGTTTTGGGAACGGATGTCAGGGTGAGACCTGCTGCGATTTACTTCACTCCCATGAGATGCTTCAGGACGGCCAGCTCAAGCGCCTCGTAATCGCGCGCATCAATCATCTGCTGTTCCGTCTTGCGGTTCCACGAACGCACCTTGTCCACGAGATGCAGGAAGAGTTCGCGGCTGCCGGTGAGATGCGACGTGACGCAACTGCCCTTCTGGGTGCGCATGGCCTTCACGTCCAGGCCGACGAACTCGCCGTTGCGGCCGTAGCCGGCTTCTTCGAGGACGCGGACCTGGTTGAACGCGGAGCGCAGGTTGGCGCCGCCGAAATTCTTGTCCTGATCATATTTCAGGCCGTTCTGGTCATTGAGGTGGACGCTGCCCAGCTTGTCGTGCGCCAGCGCGAAGGCCATCTCGTCGGACGCGTCGAGGCCGGCCAGCAGCGCGTGCGCGCTCTCGATGAGGCCCTTGACGCGCTTCGGGTCGTTGGAGGCATAGGCCAGCGCGATGGTGTGGCCAATGGTGGGCACGTAGGCCTGGTCCGTGGGCTCGTTCGGCTTGGGCTCGATCCAGATCTCGATCTCCTTGTCGTGGGCGAGCATGAGGTTGATCGCCTCCAGGATGCGCTGGTAGGCCACGCGCGCGTTCTTGCTCTCGCGGATGTAGGAGCCTTCGCGGGCCAGCCAGAGCACCAGAGCCCTGCTGCCGAGCCCGCGCGCGATGTCGATGGAGCGCAGCGTGCGGTCCAGCGCATACTGGCGGTCCTTCGCGCTGTTCGACGTGTAACAGCCATCCACGGTCTGCGGGGCGAACCACAGGCGCGGGGCGACGAACTCGGGGACCAGGCCCTGGTTGTCGAGCATCCGCTTCACCTTGGCCGTCTGCTTGGATATCTGCGCCGGCGTCAGGCCGTCGATCCCGGGGACGACGTCGTCGTCATGGAACTGCACGGCGTCGAAGCCCATCGGCTTGTAGAGCGCGAACTTCTTCTCGTGCGGAAAGGCCTTGCGGACTTCGGGGCCGAAAGGATCGGCGCCCTCGCTGATGTTCCAGGGGCCGAAGGAGAAACGATACTGGGTGGGTTTGTTGGTTTTCATTGATGTATTCTTGTGACTGCAAAAAGGGTGCCCGTTAAAAACAGGTGTCCGTTTTCAATCATCATGGGCGGCTGGCGGCTCCCCGGCTACGCCTGTTGGCTCAAACGCTGACACTATCGTCTCATCGGCCGGTTGCCATTTTGGACCCCGGACACCATCCTGCCGCCATGCAGTCGTCACGCGAAGACATCCGTTTCGGCACCGGCCAGACCTTCCGCCTGCTGCGCTGGAGCCGGAGCGTCACCGGCGTCGAGGAGGTGCTGGCACCAAGCCGGACCGTCCGGGTGCAGGGGCATGGCGACCACTGGCACTATCACCGCCAGACGGAGCTGACGTTGATCCAGCATGGCGCGGGCACGCGCTTCGTGGCCGACCACATCGAACTGTTCGAGCCGGGGGACATCGTGTTGATCGGGGCGAATGTTCCCCACTACTGGCATCTGCGCGGGGCGTCCGCCGGGCTTTCTCTCCAGTGGGATTTCCCACTGGAACACGCCATCTGGGGGTTTGGCGAGGCCGCCCCGCTGCAGGTGCTGGCCGAGACCGCACGCCGTGGACTGCATCTGCGGGGTGCAACGGCGGCGGCAACGCGGCAGCGCATGGAAACACTGGCTGAACTCACCGGGCTGGCCCGCCTCGCCGCCTTCATTGATCTGCTGGCCGGGCTGGCCGCCGCTCCGGCGTGCGAAGTGTGCGCGCTGTCGGCGGAAGCCTTTTCCCTCTCGGGCACTGCGGAACATCAGGAGGCGGTGCGCCGGGCGGTGAGTTTTGTTTTTGCGAACTACCGGGAGCCGGTCCGGCTGGCTGAACTCCTGCACCTCAGCGGCATGAGCCGCGCCACGTTCGCCCGCCAGTTCCGCCGGCACGCCGGCAAGTCCTTCTCCACCTTTCTCAACCAGGTCCGCCTGCAGGCGGTCTGCCGCGCGCTGCGCGACACGCCCGATCCGGTCAGCAGCATCGCGCTGAGCCACGGGTTCAACCAGCTGTCCTTTTTCAACCGCCTGTTCCGGCGCGAATTCGGCCTCAGTCCGACCGCTTATCGCGCAGCCCGGCCCGCAGCCCGGCCCGTGACCGGAGCATCCCGCCGGCCGACGACGGCTACTTCCCCGCCATCAAAAAATCGCTCACGGCGGCGATGACCTCATCCTGCTGCGCCTGCGCCAGCTCGGGGAAAACGGGAATGCTCAGGGCTTCCCCGGCGAGCCGCGCGGACACCGGAAGGTCCTCCGCCGTCTGACCGAGCGACGCGAAACATTCCTGCGCATGCAGCGGCACCGGGTAGTAAATCTCCGTGCCGATCTGCCGCGCGGTGAGCCACGCGCGCAGGGCATCACGCCGGCCCGTGCCGGGCAGCCGCAGGGTGTATTGATTCCAGGTGTGCCCGTTGCCCTGCTGGGCGAAGGGCAGGATGAGCCGCGTGCCGGTGCCGGCGGCGCTGGCGAGGGCGGCTCCGGGCAGCTGGATGAAGTGCCCGGTGTAGCGCTCCGCGTTTTCCGCGCGACGCTGCGAGTAGGATTGCAGATGCGGCAATTTGACCGCAAGCAGCGCGGCCTGCACGGCGTCCAACCGGAAGTTTCCGCCCACGAACTTGTGGAAATACTTCGGATGCGCGCCGTGATTGCGGAGGAGCATGGCCCGCTCGGCCAGCGCATCGTCGTTCGTCGTGAGCAGGCCGGCATCACCGAACGCGCCCAGGTTTTTCGTCGGGAAGAAGCTGAACGCGCCAAAGTCGCCGAAGCCGCCGACATGCCGGCCGCCGTGTGTCGCCCCGACCGCCTGCGCGGCGTCCTCGATGACCTTGATGCCGTGCTTGCGGGCCAGCGCGTTGATGGATTCCATCTCCGCCGCCTGGCCGTAGAGATGCACCGGGATCATGGCCTTGGTGCGCGGCGTGATGCGGCGCGCGGCGTCCGCCACGTAGAGGTTGAAGGTGTCGGCGCGCACATCGCAGAAGACGGGCTTCGCGCCCGTGCGCGCGACGCAGCCGGCGGTGGCGAAGAACGTGAAGCTCGGACAAATCACCTCGTCGCCCGGCCCGATGCCCAGCGCCATCATGGCGAGAAGAATGGCGTCCGTGCCCGAAGAAATCCCCAGCGCGTGCCGCACGCCGAGATGCTCCGCGCACTGCCGTTCGAAAGCCTGCACCTCGGGACCGAGGATGAACTGGCCGGACGCAAGCACGCGCGCGAAAGCGGCCTGCAGGTCGGGGGCGAGGGCGTTGTTCTGGATCTTGGTGTCGAAGAGCGGGACGGCCATAAAGCAAAGGAGGTTCAGTCGCGACGCGGGTTGACGCCGGTTTTCACGAGGCTGGCCGAGGCGAGTTCCGTTTCCACCGGGCGGCCCAGAAACTCCAACAGCACACGGACGCGGTCCTTCGCGGGCAGCAGCCGCTGCACCACCGCGGTGATGCCCATGAACGTGCCGTCGGCGATGACGACCTCGTCACCGGGCAGCACTGCGTCGGGGAACACCTTCAGGTCGGTTTCATCCAGCCGGGTGCGAAGGTCGGTGATGACCTCGTCCGGCACGGGGGCGAAGTAGTCGCCGAAGTGGACGACGCCCGCGACGCCGTGCGCCGCCTTGATGATGCGGAGGTCCCGCAGCCCGAAGCGCGCAAAGAGGTAGTTCGGGAACATCGCCTCGGTGAACCACACCTTGCCGCGCCGGGTGGCGCGCTGGAAACGCACGCGCGGACAGAACACGTCCACTCCGGGCAGCTGCCTCAGATGGCCGGCGGCGATGTGCTCGTGCTTGATTTGCGATCGCACGCAAAACCAGGCCGGCGCCGCTTCTGGTCCGTCGCTCATGTGCCATCAACGTAGCGCGGCGCGTTTCGAGGTCACAAGACTTTTGGAGGCGCGGCGCTGGGTGTCCACGCTTCAGCGTGTTTTGCGGGCCGGGCACCCTGAAGGGTGGACACCATGCGGGGACAGTCCTCAGGTTGCGGCGCGGCACGGGCTCCGCCTCAACGGGAACTCAGGGCGAGACATGGTTTTGCGCGCGCTGGCGGGGACAAGTCATCCTCCCCTCTCGCGCCGTTCAGTCATTGGCGCGGATCGTCCACATGCCGCCGTGCCGGCGCGGGTCATCGCCGACCACGCCATTGGTGCCGACCGTCTCGTCGGGGAACATCAGATCGACGTGGCCATCCACCTTGAGATAATTGAACCGGCCGGAGTGATATGTCGCGGCTGGCAGACGTGACTGCTCCACATGATCGCCGGTCCGGTCAATCCATGAGCCTGCTCCGTTGGCAACAATGTTGTTGGTCCAGGCGTGTTCGGCCAGCAGCAACGTCTCGGCTGGTTTGAGTATCATGCCCAGCCTGACGGACGCCTGCCGGTTGGTTGACGTGCTGTAGATCTTGGCGCTGGGCGGATTTGTTCCAAAGGGGCCGAATGTCCAGTTCAAGCCGATGCCCGTGGCGTTGCCCGGACCGGGAGGCCAGTTCGCGAGGGCCATGTTGTGACGGGTGATGGAGTAAGTGCGGCGGTGGAGCTTGTATTTCTGCGCCCACGCTGCGGGCGGGATGGTGTCCGACGGGCAGAGCAGCAGATGGTTGACCGCGCTTTGCGACGGCGCAGCGACGTTCGGATCGCCGATGACCTTCTTCATTTCCGAGCGCAGGATCGGGCTCAGCAAGGTGTCCCACGTCGTCTGCGACCGGTTGCTGAAGATCAGCGAAGCATAGGGAAGTTTGGTGTCGCAACTGAGGGAGTAGATGGACATGGCCGCGCCCAGCTGCCGCAAATTTCCCCTGCAAACATTGGGCTTGGACCGGGAAGCCGTGTGGCGGGCAAACGCGATCGCAAGGCCCGCGAGGAGGACGACCAGGCCGATCACGACGGCGAGTTCCACCCGGGTGAACGCGGCGGCAATGGAACGACGTTGGCGGGAGAAGGTTGAGGAAGTCTGGTTCATCTGGATTTGATGGCGAAAATGTCCCCGGTGTTGGCCGCCAGGCTTCCGTTGTTCCAAGCCTCGACATGGCCGTCCACGAAAAACACCCCCGCCTTGGAGTCATGGCGACAGGCGGGCTGCTTGGGCAGCACCTGATCCCAAAGTCCGAACGGGTTGGGCGGGAAGGTGCAGATCTCCGTCTTGTATCCGCCCGCCGGGATGCGGTCCACGTCCTTGGGAATGCCGACGTCGCCCACGAGCCAGATTTGCGAAGTTCGATCAATGCCCCCCAGCCGCGCGCTGCCCCAGGCTCTGCGGTTATCGTCGAACGCGTAGTTGATGATGGAGGGCAGGCCGGTGATACGGTTCGTGTTTTCGAGCGGACCGTAGCCTTCCATCTCGACACCGAAGGGCGCGTTGATGTCAGCATCCACCACGGTCGGACAGCGCCAGACGCCGCGTTGAATGGTGATGTCGGGCAGGTATTTTCGATCCGAGAGGATTTGATACCACCAGTTGGTCGGATCGTGCGGAAAGGTGGGGCTGCGAAAAGGACCGCCGCTGTTGAAGGGTGGCAGGTGGTCGTTGCTGTCGCCGGCGTAAAGCAGGAAGGCCGTCCCAACCTGTTTCAAGTTGTTGCCGCATTTCACGCTTTTGGCCTTCTGTTTGGCTGCGGTCAATGCGGGCAACAGCAGCCCCAGCAGCACGGCCAAGATCGCCACGACCACCAGCAATTCCAGCAGGGTGAAGGCGGATCCAAGGTGATTCCGTCCGGGGGCACGCCTCCGCCGTCCGACGGCAATGCCAAACCGAAACGGCCACGCCGGTGGGTCTGCAAATCTGGCTACCAACCTCCCGTTCGCACATCCCATGAGGGCGGACCTTACCGGCAGCGCAATTGCAATCAAGCGCTTATTGAGGTGGACTCGCAATATCTGGGCAGATCGCGCCCTTGGTGGCAGTGCTGTGACGAGCAAGCTTTGTGGCAACAGGCCGTCCAACGGGCGTAACAATAAAACTCGCCCGAGCTCACCGGGTGCCGATACTTGGCGGGTTCCTATGCGATGCTTCACATTTCATCCGTTTCGAATGCTGTGCGCCATCGGCCTGCTCTGCACCGCCGCCGGCTGCGCCACCACGCCAAGAACCGATCCCGACCTCATGCAATCCCGCCAGAAATTCAAGACCCGGCTCACCAGGAAAATTGAACTCGGCTACCTGCTCCACCTGCCGCCCGGCTACGACGCGAAGGCGGCGAAGCAATGGCCGCTCATCCTGTTCCTCCACGGCTCGGGCGAGCGCGGCACGAACCTCGCGCAAGTCTCCATCCACGGCCCGCCCAAACTCGTGAAGAAGAATCCGCCCGTGCCGAAGAAAGAGGGCGATGAGGCGCGGAAGGACCGCGAAGCCGCAACGAAGCTGCTCGTCGAGAAGTTCATCGTCGTCTCGCCGCAGTGCCCCGACGACCAGTGCTGGGACAGCGACGCGATTCTCGGCCTGCTCGACGGCGTGCAGGCCGGCCACAAGGTGGACAAGAGCCGTGTCTATCTCACCGGACTGAGCATGGGCGGCTACGGCTCGTGGGCGCTGCTGGCGAAGGCTCCGGAGCGATTCGCGGCGGTTGCGCCCATCTGCGGCGGCGGGGACACGATTGATTTTCTCCTGCCCGGCCCTGGCAAAGCGCCCGCGCTCAAAGCCACGCCGGTCTGGGCATTTCACGGCGCGAAGGACTCGGTGGTGCTGCCCGCCGAATCAGAGCGCCTCGTGGCTTTGCTCAAGAAACTTGGCGTGAAAGACGTGCAACTCACCGTGTATCCCGAGGCGAACCACGACTCGTGGACGGCGACCTACAACAACCCGAAACTCTACGAGTGGTTCCTTGCGCACGAACGGAAGCCGTAGGCGCGACCTTCAGTTGCGCATCTGTCGGAACCTTCGAAGCGCAGGCTGAAGCCTGCGACTACGGGATGAGCGGCGCGCCGACGTTGAGGTTGTGCTTCAGGCAATAGGAGCCGTTGGCCACGTATTTTTCCGCCCAGTGTTTCAGGCCGGCACGCTCCTCGGGCTTGAGGGCCCGAACCACCTTCGCAGGCGAGCCAAGCACGAGAGAACCCGGCGGCACCTTCATCCCGCCGGTCACCAGCGCGTTCGCGCCGACGATGCTCTGCGCGCCGATCTCCGCACCGTCGAGGACGGTCGCGCTCATGCCGATGAGACACTCGTCGCCGATGGTGCAGGCGTGAACGATGGCGGAGTGGCCCACCGTGACCCACTCGCCGATGACGCAGGGAAAGTCGTCGGCAAGATGCACGACGGCGTTGTCCTGGATGTTGGAGTTTGCGCCGACAACGATGCGGTTGATGTCGCCGCGCAGCACCGCGCCATACCAGACGCTGGCGTAGTCGCCCAGCGTCACGTCGCCGAGGACGACGGCGGTCTTGGCGAGATAGACGCCATTGCCCAGGACGGGCCGCTGGCGGAGATAGGTGTCGAGCCGTTCTTCCAAAGTCATGCGGGGATGAAACGGCGGGGGAAAGGATGTGCAAAGCGCAATTTTTGGCTTTCGGTCCGGCGGGCGAGGCGCTTAATTGCGGTGTCGGCCGGAGAATGCGTATGGAGCCAGGTTCGGGACACAGTGGTCACGCCGTCGCTTCAGGGCGCCGCAAACTGCCGCGGTCGTTCAAGGAACTCACGCCCACAAAGGCATTCAATCCGCGCACCTTCTTTCGTGAGATGGTCTGGAAGGCGCTCATCACGCGGCGCCTGGGCGAGCATCAGCCACCGAAGTTTCCGAGGCTGGAGCGCGGCCAGCTGGCGCTGACGTGGATCGGCCACGCGTCGTTCCTCGTCCAGTTCAACGATCTCAACTGCCTCATCGACCCGAACTTCGCCAACTGGCTCTTCCTCCTGAAGCGGCTCCGGCACTCGGGGCTGAAAATCTCCGACCTCCCACCGATCGACCTGGTGCTGCTCACGCACGCGCACTTCGACCACTTCCACAAGCCATCCATCCGCAAGCTGCCGCATCCCAAGATCGGCGTGATGCCCTGGGGCATGGCCCCGCTGGCCAGGGGACTGGGCTTCAGCCGCATCGTGGAGCTGCAATGGTGGGAGAGCTTCACGCACGGCGACTGGAAGGTGACGCTCACGCCCTGCAAACACTGGGGCGCGCGCACGCTGCATGACAAGCACCGCGGCTACGGCGGCTTCGTGCTGGAGCACCAGGGCCGCACGGTTTATCACGCGGGCGACAGCGCCTACTTCGAGGGCTTCAAGGAAATCGGCGCCCGGCTCGCGCCGGAGATCGCCCTGCTGCCCATCGGCGCATATTACCCCGAAAGCTTCCGCAACGTTCACATGGGGCCGGACGAGGCGGCGAAGGTCTTCCGTGAAGTGAAGGCGAAGTGGTTCGTCCCGATGCATTACGGGACCTTCAAGCTGTCCTTCGAGGAAATGGACGAGCCGCCGCGCTGGCTCCGCGACATCGCGCGCCGGGACAAGCTCACGCAGCATCTCCGCATCATGGACGAAGGCGTGCCGGAGGTGTTTTGAAGGTTTCCGCCGGCGATCACGGGCGGGCGTCTTTCAAGTCGCAAACGCATCCCCGGCGAATATCGGGCCGCCATCCAGCCTCCGCCCTCCTCGTTAATCCCGGCCTCTCCGTCGCACTTTGCACTTTGCACTCAAATCCTCCATCGTATCATCCGGTGCCGTGAAACGAACCGTGCTCATCCCCGCGCTGCTGCTGGTGGCCTTCGCGCTTACGCGCTGGCCGGGCATGATGCCGCTCAACTTCAGCGTGGCATACGGGCTGGTCTTCTGCGCGGGGGCGTTCCCGCGCCGGCTCCCGTGGTGGGCCATCCTCGGCACGCTGATGACGACGGACCTCGTGCTGAACGTGTTTTACTACGACACGGTCCTCTTCAGCGACTACCAGGCGGTGAACTACCTCGCTTACGCGGGCATTTACCTGCTGGGCAGGCGGTTCTCGACGCACGTCTCGATTCCCAATCACGTCGTCGGCGGACTCTTGGGCGCGGTGATTTTCTACGTCATCACCAACACGGCGTCCTGGCTGGCGAACCCGGACTACGCCAAAACGTTTGCCGACTGGCTGCGCGCGCTGACCACCGGCACAAACGGCTGGCCGGAGACATGGACGTTCTTCCGCAACACCCTCCTCAGTGGCGGACTCTTCGCCGGCCTCATCAGCGCCGCGTTGCAATCCGTCGAGGCGAAGGAACCCGAACCGGAGGAGGAAACGGAGCCCGAAGGCGCGGGCGGGACCGAAGCCGCACCGGAAGAGGCGAAGTAAGCGGTGCTGCACAGCATCCAGGCGCGTCCAGATGATCATCCGCCCCGCCACCCGCGCCGATTGCCCGGCCATCCTCCTGATCTACAACGATGCGGTGCTGACCACGACGGCCACCTACGATTACGAACCGCGCACGCTGGCGCAGCGGCAGGAATGGTTCGACCAGCACGAGCGCGACGGCTACGCGGTGTTCGTCGCCGAGGAAGAGGGCGGACGCATCGCGGGCTGGAGCGCGCTGAATCCTTATCACGCCCGGCCCGGTTACCGCTTCACTTCGGAGAACTCGGTTTACGTCGCGGCGGACGCGCGCGGGAAGGGCATCGGCAGGCTGCTCCTCGCGCCGTTGATTGACGCCGCGCAAACGAGGGGTCTGCACGCCATCATCGCGGCGATTGATGCGACGAACGAGGCGAGCCTGCGGTTGCACGCGCGCTTCGGCTTCGTCCAGGTCGGCCACTTCAAGCAGGTGGGCTACAAGTTCGACCGCTGGCTGGATGTGATCTACCTCGAGCGCCTGCTCGGCTAGGCATCACTTCGGCAGCGACTCGACGGGCACGACTTCACCGGTCCTTTGCTCCACCGCCACGCGCGAGGTTTCCATCTTGATGTAATGGAGGATGACCGGCGCGAGGATCATGCCCGGCACGCCCATGAGGCGTTCGCCCAGGATCAATCCCAGCAGCGTCATCCACATCGGATTCTGGATGCGCTTGCCGATGATCTTGCTGTTGAGGAAATACTCGAGCTTGTGGACGACGATGAGAAAGCCCAGAGCCGCCATGGCATGCGGGAAATCCACCGTCAGCCCCACGCTCACGATGACGGTGTTGCTCAGGATGTTGCCGAGGATGGGCAGCAGGCCGCAGAAAAACGTCACCGCGAGGAGCAGCTGCCAGTAGGGATAATCGGCGGCGAACAGGAAAATCCCCGTGAACGTGGTGTTGATGATCGAGATGACGATCTGCGCCCCCATCACGGTGTGGAAGCTGCGGTAGAACAACTCGAAGCGCTTGGTGATCTCGTCCGCGGATATCGAGTAGAGGTTGTCCTTGAGCGCGTGCTTGTCGCGGTCGATCACGATGGCGGCGTTGTGAAAGAGGCTGATGGCCACCACCATGCCGATGAGCACGAACGCCGTCTGACGCAGCGCGTGCGTGGCCGCAACGCCGGCCAGGCCCAGCCGTTCCATGGACTCGGTCTTGATGAGCGCGATCAGCGTGTCCACGTCCTTGAACGGCAGCTCTATCCCGTGCCCGGAACAAAAACCCACCACCGTCGGGACCAGCTTCTCGGCGATCTT
>Ga0172379_10005415_pt1 | contig 17885 bp, 17 predicted proteins | sample GrowelOW334metaG_FD_119756 | JGI IMG/M metagenome (GOLD analysis project Ga0172379, IMG submission 119756) | Groundwater microbial communities from an aquifer near a municipal landfill in Southern Ontario, Canada - Groundwater well OW334 metaG | ecosystem: Environmental > Aquatic > Deep... | reverse complement strand
CGTGAGTGACAAGCAAATCAGTGATCTGTTCTTTCGTTCCGCCTTGGGCCTGTCTCTCTTTAATAAAAGCTAAAATTTCATTATTTATCATAATGTGATTATTGGAGAAATTACTATATTAGGTTCTCCTGCTTTCTATATTAACACATCTTGCTACGAAGAGGTTGCGGATTGTGGATAACTGACGCAAATCTCGCCGCTTAAAATTCTCTCAAGATAGTAAGAGAAGCTCCCAGTCCGTTAAGACGCGCTACAAGATCTTCATAGCCGCGGTTAATGGAATAAATATTACGAAGAATAGAAACGCCGTCGGCGGCAAGCATGCCGATCAGCATGATCGCTGCCGGACGCAGAGCGGGCGGACAAATAACTTCGGCGGCGTGCAATTTTGTCGGGCCGGTAATATACAAACGATGAGGATCGGCCAAAACCGTATCGGCACCGAGCTTGTCTAAATCTTTCGTGTGAATCGCGCGTTTCTCGTATACCCAATCGTGAATGAGAGTGGTTCCCTTTGCTTGCGTCGCAATAACGGCAAAGAACGGAAGATTATCAATATTCAATCCGGGATACGGCCGCGAATCTATTTTTTCTTCCAAAGCCGTGAGCGTCGATGAAAATGTTTTTATATCAACCAGATTCGTTTTTCCGTTCAATGCTTTGTATCGTTTCAAAATTTTATATTTGAAACCCATTTTCTCCAATTTCAAAAGTTCCAATTCCAAAAAATCTATCGGACAGCGTTTAATGATGAGTGAAGATTTGGTCACGATCGCGGCAGACAAAAAGAACATCGACTCAATTGGATCTTCCGATAAATAATAGGTTACCGGCGTTTTTATTTCTTTGACCCCGTAAACCGTAATGGTCGTCGTACCAATTCCTTCGATCTTCACTCCGCATTTTTCAAGATAGAAACAAACTTCCTGACCCATATAATTAGACGAGGCATATTTGATGACTGTCTTTCCCGGAATAAGCGCTGCGGCAATGATGGCATTTTCGGTAACCGTATCGCCGGATTCATAGAGCACGACTTCGGCGGGATGAAGCTTAGGCGCTTTGACTTCGTAATATTTTTCTTTAGTGGCAACATTGACTCCGAATTTCTCAAGAGCAAAAAGATGCGGCTTCACGGTGCGCGAACCGAGTTTGCATCCGCCCGGCTGAGGTAATTTAAAACTTTTGAAATGATGGATGAGCGATCCGATGAGCATAACGATGCTCCGCGTTTTTTGCGCCGCGGCAACATCGATCTTCGCCAAATTTATTTTCTCCGGCGGTTTGATCTCCAGATCGTTCCCGTTCCACTTCACGGACATGCCGATGGACTGAAGCACTTCCACCATGCGATTCACCTCCTCAATCTTGGGAACATTTTTTATTGTGGTTTTTTCTTTATTGAGAAGTGATGCCGCAAGCAAACCCATCGCTCCGTTCTTGGAAGTTTTGGTGGTGATTTCACCGGAAAGTTTCCTGCCTCCCTCAATGCGAATATTGATGGAGCCGTTGGATACGCGAACGATATCGCGATTTAACGCGTTGCTGATCTTGTTCACCATTTCCGTCGAGATATTCTGTTCGCCCGTCTCGATCCTCGCGACGGCGCTTTGCGTGGAGCCGATCTTTTCTGCCAGCTCCTGTTGTGTTATGCCGACTTCTTGACGAAGTTTCGATATCAGCCGACCGATAACAACACTGTAACTTTCCGGAGATAATGTACTTTCCGATTTTATGTTCATGAGATGAAAATTAAAAATAATAATGGTAATAATGAAATTATATCATATATGCTATACATAACAAGCAACGCGGATATATGCCGAAGTTTATTGCGTATCAACAAAGTAATTTTGTCAAATTTGACAGAATATATTTTCAGCGGTAAATTTTAAACAGTGGGACTTCCTTTTTACTACTCACTCATATTATTTTTATGAAAAAAAGCAGAATACTTATTACCGGCGCATTTGGACAGATCGGTACCGAACTCATCGTAGCGCTTCGAGAAAAATATGGAAAGGATTCGGTTGTGGCATTTGACAAAAAAGCCAATCCCGAATACCAAGGTATCGCGGTCATTGGAGACATCACCGATGCAGAACTTTTGCGCAAAACCGTAAAAGAACACCATATCAAAACGGTGTATCATCTCGCTTCCCTTCTTTCCGCCGTCGGAGAAAATAATCCCGAATTGGCATGGAAAGTAAACATGGACGGACTCCGAAATGTCCTTGAAGCAGCGCGCGAATACGGCCTCAAGGTTTTCTGGCCCAGTTCCATCGCGGCATTTGGACCTACCACGCCGAGAGAAAATACCCCTCAACAAACTATTTTGGAACCCAGCACAATGTACGGCGTGACAAAAGTTGCCGGCGAACTTCTCTGCCAATACTACTTCACAAAATTCGGTGTGGATGTTCGCAGTCTGCGTTACCCCGGCGTGATCAGCTGGAAAACTTTGCCGGGCGGAGGAACAACAGACTATGCGGTTGATATTTTTTGGAAAGCCATCGAGACTGGTAAATATACTTGTTTCCTGAAAAAAAACACAGCGCTCCCAATGATGTATATTGATGATGCCATCCGTGCAACTCTTGAGATCATGGCTGCAGACTCGAAAAAAATCACGATACGCACGAGCTACAATCTTGCCGCAATAAGCTTTACTCCGGCAGAACTGGCGGAAGCGATAAACCGTCATGGTGTGCCTCTCAAAATAAAGTACCAGCCAGATTTTCGGCAAAAAATCGCCGATTCATGGCCCCGTTCCATCGATGACAAACATGCCAGAAAAGATTGGAAATGGAAACATCGGTACAACTTGGATAAACAGGTCGATGAAATGATACACGGCGTGAAAGAAATGCAAAAAGCAAAAAAGTAGCTTGAAACGCAAAAAACTTTACAAAAGTAAAACTTTATAGTATACTGTGAATGGGAGTATTTAGCTCCTTTCACAGTAACTAAGTAACTAGAGGAGACATATCATGTCATTCAAAGAAAAACCGTGGCTCGATCCCAAAAGCGAACCGGTATTGAAGCCCACGACGAAACAAGAAAATCCGGTTTTAAAACAAAGCTCCGAGGTGTCTGCCGTTCATGAGGCTCAAAAAGCTTTCATGAAAAAGTATATTGGCCCCGAAGGGTCTTCGATGTCCAAACACGAGTTTGAAACATTGGCCGCCCATGCACGCGCCGCATCAAAATCAAAAAATATTACGGCAACAGAAAGAGAGGAAATGAAAGATATTGCACGAACAGTAGAAGACCTTTGGAAAAACAGAAAGGAGAACACATGAGCGAAGAACATAAGTAATGAGCCTTTCTTATCCACAGAAAGGCTCATTTTTATTATTTGTACTTAACAGGTACAATGGACGAAGATAAGAAAATTTCTAATTACTAATTACTAATTTCTAATGAACGACGGTTGCCGTTTCAGAAATTAGATATTTAGATTTTTATTAGAAATTGGAAATTAGATATTAGAAATTATTTTGCAAACTTTACTCAAATCTTGCACAATCTTCCTTTCTGTGCTAATTATAGAAAAACACCTAACATGTCTTATAACATATAGTATATGAAATTACTTATCGTAGAATCCCCTTCTAAAGCCAAAACCATTTCAAAATATCTCGGCGGCGAATATACCGTCGTCGCTTCCGTGGGTCATATTCGCGACATTCCCAAAAGCAGCAAGAACGCCATTGATATTCCGGGCGGGTTTATTCCTCATTATGAAATTTCCAAAGGCAAAGAAAAAGTGGTAGCGCAAATACAAAAGCTTGCCGACGAAGCCGATGAAGTTCTGCTCGCAACAGACCCCGACCGCGAAGGAGAAGCTATCGCGTGGCATATTGCCGAAGCAGTCGGACTCAAAAAAGCGAAGCGCGTTGCTTTCCACGAAATTACGGAAAAGGCCATTAAAGAGGCGATCAAACATCCGCGAAGTATAGACCAAGATCTGCGAAAAGCACAGGAAGCGCGCCGCGTACTTGATCGTCTCGTCGGCTACGGACTTTCCGGTCTTCTCTGGAAAAAACTCCGCTACGGCCTCGGAGCCGGCCGCGTACAATCCCCCGCTCTCCGACTTCTCGTTGAGCAAGAAGAGGAAATCCGCGCTTTTGTTCCAGAAGATTTCTGGGTGCTTTCCGCCGAAATGGAAACGACCAACAAGGCGCATTTCACGGTTGAATGTTCCGAGAAATTGAAGGATAAAAAAACCGTTGATGAAATTCTCGCCAAAGCGCGGAAAGAAAAATGGAAAGTGATCGATGTAAAAGAAACGCAGGCAAAACGTTCTCCGCGCGCGCCGTTCACGACTTCCACTCTCCAGCAAGCGGCAAGCACGCAGCTTGGATTTTCGCCGAGCAAAACGATGAGCATCGCACAAAAACTGTATGAAGCCGGGCACATTACCTACATGCGTACCGACAGCACGAATCTCGGAGAAGAAGCGATCACAGAAATTACCGCAACGATAACAAAGCTCTACGGAAAGGAACTGGTTGAAGTGCGCGCTTACAAAACAAAATCAAAGAACGCGCAGGAGGCTCACGAAGCAATCCGCCCGACGCATCCCGCCAAAAAAGACGCGGGAACGACCACCGAACAAAAAGAATTATACGGGCTCATTTGGAGAAGAGCGGTCGCATCGCAAATGAAAGATGCAAGCATTTTGCGCACGAAGATTATTGCCAACACCGAAAGCGAGAGCCTTCCGGCATTTTCGGCGAACGGCTCACGTCTTATCACGCCGGGCTGGCTTTCCGCCGACCCGAAAGCGCGCGAAGACGATACAGAACTTCCGAAAGTTGCTATTGGAGATGCGCTTACTTTGATTGAAATAAAAGACGAAGCGAAACAAACCGAACCGCCGAACCGATATTCCGAAGCGGGACTCGTGAAAAAATTGGAAGAACTCGGCATCGGACGTCCGAGCACGTATGCGTCGATTATCAAAACGAACATCGATCACGGCTATGTGGAAAAAGAAGGCAAAGCTCTCCACCCAACCGACACAGGAGAGGTCGTCATCAACAAATTTTTGAAACCGCATTTCGGCGATATTATTTCCTACACCTTCACGGCAGAGATGGAAGAAGAACTGGACGACATCGCCGAAGGAAAACGCGAATACAAAAAAACGCTCGGCGATTTTTACACGCCGTTTGCGAAACAATTGAAGTTGAAAGAAAAAATAGAAAAGATTACCAACGTCGGCGACGCACCGAAAGAAATGCGCTGTCCGGTCTGTGGTGGCGACATGGTCATCAAACTCGGAAAATCCGGAAGCTTTTTGAGCTGCGCGAAATTCCCCGAATGCAACGGCGCGAGAATGTTGGACGGGCGCGAATTGGAAGGTCCGAAAATGCTGGACGAAAAATGCCCGAAATGTGGCGGCGCACTTATGGAACGCGACGGTAGGTTCGGAAAATTCATCGCCTGCAGCAAATATCCGAAATGCAAATTCATCAAAGCTGATCCTGCGGAAGAAGCGAAACGAAAAACGGGAGTGAAGTGCGGAAAATGCGCCGACGGAGAAATGGTAGAAAGAAAAGGCCGCTTCGGATTCTTTTACAGCTGTTCCAATTACCCCGACTGCAAGCACGCCATCAAAGCCAAACCGACCGGAAAACTCTGCCCGCTCTGCAACTCACTCATGATGGAAGGGACGAAAACGATACCGGAGAGATGCTCGGATAAGAGTTGCCCGAATCATAATCCGCATAAAACGGAAACAAACAAAAAACAATAGAACGAACAATGGAACAACGAATGGCTGTCGTCGTGCCTCCTCCCCTCTTCAGAGGGGAGGTCGGGGTGGGGTGCGTCTTTAGAAGTCATCTCGAAAACACACCCCCTCTCAATCTCCCCCTCTGAAGAGGTGGAGAGGAACGACGAAATACAATAAAACTCCCCGCGACGTTTTCGCCGCGGGGGTCTGTTTTTAGTTTACTTAACCATCATGACAGGAAATATGAGTATTTTCTTCTTGCCATTTTTTTTCTTGCTCCAAACTGGCCGTCATATCAACTCCCGGATTTCCGGTGGGTTGTTCTACTTTTTTATACAACCCCGCAATCTTTTTTTCCAGATCGTCTTTTGCTTTTTGGCGTTCTTCTTGAAGCATTTTTATCATAATCCCGCGCGTGCCACCATCAAACGAAACGAATGGTGGAACATACACTTCCAGATTAACGCCGTTCGTGCGAACGATAAACCATAAGCGATCAGTTCGTTCATCAAAATTATTCAATAATAGTTCCTCGAGACTTTGGTTTTCCTTGGTCTCCGCGATAAAATCTTTCGGCCACTGATAGACATAGGAAATCAACTTTTTTGCTAAAAAAACTGATGTTTTGTAAGGAAAAAACTCAATACTGAAACAGCCATCTTCCATCCAATATTGGATATGTTTTTTCAAAAATGGAAATCTTTGAATCGCCGCTTCTATTTTAGTTACAGCAGTCATTGTGTACTTCTCCTTCGGCATTCAGCCAAAAGTAACGTCTTTGAACATTCAGTTCAAAGTTAAGGGCGTTTCATTCAGAAACACCCGCCTGAATTGGCAATGAGCCAATCTGAAGTGAGATTACCATACTGCCGATAAATGTCAACAATTATTACGACACGTTTTATTATCCTGTCCCAGAGGTCGAACCTCTGGCGTGGCGTAAAACAAAGGCGCGGGAGAAATTTCCCGCGCCGGTATGGATATAATTACTTTTTATCGACTGCGAATGGATTATGCCACCAATACTTTTGGTCGCGTCCGACTCCGGAACGGGATTTTTCTACCAAACCCGCCCTTTCCAATTGCCCCAAATGAGCACGAATGAGGAAACTATCTATTTCTTTATCCGGATACGATGATTCCAAAATATCAAAAATGTCCTGCAGCGTAAAAGAGCTTTTATCTGAAGTAGAAACCACCGCTTTTCGTATTTCTTCTATCGTTACGTCAATCTTCCCTTTTTCTTCACACATTTTGACCTCCTCAATATATTCAATTCTGAAAGAAAGTATAATAGATGCCGCTTCATTTGGCAATAAAATAATTCCTTTCTTAAGCCTTGAAATCGTGTTATATTATAAAAATGCTAAACGATGTTGAAAATCTCATCGCCGCCATAAAAAATCCTACGGAGGAAGACAAAGCGCTTATCAGAAAAGCGTACGGTTTTGCCGTACTCGCGCATAGCAAACAGGAGCGTTTTTCCGGCGAACCGTATTTCAATCACTGCTTTGCCGTTGCCATGAATCTGGCACAGTTCGGAATGGAAACGAAGGTAATAGCGGCAGGTCTGCTTCACGATACTCTGGAAGATACGCCAATCTCTCCGAAAGAATTCGAAGCGCAGTTCGGAAAAGAAATTCTTTTTCTGGTGGAAGGCGTCACGAAGCTCGGAAAACTGAAATATCGCGGAGAACAGCGGCATGTGGAAAGTTTACGCAAGCTTTTCATCGCCACGACGAGAGACATTCGCGTGCTCATTATCAAACTTGCCGACCGTCTGCATAATGCGAGCACACTTGAGTTCGTGCGTCCCGACAAACAAAAAAGGATAGCGCTTGAAACCCTTGAAATTTACGCGCCTCTCGCCTATCGCCTCGGTATGGGCGTTATACGTCATCGGCTGGAAGAACTTGCTTTTCCCTACGCTTATCCGGACGAATTCAAAAAAGTAAAAGAACTTTTGCGCGAACGGGAAGACGAAATCAAAAAACGCTTGGAAAAATTTTACCGAACACTGAAAAAAGAGATCGCACAATCCGGATACAAACAATTCCGCACTTCCAATCGCATGAAAGGAACGTATAGTCTCTACAAAAAACTGGTTGAAAAAAAGATGGATATAACAAAGATCTATGACATTATGGCAATCCGTGTGATCGTGCCGTCGGTTGGAGATTGCTACGGTGTACTCGGCATCGTTCATGCGAATTGGCGCCCTCTGCCCGGACGCATCAAAGATTACATCGCTTTTCCGAAACCGAACGGCTACCAAAGCCTGCATACGACCGTCTTTACCGGCGACGGCGGCATTATAGAAGTGCAGATCCGCACGGAAGAAATGCACCAAGAAGCCGAATACGGTATCGCCTCGCACTTGGGATACAAAGAAGGAATAATGAAAAACAAAACGCGGATCGAAGACATCGGCAAAAAATATGCGTGGTTCAAACAGCTCGTAGAACTCCAAGAAAACGTTTCTCAGACGGGAGAATTTCTCGATCATCTCAAGGTGGATTTTTTTGAAAACCGCGTTTTCGTATTCACTCCGAAAGGCGATGTTATTGATCTGCCGGAAGGTTCCAGCCCGATAGATTTCGCCTACGCCGTCCACTCAGAGATCGGCGACCACATTTCTGGCGCCAAAGTAAACGGCAAATTCGTAGCGATCACCACCTATTTGCATAACGGCGACATCGTGGAAATTGAAACCAAGAAAAATGTCTCTCCGACCAGAAAATGGCTGGAAGGTTCAAAGACGACGCTCGCCAAGCGGCATATTCGTATTTCCCTGCAAGAGAAAAATTTACCGCCGAAGGTGTAACGGATAGACGAGAATAGAAAATTGAAAATAGAGAATAGACAATGGAAAAGAGATTACTGATTATAGGTTAAAAATGTTTTAGATTTTTTAATAAATCCGACAAGAAGAGCGTGCACGCTGTTCGCTTGAGCCATGATTTTTTCAAACTCGGTTTCTTTTAGATATCCAACATCTTTTGCGATAAGTATTTGATTCTCAAGTTCAGTTAATGAACCGTGCGCGATATAATAAAATTGAATTTTTTCTTTATATCCCTGTCTGCCAAATCCTTCCGCAATGTTGGAAGTAATGGAAACAGAAGCTCTTCTCATCTGGTCTGATAAAGAATACATTTCTTCTTTTGGAAATTTTCTAGTAGTTTGATAAATAAGCACGGCAAGCTTATGCCCCTCTTTCCAAACGATCAAATCAGTAAATAATTTTATTTTTCCGTCATTCATAATTCAATTTTTAATTCTCCATTTTCGCTTTCGTTGCCGAATATTTTATGAACTCGTTTTGTCCAGAGTTCGCGTCGGGCATTGAGATATTCTTCTTTATTAAAATCCGGTATTCTTTCGGGGATTTTTTTTAGAGAAGAGGTGTCTCTTTGCAAAAGCGAGTCGGTAAATTTCTGAAACATTTTTTCTTGTTTTTCCAAAGGCAATTTTGAAATTTCATTCTTTATTTTTTCACGCCAAATATTTATTTTTGGACCCACACCGACGCTCAGCAACGAATCCGCTTCTAGAAGGGGTTTGAACGAAGACATGTCAACATATTGAGACCGTGGTTCATCAAGATAGGTAATCTCTTTTAGTATTTCATTCGTTGTCAGCAATATCGGATTAAGATGGACTCTTATTCCCCTTTCCCCATATTGTTCATCAAGAAAATCCACCAAGTGAGATAAGAGAACGGACGATGGGTTTGCCGGTTCAATATCGCCGTCAACAAGTATATCCATATCATAATCTGAACCTTCTTTTTCAGAGCTGTATCCCTTCATTCTTGAACCAAACGGAACAACCCCGACAAAATTAGGAAATTGAGAGAGTTTTTTCTCAATATCTCTCGCAATATCAAAAGCCTCCTGATTTTTTACACCCTCAATATCCGTCGCATCAACGAGTTTGTCTAAACGAAGTTTTTCTTTTGGTATTCCTTCCGTCGTCATTCTATTTTCCATTATCTATTCTCAATTTTCTATTTTTTCTTTTTCCATGTGTGCTCCGCAAGAACTTTTTTGGCGGCGGCTTGTTCGGCGTCTTGTTTTGACCTTCCTTCGCCTTCGCCCATGAGTTTATCTTCCAAAAATACGCCGACGCGGAATTGTTTATCGTGGTCGGGTCCGATTTCTTTTAAGACTTTGTAATTTGGCGTGATGCCGTACACATCCTGCGCTTTTTCTTGGAATAAGCTTTTTGAGTCCTGCCAGAGTCCTTTTCCGACAACTTCATCAACGAGGCACAAAACGTGTTTGGCTATAAAATCTTTTGCAACATCGTAACCTTGATCAAGATAAATAGCTCCGATCAGCGCTTCAATGGTATTGGCGAGAATATATTGTCGGGCTTTGCCGATGTCTTTCGCTTCTCCTTTTGAGAGCAGGAGCACTTCACCCAAATGGAGTTTCATCGCAACGTCGGAAAGAATATTGGCATTTACGAGCCCCGCGCGATATGCCGTCAGCACACCTTCTTGTTCATCCGGATATTTTTTAAAAAGAAAATCAGTTGTTATAAGCTCAAGTACTGCATCACCCAAAAATTCGAGCCGCTCGTTATGAGTCAGCCCTTTTTCTTTCGCCTCGTTCAGATAGGAACGATGAGTAAACGCTTCCTTGAGAATGGATTTATTTTTAAAAGTGATTCCGATGGAGGATTCGAATTTTGAAAAATCGGGAGTCATGATTGCTGAAATTTATAATTGTAATACTGATAGAGTCTAGTAAAGAAAAAATTTCTAATTACTAATATCTAATTTCTAATAAAATGCTTAATGTCCAAATGTCTAATTGTACTGTCGTTCATTAGAAATAAAAGCAGTTTCACTCTTTTATTTCTTTCACTCGCTCGGAAATGTAAGTTGCGACTTCCATTTCTCTCGCTCGTTTAGAAATTAGGAATTAGATATTAGAAATTATTTTTCCGTTTCTTCCTTCCCTCCCGATAAAATCTTCACTCCCTTGGTTATTATGGGAAGTATATCATCGTAAAAATTGAGTTCGGCGATCTCTCCGATGTGGAACCAACGGACGTCATCCAGCCCGCCTTTGTCTTCCTCAAGCTTCAGCGGGAGATAAGATGCCTCGGCAAGAAAATATGCGACATTCTTTCGGTATCGTCCGATTTCGGGATTGTTCGCGACATATTCGTTCTCTCCGAGTTTTTCTTTTATTTCAATATCAACGCCGATCTCTTCTTTGATCTTTCGTTTTGCACCCTCCTCTGCATCTTCTCCTTCCGTAATACCACCTTTCGAAAGCGTCCAATGTCCAAAAATATCGTGAACGAAAGCGAGATAGGTTTCTCCTTCATGTTTGGAGTAAACCACGGCTCCGACGAGTTGTTTAACCGGAAGCTGTTCGCGCGGAACATTCTGATTTTTCTTTTTGCCGATGTCGTCCTTGCCCGGTTCTCCGAGTTCTTTATAGACCGCACCCAAGACACCATTCACGAATTTGCCGCTGGTTTCTCCGCCGAATGTCTTGGCAAGTTCAATCGCTTCGTTGATAGCAACTTTTGGCGGAACATCCGATCGGTCAGAGAAAAGAAGCTCGAACAATCCGAGACGGAGGATATTTCTGTCGATGATGGAGATACGTTCAAGAGGCCACTCGGGAGCAGCCTCAAGGATAATCGAATCAAGCACTTGATTCTTTTTCACAACACCTTCGGTAAGATTTTTAATAAAAGACAAATCGGAAAGACCGGGAGCGAACTCCTCGATATCCCGTTCGAGAATCTCTGTTATAGATTCGTCTTTTTTATCGCGAAAGTCCCACTCAAAGAGAGCTTGAAGGACGATCGATCTTGAAAGGTGCCTATTTGCCATAATTTAAATACACGTAAAAATGTAAAAAAACATCGAAAAACGCTTCGCTACGCCTCGGGTTTACTTTGCTTTCTCCTCTTTCTTTGTCGCAGTTTTTTTGGTTTTCTTTTCAACCTTCTTCATGACATTCAGAACTTCTTTTCCGCGATAAGTGCCGCAAACTCCGCAAGCGTGGTGCTTAACGTGTGATGACTTGCATTTTGAACATTCCGTCAATCTCGCCCCCGCCACCGCGTGATGGGAACGTCTGTTTGCCGTATGTGCTCGTGTATGTCGCATTCGTACTACCATAGTAAATATAATATAGCGTAAAATTCAAGAAAATGCAAGAGGAAGGTGGGTAAGTAACCATACTTCCATATTTTTATGAGGTTTTTGGAAAGTGAAAGAAGAATAATTCCTAATATCCAATTACCAATTTCCAACAAAATGTCCAACGATCAAATGTCAAAATTTTTGAAATTTGAATTTTCATTGGAAATTGGAAATTTTAATGTAGAAAGCTTTTTCTGTGCACTCCCTCCAAAATCCCATACCTCTCAATGGCTTGATAATGCCCTTTCGTCCCGTATCCTTTGTGTTTTTCAAAACAGTATTCGGGATATTTTTTGGCAAGCGCGTACATTTTTCGGTCGCGGAAAACTTTGGCGGCGATACTGGCGAGAGAAATTATCGGTTCAATGTCATCGCCGTGAATGATGGTTTTTTGGAAAATATATTCTTCGGGCGCGTAGAGACTGCCGTCGAGCAAGACGAGCGTGCTTTCCGGCGGACAAGATAATTTTTTAATGGATTTTGCAAGGGCACTTCGTATCGCAAAAGAAAGACCGCGGTTGTCTATCACGACAGAAGAAGAGAATGAAACAGCAAAAGAAAATTTTCCAAGTGTGACTTCCCTCTCCATTTTTGCAAACCATTCTTCTCTTTTTTCTTCCGACAGTTTTTTTGAATCTTTAACACCGGCGGAAAATTTTTTGAACCGTCTGATATCGCTCGCGAAAAAACAAGCCGCGCCAACCGAAACAGTCCCGGCAAGAGGTCCACGCCCGGCTTCATCTATTCCAATGACATACTTGATTCCTTTTGGTATTTTCACTTCTTTATCATACACAAAAAAAGCCGTTCCGAAAGTATCGGAACGGCTCACTCTTAATGATGCTGGTGCATTTCAGCTTCTCTTTGTCTTTCTATTTGAAAACGCTCAGCTTCTCTTTGTCTCATTATTTGAAAATGTTCGGCCTGTTGTTGCATCAAAAATTGATGTCGTTCAGCTTCCATTTGTCTCAAAAATTGATTGTGCTCGTAATACCCGCCACGGTTATAATAATCATCACCGTAGTAAATCGGGGTAGGATTATAATAACGAGGAGGACTTGGTGGAGCATAATAGACAGGGGGAGGAGCAGGATTGTAATAAACCGGAGGAGGAGCAGGTTGATGGTAGCCGGGACCGCTGGTCATTCCACCGATGGCAGCACCCAAAGCGGCACCGGCACCGGGATTACCGAACGCAGCACCACCGATTGCACCAATAACAGCACCAGTACCCATGTTTGCAACTTGTTCGACGTTAACAGTCGGGTAAGAACCCTGATATCGTCCATACCCATCATATATCGGCATCACAGTACATCCACCGAGAGCCAATCCAATAATGAGCGCTATGCCCACTACCGTGCGTTTAAATAAAGTGTTCATAAAACACCTCCATAAAATAATTTAAAATAACAATAAACCTAATGCTATTATACACCTATTATTGATTTTGTCAAGGTTCAGGCAAAGTATCTCCTCACACCCTTTATTTTTTAACCAAAAAATCGCCAACATTCGTACGTCGGTCATACCGGACTTGATCCGGTATCCACGTTCGTTACGCCGTAGATTCCGGCTCAAAGGCCGGAATGACGGACGAGTGTGGGGAGATACTCACGTAAAATACCGCCTTAAAAAAATAAAATTGAATTGATGTGATAAGTGTAGTAAAATAAGACTATAATAATTTTTATCATTAGCTTTCTTTTTTATGATATCCATTTTGGCGTTTAAACTCGTTCTTGCTCTTCTCTTTGGCGCAGCGGTTGGTTTGGAAAGAGAAAGTAGTCAACCTCAAGAAGGTTCTGCCGGCGGGATGCGCACGTACGCGCTTATCGCTCTTCTCGGTTCCATCTGTGGTATTCTTTTTGTCAACAATTTGCAGACACTCGGTACGGCGGTAGCAACAGTCTTCTTCGCCATCGTGGTGGTGTATTACGGCGTCGGTTCCTACACAACAAAAGACTTCGGCATGACAACGGAAATATCAATTCTCTTTACCTTTCTTATCGGGGTATTGCCGATGCTGGACATCATTCCACTCCAGCTTGTTGTTGCTCTTTTTGTATTCTTGGTACTTATTCTTTCCATGAAAGCAAAGACGAAGGTTATTGCGGCGGGCGTTACGAACAAAGAAATCGAATCATTTACCACTTACGCGATCATCTCTTTGGTAATTCTTCCCTTTTTACCAAACGTCGGGTACACCCTTGATAGCATGCCGGTCATTGTTCAAATTTTCAACAATGTAGGCATCAATTTAGGACCATTCGAAACTCTGGAACTGCTCAATCCCCAGAAGCTATGGATCGTGGTGGTTTTGATCACCGGCATTGACGTCTTTGGATATGTTTTGGGACGGATCATCGGAAATAAAAAAAGTTTTACGGTGGCAAGTTTTCTTGGGGGGTTTGTTTCGTCCACTTCCGCGACACAATCGTTAGCTCAAAGAAGCCAACACACACATGCGGTCAATTATCTGATTGGAGCTGCACTTCTCTCTAATATGGCAAGTTTTCTGCAGGTCTTTCTGCTTGCCGGACCTTTAAATGGAAAATGGCTCATTTCTCTTCTTCCGAGTTTGCTCATCATGGTAATCTCATCGGGGCTTCTTGCTGTTTATTTTCTGAGAAAAGAAGAGCCGGAAATACATGACGGAGAGCAGGGTGTTAAAAATTTCAAGATCTTTTCTTTGGAGTCAGCGCTTCGTTTTGCAGTCCTTATCACCTGTGTGAAATTGCTGACAAAAATTTGTTTGATACTTTTCGGAAAGTCAGGTTTTATTATAAGTTCCATTATCGCTTCTTTCGTCGGAATGGATGCCATCATCATCAATCTCGCGGAAATGGCGGGGACCACCATTACTTTACAGTTCGCGCTTTTGACATTCTTACTGGTTAATACCACCAACCTGGCAAGCAAAGTGGTGTATTCCTTTTTACAAGGCACGCAAAAATTCTCAATCAGACTTTCTATTTCAATGCTGATTATTTCCGTGCTGAGCTTTGTCGGATTACTTATTGTGTAATACACAAACGCCGAGACAAAACGCTCCGATATAAATCGGAGCGTTTTCGTAACCGACAAAAAACTATGTGCACCCTGGGGGGATCGAACCTCCGACCTCACGAATGTGAATCGTGCGCTCTAACCAGCTGAGCTAAGGGTGCATCGTCGCGAAGCGACGTAAAAGTTCATCAAGTTTATCAAGTTCATAAAGTAACGACGACGAACTTGTTTAAAGTTTATCAAGTTTGAAAAGTTTGTAAAGCCTGTTCTTTTTGACGTACTTTATGAACTTTATAACTTTATGAACCTGATGAACTGTTTGTGCAGCCGGAAAAAGTGAAGGCGTAGGCTCGAAAATTTCCTTTTTCGGCTCGGATCGTTATCGTGCCTTCAACGGGTTTATCGCTCTTTATCAGATTATATATATCGGAACGGCTGATGACCAATTTCCCTTCTTCAGAAATATCTTTCCCGCGAAGTTCTTTCGGCATCGATTTTCCGTTCCATAAAACCTCCACGGTCGCTTCGCCTTTCGCGAACGACATAACAAGATTAACCTCAGTACCGCGAAGCGCGAGCGAAAGCGTTGCGCCAACCCCTCTCGACTCGGCATATTCATGCGTTACAAAAAATTTTCCATTTAAATTTATTTCTCCTTCCTTCGCATCAGGGTTTGTTTTGTACTCTTCCTCTGTATCTTCCGCATATCCGAGTTCGTTTGCAATATTTCCTCTCATATATCCGCAGTATGATTCTGCCGTAGCAATGGAACACACCGCGCCGTGTACGTGCTCTTCATTTTTCGTTTCCGTTTTCTCGCCGGGTCCGCCCAATCCAAGCAATTCCCTGATCTTCGATTCCGTTTCCTCATAATTCCCCTCGCCGAAATGTGTATAGACAATATTGCCTTCCGTATCGGCTAAATATTTTGCAGGCCAAAACTTATTATTAAAAGCATCCCAATTTTCAAAATCATTATCCAAAAGCACTGGCCACGTCACTCCGAGTCGCAACATTGCTTCTTTTACATTTTTCGGCTCCTGTTCGAATTCAAATTCCGGCGTGTGAATGCCGATAATAACGAGCCCGTCGTTTTTGTATTTCTCATGCCACTCGCGAAGATGCGGAAGCGTACGCAAACAATTCACGCAAGAATACGTCCAGAAATCCACCAGCACCACCTTGCCGGCAATATCATCAAGGGTAATCGGTTCCGAACCGATCCACACATGCCCCTTTATGTCAGGTAGTTTTGTCATGGAATTATAGTACCGTTTTTTGCGAATTTTGGAAAGACTGACTGACTTAGACTTACACCAAATCGCTATCAACTAAAAATCCCTATTAAATTTGCGGTCGCAAATTTAATAGGGATTAAATATTACATTTTTATCTCCTCCTTTGTAAAGCTTTTGAGGTGATGTTTCCCATAAAGTATCTGTGCGTTAACGATGTTTCCTTTCGGGGGTCTTACAGAGAGTCGCAAACCGTATTTCTCCAAAAAATATTTTTTGACCTGCTCGCGCGTTTTTACTCCTACTGGCATCGTGAACGGTTTGTATTTTTTTGGATTTTCCGAAAAATATTTTTTATGATTTTCGTGGAGGATAACGAGTGTGCCAGTGCCGAAATTGCTACCCGAGGACAGTCCTTTCCCCGTCGCGGTTTGCGAACCGCTCCTCCTTAAGGACTGTCCTCTGTCCGCAATTTCTCTGTGCGCGCTGGCGTAATCCATCACCGCGCTGTTAAAAACTGAGCTCAAAACCCCGCTTTTTTTGAATGCTCTTTCCGCCACCTCGCGCGTACCGAATATCTTTTTGAAATTTGTATCAAACGCCACGTACGGCAGATCGTGAGCAAATGACAAAATCGCCGATGCACTGTATTCACCGATTCCCGGAAGATTCATAAGTGTCATTTTGTCTGTTGGAAATTCCCCGCCAAAATCGCGTACGATAATTTTCGCCGTCTTCAACATATTGCGCCCGCGGTTGTAATATCCCAACCCTTCGTAATACGGCAAAAATTCTTCCCAATCCGCTTTTGCCAGTTTTTTAATGTTAGGAAATTTTTTCAAAAATCGCTCATAAAAAATAATCCCGCGCGAAACCTGCGTTTGTTGAAGCATTATTTCGGAGACCCAAACCGAATATGGCGAAATCCCCGGTTTTCGCCATGGTAAAATGCGTTTATTGAGTTCGTACCATTTTAGGATTTCTGTGATTTTAATATTCGCCATAAATTTCTAATATCCAATTCCTAATTTCTAAAATTAGGCATTAGACATTTTATTAGAAATTAGATATTGGTAATTAGAAATTATGTTTCGTATTTCCCCAACGGGCAATCCTTATGATCTTTTACTCTCGCCGTGCAATACTTCCTCCCATATTCAATAACCCGGTACGTAAAATAAAACCACTCTTCTTTTGGCAAAAGTTTCATCAAGTACTTCTCTATCTTTTCAGGAGAATTCTCTTTTGTGAGCCCCCAGAGCCTCACGAGACGCTTTACATGCGTATCAACGGCAATACCTTCCACTATCCCGTATGCATTACCAAGCACAACATTTGCCGTTTTTCTCGCCACGCCCGGAATCGTAAGCATTTCTTCCATCGTCTTAGGAATTTTTCCGCCGAATTTTTCTGAAACCAGTTTCGCCGCCGCAAGAATATTTTTCGTTTTGTTTTTGTAAAATCCAGATTGATAAATATACTTTTCAAATTCTTTCGGCTTGGCTTTCACATAATCCGCCAGCGTCGGATATTTCTTGAAAAGCGCCGGGGTTATTTCATTCACTTTTTTGTCGGTGCACTGCGCGGAAAGTTCCACGGCGACGAGCAGTTCCCAATTATTGCCATACCGAAGCATCATTTTCGCTTTGGGAAAAAGTTTTTTAAGTTCCTTCAAAATATGCACCGCTTTTTCTTCTTTTTTCATACAGAGTATGATACCAAT
>Ga0172379_10005414_pt1 | contig 17886 bp, 19 predicted proteins | sample GrowelOW334metaG_FD_119756 | JGI IMG/M metagenome (GOLD analysis project Ga0172379, IMG submission 119756) | Groundwater microbial communities from an aquifer near a municipal landfill in Southern Ontario, Canada - Groundwater well OW334 metaG | ecosystem: Environmental > Aquatic > Deep... | reverse complement strand
TCATGCAGCTGTTTTAAATTATTTACCGGATAAATATTTATGCCTTTGATTAAGCCGGCTTCGGCGGCATTTTCTGCCGGAATAAATAAGTTAGAGATATTTTTCTCCTGACACATCAGGGCGATAGAGAGCGCGCCGTTGATCGGCCTGATTTCTCCGCTCAAGCTGAGTTCGCCGGCGAAGAGGGAATCGGCAAGAATTTCTGAATCGTCGATTTGGCCATTTTGCGCCAAGCAAGCAACAGCGATCGGTAAATCATAGAGCGTGCCGGCTTTCTTCAAATCCGCCGGAGCAAGATTGATGATTACTGCGCCGCGCGGGAATTCCAAACCGGAATTCTTGACGGCGCTTCTGACCCTGCTCTTGCTTTCATCGACCGCCTTGTCCGGCAGTCCGACTATATAAGTGCCGGTTTGGCTGAAGGGCGAGCAATCCGCTTCTACCTCGACTAATTCGCTGTCCAAACCGATCAAGGCGGCGGAATAAATTTTTACCGGCATAGGGTTGAAAAATGATATATGTTATAATTAGTCTAATTATAGCATATTGTGGCCAGTTCTTGACTTTTTGCTGAAATTAGGTTATTATTCCTGGGTAACTATCATTAATTAGATTCAGTATGGCAACTAAAGAAACAACACAGATTAACTGGCGCGAAAAGGTCCTGCCCCTTATCAAGGGTGGCGTAACTGTTAAAGTGCATCAGATTATCAAGGAAAAAAATACCAAAGGTGAAGAAAAGCAGAGAATCCAGATTTTTGAAGGCATCGTCTTATCCCGCCATGGCGGAGCCGGCAAACAGGCGACGATCACTGTCAGAAAAATCGCTTCCGGCGGCATTGGCGTGGAAAGAATTTTTCCACTTTGGTCTCCAGTGATTGAGAAGATCGATTTGGTCAAAGAGGCTAAAGTCAGAAGGGCAAAATTGCATTATCTGAAGGATTATAAGAAGAAACTGACGGAAAAGCAGTTCAAGGCATAAAAACCTCAGAAATGGCTGTAAGCTTTTGCAGCCATTTCTTATGCTTTTGCGGACGTGGCGGAATTGGTATACGCGCAGCCTTGAGGTGGCTGTGGTCGCAAGGCCTTGGAGGTTCAAGTCCTCTCGTCCGCACAGTATTTTTGCGCATTTAGCTCAGCTGGTTAGAGCACTTCATTTACACTGAAGGGGTCGGGGGTTCGAATCCCTCAATGCGCACATAAATAGTCTTAAGTCCAACGGTTTTAAAGTCAAAAGTCAGATGAAATTTTAGACTTTATAAACTTTCAACTTTATAAACTTTACAAACTATTTTTATGCACATAATAATCGGCATAATCGTCGTTGCGGTCGGGTTTGCAGTCGTTTGGCGGCCAAGGTATTTTTTGGATTTTTTGGGCAGGCAGGATTGGGTGGAAAAGATATTCTCCGTCAATGACCAGGAGCTGGCATATAAGATCATCGGCATGATAATCATTTTTGTCGGCGCATTGATCATGACAAATCTGATTTATGATCTGCTGGGCTGGTTCTTATCTCCGGTAATCAACGCCGGGCAAAGATCGCAAGCATTTTAGTATTTTAATCATTTAAGGGCCCTTAGCTCATTTGGTAGAGCACCGCATTTGCAATGCGGGGGTGAGCGGTTCGAGCCCGCTAGGGTCCACAACTTCCAATTTGTCAAACTTTTAAGCTGTTAATAGTTATTTAATGATACTGTATATATAAAGATAAAAGGTCTCCTGCGTTAGCGAAAGCTAAGTGCAGGACTTTTGTTTTTGGCTAAAATATGATAAGATGAAATTATGATAATCACCAAGGAACAAAAATTTAAAATCGCGAAAATCGCCCAAAATTTCCATATAAAATTGGTTATTATTTTTGGTTCTTTTGCCAGTGGCAAACAAAGGCCGGGCAGTGATTTGGATATCGCCGTTTTAGGTTTGGAAGACATTTCTTTTAAAGATCAAATAAGTTTAACCAATGAATTTTCTTCAATATTCCAGTATGACGTTGATTTGTCTGTCTTGAACCGAGCCAATCCGCTTTTGCTTTTTGAGGCGAGCAAGAATCCGATTTTACTCTATGGTGGTCGAGAAGAATTTTTGAAATTCAAACTTTACGCCTTTAATGCTTACCATGACTATGCTCCTTACTTTGCCATGGAAAACGCCCTGAATAAAAAAATCATCAGCGCTTATGCCAATTGATAAAATTTTGATCAATCGAAAAATAACTCTGATTAATGCTGATTTAAAGAGCTTAAAAGTATTAAGCAAGCTGTCGCTTAAAACTTATTTAAGTAAAACAGAATATGAAGCTTTGGCTGAAAGATATCTCGAAAGGATAATAGGCCGGATGATCGATGTTAATTACCATGTTTTATCGGAAAAGGAGCAAGAAATTCCTACTGATTTTTATAACTCGTTCATTAATTTGGGCAGAAAAAAATATTTGCCGGTTAAGTTGGCTGAGATAATGGCAAATTCAGCCGGATTGCGTAATCGTTTGGCTCATGAATATGATGAAATTGACGCCAAAAAGGTTTATGAGGCGATTGAATCATGTTTGAAGGATGTTCCCAAGTATCTTAAGGGCATGGTTAAGTCTCTTGATTTGTAATATAGAGGTAAAATATTTGTTTATAATTTTTTGGGGTTAAATCAGTGCCGCCTGCTTGCCTCGCCGAAACTTCGTGAAGGCAAGCGACGGCCCGAAAATGCGCCTGCCTGCCGGTAGGTAGGTTCGAGCTATGTCCATTATCCTCCAGCCAATTTCGTTTTTCATTTTTTAAAGGCTCACTGGGGAATTTTATTAATATTAATAACATCTCTTTAAATTTATTTATGATGAAAAATCAATTCACAGAGAAACGTAGTATTGAGATCGAGAAAATCGCTCATGATTTTGGTTTGGAATATAAGCAAAGAGAAGATTATAACGACGGTTATTGGCAATATGTAAAGTTGATATTTTGGAGGACTTTTTCATCAAGTATTTCTGCTTCACGAACTAAACTATATAATTTTCTTCGTGGAAGTTTAAATGGAAAACAAATTATTTTTTTTGATGTTGCCATTGATTATACCGATGTTAGCTATGGCGGATCAATAATAAAAATTGATAATAGGATTTATCCATTTCGTGGTTTGGAAATGGATTCAAATTTGTTAAGGGATTATTTTTATAGTTCTAATGAAGATAAATTAGCCGCAGCCTCTCAAAAGAATTTAAAAAATAGGCATATTACTCTTATTGTATCCTTAATATGCTTTATAATTTTTATAATTTTAATGTATATATTTAAAATATAATTTTTATTGATTGCCACTGATTACCATCGTATGGATTTTGCTTCAACGGGCAGTATCACATACAAAGACTGCAACTAGACTTGATAATTTAAAAAACGAGTTAGATTCTCTAATTGATACTAAATACAATGATAAATTGATAAATATTAACGGGTGTACAACTCGATGCATACAGGATGAAATTTTTCGTCATCAATCATCCTCTCATTCTATACCTGATACTTTTTTATATATTTTTCAAAAAAATATGAAAAGTTAATGAATTTTAATGCAGATAAATGTATTGAGAGGTTTTAAATAATTTCGCCGCCAAAGAAAAATTGGAAATTGCAATTCCGCTTCAGCCGTCCAGATGTTCCGGTCGGGCGGAAGGAGGGGTTTGGGGGGGATTCCGCCCGACCGATCATGATTTTTGTTGAAATTCGGTTCGGATTTGTTCATAAACTCCCACTAGTTCGGAAATGTCAGAAAGTACTTTTGTATAAGGAGATTACTCATGAAAATTAGTGAATTAAGTGAAGATGTCCTTTATATCCTTTGTCCAGATGAATCTTGTGAATTATTTTTTGATTCAAAGACATTTCAGTGCATCGGTCGTTCTGAAGATCATTGCTGTCCCTTTCAGACAACGGCGAGGAAATTGATAATTTGCCAATTTTGTCACAAACCAATGATTCTGCCTGTTGAATTTTTCAGTTGGTGTCGGGTGTTTTGTAAAAAGTGCCAAACTGAATATGTACATAGACCACTTATCAATTGCTGTAAATATCGCTTGGTCCGTGGAAGCGATCTTAAAGAGCTGGACGAAGACATTAGTTAGAGGCTTGAATAAGAGTCTCTTTTTTTATTGTAAAATGATTGCTAATTTAACACAAAAATAAAATCTCGGATATTTTCCGAGATTTTATTTGCAAAGCTGAAGAAATTATTACCCATAGTTATGAGTAGTGCCTCCCTTAATAACAGTATAGCACATATAAAATATTTGTCAAGCACTAAAGCCCGCTTTTTATTTTGTTCTTTATTTTGTCGTAATGATGGCCGAATTTATATTTGAACAGGTCTGTTCTGATCTCCCCCAGTAGCGCCCGGTAGACTTCGCAGGCGACATACTTGGCCGCGACATTGAACCGTCCGTCCGATTCCATCCGTCTGACCGACACATAGATTTTCGGCTTTTTCAAGATATGATAGGCGCCGAATTCCTTGGCGCGCTTGACGTATTCATGATCTTCGGCCAGCTTTAAGCTTTCGTCGAAGCCGCCGATCTTCTCGTGCAGCGATCTCTTGACGAAGATGCAGAATCCCGGAGCATGAGGGTAAAAATATTGAGTCAGATTGATGTAGGCATTGGCCGTGGCGTGCATGATCTGGTCGATGATCTTATCGCTCAGAGGGATGACGGCGCAGGAAGCGATATCGGCAGATGTCTCATCGGCTTCCTCGATCAGGAAGCTCATGAACTTATCGGACAGATAGACGTCAGCGTCCAAAAATAACAGCCACTCGCCGTTGGCGACTTTTGCTCCGGCATTTCTGCCAACTGCCGGCATGCCGCCCTTAACCACTTTGCAGCCGTATTTCTCGGCAATGGCAATAGTATCGTCCGTCGAGCCGGCATCAGCGATGATAATTTCAAAATCCTTAAAATCCTGTTCTTTGATCGATTCTAAGGTGAAGGGCAGAGATTTCTCTTCGTTCAAGGCCGGAATGATGACGGATATTTTTGGCATATATAGGTAAATGAAGTATATAAAATAATCGGATTTTTGGCAACCTGAAATATATTTGTTATAATTAATTTGTCAATATTAATTAGCGCATGCATAAAATATTTTATCCGCCCTTTTTTATCATTCTATTCGCCCTGCTTCTGGCGGGCGGATTTTTTATTGGGCAAAATAATTTTGCATCAGCTGGCTTGGTTAGGCAATTGATTATTTCGATGGATGATGGCTCAACTACAAGCTCACCTGATTGGTTCTGTGATAATTGCGGCTTGGGTGGCAGTAATGATTTCTATTACTTTAAACAAGCTGATCTTGGCTTGATAAGCAAAGAAATTATCGTTCCCGATTGCATTTCAGCGGAATTTGAATTCAGAGCGCGAACATATAATAAATTAGCCTCGAATACTTCCACGCTCCATGCCATAGTTTCAATTTCTCAGGATTTAGGCAGTAATTTTCAATTAATCGATATGGCCGATGTTTTGACTAGCTCATTAGTTTCATCTACGCTCATTGATTTAACATCTTATTGCGGCAAGAGTATAATTATTAAAATTACCACTCCGATTGTGACCGGAACAACATCTACTGTTAGAACGATTGGAATTGATAACTTATTGTTGGCATATTCTTATGCCATAACCAATCAACCTCCTGTTCCATTCATCTCGCTCAGCACGACGACAGCGGAAACAAATGAAGAAATTTTTTTTGACGGCAGAGATTCCATCGACGACGGGGAAATTGTCGACTGGTATTGGGATTTCGGCAATGGGCATTTTGCATATGCTTCCACGACTAATTATGCTTATGCAACCAGAGGGATATATGAAGTCAGCCTTGGCGTAACTGATGATCAAGGTTTGAGCGCGACATCCACACCTTTGAATATAACTATTTCAGATATTGCGACGACGACACCGACATCAACGCCTTCAGTCGGCGATCAGAATTATTTAGTGCTAAATGAAATTTATCCGTCTCCGGCAACAGGTGAAGATGAATGGGTGGAAATATATAATCCAACATCATCAACTATCGATTTAGCCGGATTATACTTATTGAATATTGACGGCGGTAAATTCGTCACTACTACTATTAGTGGAACAATCGAGGCTGAAAGTTATGTCGTAATAAATGATATTACTGGCAGCTTAAATAATTCTGGCGATACTGTCGTGTTACGTAGCATTTACCCCGCCGGAGGCCTTGGGGTGTTACGTAGCATCAGTGAAACAACGTATGGTGATTTTTCCGGCAAGTCCGATGCTTCTTGGGCGCGAGGCAGCGATGGCAGCTATTCTGAAACTATTAATGTGACAAAAGGCTCATCGAATATAATTACGGCTCGCCCAACACCAGTTTCGCGCGGTACTGGCGGGAGCGTAAGCGATTCAGTTATTAATAAAATCGAAACAACGACAACTAACGCAATAGCGACTTCAACTCTGATAGATTATTATGGAAAAATAATCATCAATGAAATTTATCCCAATCCGAGCGATGATAATGATGAAGAATTTATTGAACTTCTGAATATTTCAACCAGCACGATTGATTTGGCCAGATTCATTGTCGGCGATGCGTCTAAATCAATCTATCGCATAAAAGCATCATCAACTGCGACTTCAACAACATTGATTAAGCCGGGCGAATATTATGTTATCAAAAAAAGCACGTCCAAGCTGTCGTTGAATAATTCTGGAATTGAATACGTGCGGCTATATGCGCCGGATGCGGTCATGATTGATGAGGTGGAATACTTGGGCGAGAATGAAAGGGGTGTTTCCTATAGCCGGACAGATGATGGCAAATGGCATTGGGTCAAGACGGCGACATCAGGAGAAACTAATGCAGATGATGAGTTGTACTCTGATCAAGAGAATGCAGCAATTTTAGATGATCAAGCGATAAAAAATTTAAAAATTACTGGAATCGTAAAGGCGTCAAGCAAGTCGAGCAAAATTGTAAAAGCAGTAAATAAAATTACGTTGGCGGAGCTGGCAAATTTCGGCGCCGGCGATCTGGTACAAGTCAGGGGTGTCGTTGCGGTATTGCCGGGCATCTTGGGCAGCCAATATTTCTATATCGCCGACGGCGGCCAGGGCGCGCAAGTTTATTCGTATAAGAAAGATTTTCCAGAGTTACAAATCGGCGATCAGATCGAAGTGATCGGCGAGTTATCCGATAGTTCCGTCGGTCGGCGGATCAAGACAACTGATCACAGTCAGATAAAAATCATCGAGCGCCTTGCTCCGCCTGCGCCGCGCCAGATAACCGGTCTTGATGTGGGGGAAGAAACGGAAGGTAGCTTAGTAATTTTGACAGGAGAGGTTCTGGAATTGCAAAGCAGGAATATCATAATTGATGATGGCAGCAATGAGGTCAAAGTCTATATTAATAGCAAGATGGATTTGAAAGATATCAATGCTAAGCCGGGCGATAAGATGGCGGTCATAGGAATCGTGGGCAAGACTTCCAGCGGTTATCGCATCCTGCCCAGGGATTTGAAGGATATTCAAGTCATTAAGGGGGAGGTCAAGGGTGATTTTTCCGATGTCGCGAAAGAAAGCAAAAATGGGGAAAATTGGTACTTCGGGGCGATTATTGTGTTTTTGTGTTGTTTAGTGGGGATTATGTGGTGGAAATTAAAGCGATAAAAAATATCCAATCTCGATTGAGTATTGGATATTTTTTATTATTCAGTCTTGGCGATTTCTTCAGTTACTTGCTCTAAAGTTTCTTCTTCCGGAGTTTCTACTTCTTCTATTTTCTCTTTTTTAGCCTTCTTCGGTTTTTTTTCTTTGGCCGGTTTTTCTTCGACGGCTTCTGCTGTTTCTGCCGGAGTCTCAGCGTCCAGCTCCTCGGCGATTATTTTTTCTGCGACAGCCGGAGCGACTTCTTCCGTTACGACTTCCGTCTTCGTGCCATCGGAAATAATATCGATCTTCCAGCCGGTCAGGCGGGAAGCCAAACGGACGTTCTGTCCGCCGCGGCCGATAGCGAGAGAAAGCTGGTCGTCTTTGACCATGACTCGCGCCAAATGAGCCGGCTCATCGACGGCAACGCTGGTGACTTTGGCCGGCGATAACGAATTAGTGATGAATTTAGCCGGATCAGCATCCCACAGGATGATATCGACTTTCTCGCCGGATAACTCACTGATGATGGTCTGGATACGCGAACCGCGCTGGCCGACACAAGAACCGATCGGATCGATGTTTTCCTCATGCGAAGTGATGGCGACCTTAGTGCGGCTGCCGGCTTCGCGGGCGATGCTTTTGATCTCGATGGCGTTAGAGGCTATTTCCGGGATTTCTTCTTCAAAAATCGCCTTGACCAGATCGGTCGTGGTGCGAGAAACGACTAAATTCGATCCGCGCATGCCGAGCTCGACAGTCTTCAGATAAAATTTCATGCGATTGCCTGTATTGTAACGTTCTCGTTCCACTTGCTCTTCCGGCGGAAGGATGGCAGTGGTGTGTCCCAGATCGACTAAGACATTCCTGCCCTCACGCCGTTGGACAGTACCAGTGATCAAGGTGTGCTCCAATGACTTGAATTCTTCAAAGACTTTGATTCTTTCTTCCTCGCGCAGTTTTTGGATGATGACCTGCTTGGCAGTCTGAGCGGCCATGCGGCCGAATTCTCCCGGCAATTCCAAAGGAGTAACTATTTCATCATTAAGTTTGGCATCCGGTTTGACCAGTAATGCTTCCTTCAGTTCTATTTCCGTTTTAGGATTGAATTTCCGCTCTTCTTCTCCTTCGGCTGGTATGCCTTCCGCTTCTTCGGCGATGAAAGCCTTAGTAACAGGAACTTTTTCTCCGGTTGTTATGCCTTCTTCCTCTTCCTTCTTGGCTTTGATAGCAGCAGCAAAGGCAGCAGCAAAACTCGAGCCTGCTTCTTCTTTCGGCTTGCGCTGTTTCTTTTCAGTCTTTTCTTCTGTTGTGGCAGCAGCTGGTGCGGCTTCTTCGACCATTATCGGATTGCCTTCCTCGTCTAGTTCCGGCTCAGGCGGCAAGTCTTCAACGACAGTTTTAACGTCAAAAACCTTGGTTTCACCAGTTTTCGGATCAAACTCTGTGATTATATTCTGCATTTTATTGCCGAAATCCTTGCGATAAGCGGCGGCGAGCGCGACTTCGATGGATCTCAGGACAACGTCTTCGTCTAGATTCTTTTCTTGGCAGATCTGTTGGATGGCTGCCTGGATTGGTGATTGTGACATAATTGGTTAGATAGTTTCTAAAAAATGACAGCCTTTCGGGCCGTCATCTATCATCTGAAATAAGTATAGCACACGCGGGAAGGTTTGTCAATAGTATATTTTCCAATAAAAAAATCTAAGGCCGAAACCTTAGATTGGGTGTGCTATTAACGATATGTTTGCCGCTGATTGGCCGCTGCTCTTTCTTTTTGTATTTTTTCAATCATCAGTTTTATTTCAGTTTCGTCCGGCTGATCCTCACTTCTTACGCCTTTTTCCCGTTGGATCAGCCGAATGGCTAGCTGTCTCAGATTGAATTGTTTGGCGCTCTCGCAAAATCCCTCATATATCCGGTTAGCTTCTTTGACGAAAATTTTTGCCACTTGGCCGCTAACCGGCTTATCCTTCAATCCCATTTTATTGAGGGTAGTCTTTTCGGCACGGCGGGATAAGATGATGTCTTCAAGGGGATGCTGAGGTATGAAGTTGCCTTTTCTGTGCTCTTCCAGCACCTTATTCTCATGTTTCTTGAATTCGACATGGCAAATGAAATATTCATGCTCATCGATCCTGAACATAAACCCCATTTCTTTAAGAGTATTATTGGCAGCCTCTGTTTGCCTGACGATCGCTTCAGGACTGATTCTTGCCGGATAAATCATTTTGCTTTCCACTTCCGCTATTTCTTGGAAGGGAATGCCGATCAGTTTGAATTCAGCTGTCCTGATTTCTATGATATCTTCCTTGCTCAAACCGGAAGCGTCCTGCCTTTGCTTCGGCTTAACCCGGGGCATTTCTTTGTCCTTAGTCGGACGATTTTTTGATCCTGGATGAATATCCGAAGGTTCCTGAATTGCCGGTTCTTCCGCTTTCTTTTTTTTGCCCCATCTAAACATGACTTTTCTCCTATGTTTCGGCCAAAAAACAATGATTATATAATGTGCATTCGTGAAGTATTATCGTAGTTCAAATTCATGATTTTGTCAATCAATAATTACGGAGCATTGCCGACATCGTTGATCCAGCGGAATTTTGCAGTTTTATTTTGCTTATCGATTTCCACGCTGATTATGTCCAGCCGCCAGAAGTTATCGTAATTTTTCAAACTGAGATAAATTTTCGCCGCCTTAATCAGATGCCTTATCTTACGCCAATCGACAGCCAGTTCCGGATAGCCGAAATTGCTGGCTGTCCTGGTTTTTACTTCCACAAATAAAAGCTCATCGCCCTTGAAAGCGATGAGATCTATTTCTCCGAAATTAGTCCGGAAATTTTTGTCGACTATCTTATAGCCTCGCCTGATCAAGAATGCTCCGGCCAAATTCTCGCCATAGGCGCCGAGACGTTTCTTGTAATCAGACATAAGAAGTTTTCAGTTTTAAGTTTTCAGTTTTTAGTAATTCAATCCTATTTCTTATTCGGCAGGTATTTTTGCATTTGTTTTTTCTCTTCGCTGCGTTTCGTGGCTTCCGGCACTACTTTGATCCAATACTTAATGATGGGGTAAAGCCAGCAAGCGGCGATAATCAGCCAGATGATCAGCCAGAAGCGCGCGGAAAGTATCTGCACTCTTTCATATCTAAGCCAAGTTAGAAGCAGGCCAATGATGCCTAGGCTGATGAAATATGAGACAATCTTGTCCAAGAATTTCGCTTGGAATTTTTCCATGCTTCTGGTTTCCTTATAAATCTTGTCACCGATGCCGATGACTATTAGTATGGCGAAAAAAATTACCATTACCTTAATGGTCTGCGTCGTGGTGTAGGGGCGCAAATCGAATAAATAAGCCGGTTGGATGAATTTGATCAGATCGAACATAAATAGTTTTTAGTTTTAAGTTTTCAGCAGTTTCAGCTTACATTAAGGATTGATTTCTGTAAAGACTGGTCAGGCTTTAATGAACATCATGCCCCAGTGGTAGGGGCCGGCCTCGAATTCTTCCGTCAGCTTAAAACCGGTGGAAGCAGCCAGAGCTTTTACCGCTTCCGGATCCGGGCGGTCTTTAACCGGAGGGCCGAAAGGAGCGCCGGTTTTCTTCCAGTCGATTATCATCAACTTGCCGCCGGACTTAAGCAGCCGAGCTGCTTCTTTTAAGAAGCCGGCATGTTCTCCGGCTTGGAATAAGACGTTATGGATAAAGACGGCGTCCAAACTGCCGGCGGGAATATTGGTTGCGCCGACCATCTCTAAATTAGACCAGACAGTCTTTAAATTATCGATGCCGTCTTGGCGCGCTTTATTTTCGACCGCGTTCAAAGCGGTTTTCAAGATATCGACCGCGTAGACGATGCCGTTTTTGCCAATCAATTTCGCTGCGCCGAAAGCGTAATAAGCCAGATTGCCGCAGCCCAAGTCGCCGACATGCATACTTTCTTCCAGCCCGATCTTTTTGAAAACGTCGATCTTGAGCAGTTCATTGCCGTTTTGTAGGTCTGCCATAGGGGTAGAAATTAGAAATAAGAAATATGAAACTAAGTTCAATATTCAATACATATATTATAGCATAATAAATAGGATGGGATAAATATCCATAATTTGACAGATTTTGACAGTTTACTGATTTAGGTGTATGATATATGTATCATCAATTCAGCAACCAGAGACGGAAAATAAAGCTAAGATGAAAAAAAGCCATAACAAATTAATTTCCATTTTGACTTTGGCCGCCATTCTGCCGATGGCGAGCGGTTTTTGCTTTATGGCGGTATTCGCCAGCCCGTTGGTGCAAGTGCGGACTGCCTCAGTAGCGGTAATCGAGCAGACGGCGATGGAAGATGACGGAGCCTGCTCTCGCAGCCAAGCCGATCAGCCGCAAACTGATCCGGCGCCAGCGATGCCGTTGCCCAGCCACGATAAATCTCTTCTGCCCTGCTGCTTCGATGGCAGCCATTCCGGCATTCTGGCCATTTCCCAATCATTAGATATTAGCAAAGCCTTCGCCGCCGCTATTATTATCGGCGATAAGCAGCTTATTGCTTCTCCTGAAACAGTCGCTTATTATAGTCCGATCGCGGCGCCGCCGAACTTGCATATAGTCCGGACAACCATCCTTCGTTTGTAAAAAGAATTATTATTAAAGGGCTATGGCTTGCCATGTTTTGCTTTGCCTGATTATTAATAATTCTTTTTTATGTCTCAAAATGAATATATAAGCGTACCCGTCAAGGGCATGCATTGCCGGTCGTGCGAGCTGCTGATTGAGGAAAAGCTCAAGGAAGTGGCGCATGTAAAATCGGTCAATATCAATTATAAAACCGGCGAGGCTGTCATCCGTTACGATGGCATTGCGCCGAATATGCACAATATAAATAAAGCCATTGCGGAAGCCGGCTACGAAGTCGGTCAGCCGGATAAATTGCCTTTGCTCTCCCGCGACAAGAAGGAATATGTCAGTTTGGCGACGGCTTTTCTGTTTCTCGTGGCTTTGTATTTGGTTTTGAAAAGCTTGGGGCTGACCAATATCAATCTTACTTCCGATCTCAGCAGTCCCAGCTGGGGCTTGATCGTTTTGATCGGAGTGGTGGCAGGTTTTTCTACTTGCATGGCCATTGTCGGCGGATTGACTCTCGGCCTGTCGGCGAAATTCGCGGAAAATCATCCGACTGCCTCGCCGGGAGAAAAATTCCGCCCGCATATTTTCTTCGTGCTCGGCCGCATCTTATCTTATGTGGCTTTGGGCGGGATTTTGGGCGCCTTGGGAACTGTCATTCAGTTTTCTTCCATCGCCAACGGCATTATGACGCTGCTTGTCGGAGCGGTGATGCTTATAATGGGTTTGCAGCTCATCAATATATTCCCGCGGCTCAGCGGCTTCAAGCTGACTCTGCCTAAAAGCATCAGCAAGGCTTTCGGCTTCAATTCCCGGCATAAGGAATATAGCCACAAGAACGCCATGATGCTGGGTGCTATGACTTTTTTTCTGCCTTGCGGCTTTACTCAGGCGATGCAGCTTTACGCCATCAGCACCGGCAGTCCGCTTTACGGCGCGCTGACAATGGGACTCTTCGCTGTCGGCACTGCTCCTGGACTTTTAAGCATTGGCGGCGTGAGTTCTATCGTCCGCGGCTCGTTTAAGGAGAAATTTTTCAAGGCCGCGGGGCTGGCGGTAATCGCTTTCGCTTTGTTCAATCTGAATAACGGCTATACTCTTGCCGGCTTGAGCGTCGGCGGTTTTGGCAGTGATGCCTCAGCGGTCGGAGCGGTCAATGATCCGAATGTCACTTTGGAAAATGGCGTGCAAGTCGTGCGGATGACAGAAGGCAATAGCGGTTATTCGCCCAATAAGTTCGCAATCAAGAAAGGCGTGCCGGTCAAATGGATCATCGATGTCAAGGCGCCTTATTCTTGCGCCAGTTCGCTAATGGTGCCGAAGCTGGGAATCCAAAAGAGTCTGGAGGCCGGAGAAAACATAATCGAGTTCACCCCGACAGAAACCGGCCGCTTGCCTTTTTCCTGCTCGATGGGCATGTACACCGGAGTCTTTAATGTCTATGATGAGAATAGCGCGGCAGCGGCTGTAAATGCGCCGGCGCCTAAAAGCAGCGGCACATGCAATATGGGCGGCGGAACAGGAGGCGGCGGCTGTGGCGGAGGTGGCGGTTGCGGTGGCGGAGCTAAGCCGGTCACGCCAGTAGTCGCTCCGGCGGCAGACGTGAGTCCGACAGCGAAAGTTCAAGTCATTAAGACTGTCTATACTAGAGGGACGGATATTTCGCCCAACACTTTCAAGGTCAAGAAAGGCATTCCTGTCAGATTCGAAGTCGATGTCAGGGATAACGGCAGCGGCTGCATGTCCACGATTATGGTGCAGGATCTTTTTGAAAGGCCGCAATATCTGGAAGCCGGAAAAACGCTCATTATGGAATTTACGCCGACTCAAGCTGGCAGTTATCTGATTGTTTGCGCCATGAACGTGCCAAGGGGGACGATCACAGTGGAATAATTAATCTTAAGAAATATGGAAAAAATAAATTTTAAGTTAGCGGGGCTGACTTGCGACGCTTGCGTCAAGCTGGCCGGCAACCGCTTAAGGAAATTACCCGGAGTCATAGATGTGAAGATAGATCTGGCATCCGGGTCGGCTCAAGTGGCAAGCGAAATAATAATTGATCGGAATGATTTACAAAAAAGTCTGGAGGGGACTGACTATAAAATAGTTAACTAATAAATGTATGAAAAAGAAAATATTTTTGAAAGTCGAGGGCATGCATTGCGCCTCATGCGAGACCATCATTAAAGAGGAGTTGGCTGAGCTGCAGGGAATCAGCGATACAGCTGTTAACGTTCAGGCAGGATCAGTCGAGCTGGTTTTGGATGAATCAAAAAATAGCAAAGATGAAGTCGTGGCAACTATAAAAAAGGCCGGTTATGTTTCTGTGATCCAATCGGAAATTCCATTAGCCGAGGAGGCTAAAGATGTTTTAATAAAAAATGACGATGAAAGCTTTAAGATCAAATTGGAAATCGAAGGCAAGGGAGCGGACAAGCTGGCTAATGTCTTGGCGCAGGCGATCGGCTTGAGGAATAAGCCGGCTGCGGTTGAAACTATTAGCAGTCCGAGAATTGATGCGCCGGCAGCAGTCGGCAGCAATGCCAGCCAAAGAATCAATTTGTCGCTCTTCGGCATGCATTGCTCGTCCTGCGCTAACATCATCGAAAGATCGCTGAAGAAAGTGCCGGGCGTCAAGCAAGCCAGCGTGAATTTCGCCGCGGAGAAAGCCAATATTATTTATGACGAGTCCGTGGCCAAGCCGCAGGCTCTGATCGAAGCTATCGCCAAGGCCGGCTACAAGGCGGAACTGGTCGATGCCAAAGATGCGGACTATGAACGGCGCAAGCGCGAACAGGAAACGAAATCATATTTCATGAAATTCTGGTTCAGCTTCGCTTTGAGCTTGCCCATGCTTTACTTCATGCTTTTGGATTTCTTCGCCATACCGGGAAAAATGGCGGTCTTGCCGTTTGTCGGCATTATCTCGCTGATCCTGACGATTCCGATCCAGTTTATTATCGGCGCGGGCTTCTATAAAGGCATGTGGTCTTCGCTCAAAATGAAGACCTTCAATATGGACAGCTTGATCGCCATCGGCACGTCTACCGCTTTCATTTACAGTTTATTAAATTTCGCCGTTTATTTCGTCAGGACCGGATCGCTGATCGGTTTGGAGGGCAAGATACCTGAATTATATTTCGAGACCGCCGCCTTTTTGATCACCTTCGTTATCCTAGGCAAGTGGCTGGAAATCCGCACCAAGAGCAAGACGGGCGATGCCATAAAAAAACTGATGGGCTTGCAGGCCAAAACCGCCAGAGTCATCAGGAACGGCGTTACCTCCGACATTCCGGTGGAAGAAGTTGTGCATGGCGATATCGTCATGGTGCGTCCGGGCGAAAAGATTCCCGTCGATGGAAAAATAACTAAGGGCTCGTCGGCGGTCGATGAATCGATGCTGACCGGCGAAAGCATGCCGGCAGAAAAAAACGTCGGTGATAATGTTACCGGCAGCACGGTCAATAAGACCGGCAGTTTTGAATTCGAGGCGACCCGAGTCGGCAGCGAGACTGCTCTGGCGCAGATCATCCGTTTAATTGAGGACGCGCAAGGCTCCAAAGCTCCGATTCAGGGCTTTGCCGATCGAATCTCGGCCGTCTTTGTGCCGACCGTCATCGGCATCGCGATTTTAACTTTTCTAGTTTGGTTCTTCCTTTTGGGCGCTACTTTATCATTCGCCTTGATGGCTTTCACCGCTGTCATCGTCATCGCCTGCCCTTGCGCTTTGGGGCTCGCCACGCCGACATCGCTCATGGTCGGCACTGGCAAGGGCGCCGAGTACGGCATCCTGGTCAAAGGCGGAGAACCGCTGGAGGCTGCCTGCCATATCACAGCTGTGGTATTTGACAAGACCGGCACACTGACCAAGGGCAAGCCGGAAGTGACGGACACATTAGCCTTTTCTTCAATCGATGAAGAAGAAGTCTTGGCAATTTCTGCCAGTTTGGAAAAGCAATCCGAGCATCCTTTGGCTGAAGCCATTTACACTTACGCCAATGAGGAATCGATCGCATTGGAAAATGTCGAGAATTTCTCGGCCATTCCCGGCCATGGCGTCAAGGGCGTAATTAACAATGTCGAATATTATTTCGGCAATCGTCGTTTGATGACTGATGTCTTGCATCTTGATATCGCCAAAATCAACCGCAAGCTATCCAAGCTCGAAGAACAGGGCAAGACTGCTATGATACTCGCCACTAAGACGGAAATTCTGGGAGCTGTGGCGGTGGCAGACACAGTCAAGGCCACGTCGGCCGAGGCAGTCGCTAAGTTGAAGAAGCTGGGCATCGCCGTTTATATGATTACCGGCGACAATGAGCGCACGGCTCGAGCCATCGCTTCCCAAGTCGGCATCGAGAATGTACTGGCGGAAGTCCTGCCGGAAGACAAGGCTAATGAAGTCAAAAAGCTCCAGCAAGCGAAATATAAAGTCGCCATGGTGGGCGACGGCATCAATGACGCGCCGGCTTTGGCGCAGGCCGAGCTGGGCATTGCCATGGGTTCGGGCACGGACGTGGCCATGGAAACCGGCGGCATCGTTATCATGAGGGATGACTTAAATGATGTGGTGACAGCTTTCCAATTGTCGCGCGAAACCATGGGCAAGATCAAACAGAACATGTTCTTCGCTTTGTTCTATAATGTCATCGGCATACCGATTGCCGCGCGCGTCTTTATGGCGTTCGGCCTGGTGCTGAAACCGGAACTCGCCGGCTTGGCCATGGCCTTCAGCTCGATTTCTGTCGTCGGCAATTCGCTGCTATTAAAATATTTCAAACCGAATAAGCGCAATTATATATCCTTGATCGCCCCGCTTATCATGGTGCTGGTATTCACATTCGCTTTTTTTGAATTCGCCAAGCTGAGCTCGAATATGGAAAATCAGGATTTGAAAAATTCTATAGCGGCTGAAACAGACAGATAATTTATCGGTTTGCTCGTTATGTTGGTTTTTGCCATCGGCACTCTGCCAGGACTTTTGATTGCCGGTTTGCTTGGCACGCTCGTCAAAGGAAAATGGGCCAAGATTTTTTTGGCTTTCATCGGCGTGGTGGTGATTTTCTTTGCATTATATAATCTGACCAATGCCGCCAATCTGTTAGGCTTGAATAATTTCAGCTGGAACAGCCAGACATCCAGCGTCACGACTTGCGCCAATGGCAAGTCATTGCCTGACTCAGGCATCTGCCCGATCGAAGACGTCTCGCCGGAAACCCAGATCATTAAGGCCGATTATACTTTGGCCAATGACATTTCCCCGAGCGAATTCACAGTCAAAGCCGGCGTGCCGGTCAGATTTGAAATCAATCCTCTTGATAGCGGTTCCGGCTGCATGTCCACCATCATGATTCCTGGGTTATATAATAAGCCGATTGCGTTGGTTAATGGCCGGCAGATCGTAATGGAATTCACGCCGACCAAAGCCGGCAATTATCCGATCACCTGCGCCATGGGGATTAAGAGAGGGGCGTTGATTGTTAAATAGTTTTACCCAGTAGGTAATCCACCAGTTCTACTGGTGCGACTTGAAAAGGTTTTACCGTTCCGTTAACCCACAAAAAAAGAACATAGTAGTATATAATAAGCATGGCTTGAAGTGA
>Ga0172379_10005413_pt1 | contig 17887 bp, 15 predicted proteins | sample GrowelOW334metaG_FD_119756 | JGI IMG/M metagenome (GOLD analysis project Ga0172379, IMG submission 119756) | Groundwater microbial communities from an aquifer near a municipal landfill in Southern Ontario, Canada - Groundwater well OW334 metaG | ecosystem: Environmental > Aquatic > Deep... | reverse complement strand
CAAAAGTAACCACGCTTATTGCTTCTGTTCCGGAAGAAGGACAAGTTAATGTTATGGGGGTTTCTACTAATATCAGTAAGGGTATAAGAAAAGGACAGATCGTAGATATAGAAGAATCTACCGCTAGTATCACGGAAAGTCTAGAAGCTGCAGAGCGTATGGCGGGGTATTCAATTAATTCTGCATACTTGTCCGTCGGAGGATCCCACATTTCATCACAAAATTCTCATGGGGTAGTTGCAGTTGCCGAACCACAAAAAGAGATTACTCCGGAAGACGTACGGCGTGTTGTTGATGCCGCACGTGCAATTTCATTGCCATCATCAAAAGAAATTCTGCATGTATTACCACGCGAATTTATTGTTGATTCCCAAGAAGGAATAAAAGATCCGGTTGGAATGACAGGAGTTCGGTTAGAAGTAAATACCCATTTGATAACTGTTGGTAGCACGGTGCTTCGCAATCTTGAGAAATGTGCATCGCTTGTAGGTATTGACGTTGACGGTTTCGTATTCGGGGGTTTGGCGTCCGCAACGGCGGTATTAACAGAAACAGAGAAAGAGCTTGGGGTTGTTCTGGTGGATATCGGAGCAGGCACGATAGATCTTTGTATATATTTGGACGGAGGACTTGCCTATTCATCTGTTCTTCCTTTTGGAGCGCGGAATATTACAAATGATTTAGCAATAGGGCTTCGAATATCATTGGAAAGCGCGGAAAAAATAAAGCTTCTACTGAATTTGAAAAAGACGATTCCGGTAGTTCCTGAAGAGCCAGCATACCCTGTTCATAAGAAGGATAAGTCAAAAGATTCCTCATTAGACGATGTCGATCTAGCCTCACTTTCTCTCCCGGAGGGTCTAACGAAAGCGTCACGTAAAATGTTAATTGAAGGCATCATCCGTCCCCGTTTGACAGAGATTTTTACCATGGTAGGCTTGGAAATTAAAAAAAGTGGTTTCGGGGGTATGACCCCGGCGGGGATAGTTGTTTGTGGCGGGGGTGCCGAAACTTTAGGATTAGTTGAAGCGGCCAGAAGAAATCTAGCCATGCAGGTTCGCATTGGAACTCCGTCCTATATATCTGGATTAATTGATGAAATAACATCCCCTTCTTATTCATCGGCTGTGGGACTCATTCTATTCGCTGCTAGATCGGGACTCGCTTCAAGAGAGAAATTTTCTACAAACGCTTTTGGAAAATTCGTCAATAAATTGCCGGTACAAGGAGCAGCTGGAAAACTCGTTGATCTAGTTAAATCATTCCTGCCATAACCATAAGACTACCTGCCTAGAAAGGTTTCACTATGCTTATAAAACCTGATATTGCTCGTTTTGCGAAAATTAAGGTGATCGGTATCGGAGGCGGCGGATGCAACGCAATAAACTCCATGATAACTGGTTCTCAGGTACAGGGAGTTGATTTTGTTGGAGTTAATACGGATGCGCAGGCCCTATTAACCTGTGCTGCCTCGATAAAAATACAGATTGGTGAGGAAGTGACGAAGGGGTTAGGAGCCGGGGGTAATCCTGAAGTTGGTAAGCTGTCAGCAGAAGAATCCAGAGAGAAAATTAAGGAAGCACTCATGGATAGTGATATGGTATTTCTAACATGTGGAGAGGGGGGAGGCACTGGAACGGGCGCAACTCCTATTATTGCTGAAGTAGCGAAAGAGCTTGGAGCATTGACCGTTGCGGTTGTTACGCGTCCCTTTGCTTTTGAAGGCAATAGACGGATGTTGTCAGCGGATGAAGGAATATTAAACCTGAAAGAAAAAGTTGATACCCTGATAGTGATTCCGAATCAACGGATACTGGATGTAGTTGATAAGAAAATGACGTTGCTCGAAGCCTTCCATATGGTCGACTCCGTATTGGGTCAGGGAGTTACCGGTATTTCTGATCTTATTACCATGCCGGGACTCATCAACGTTGATTTTGCTGATGTGCGCACGATTATGAGTAATGCAGGGTCAGCACTTATGGGTATTGGTACCGGGGTTGGAGAAAATCGCGCCACGGCTGCAGCGAGAATGGCTATTTCTTCACCGCTTCTCGAAATATCAATTGATGGAGCAAAAGGAGTATTGTTTAATATTACCGGAGGATCGGATCTTACCATGAATGAAGTAGATGAAGCATCAAAGTTGATAGCTTCGGCCGTAGATCCGGACGCGAATATTATTTTCGGTGCCACGATTGATGATCAAATGATAGATCAGGTTAAATTAACCGTTATTGCGACCGGTTTTGATGAGGCAAAACGAAGACTTAAGGATTTATCAGCAAAACTTGAAACACTTGCTGTAAACCCAGCGGAAAACACGCAACCTCAAAATCCGTCGTATGTGGCTAACGGCGAGGAAAATACAGGAGAAAATGACTCAAAATGGGATATTCCTACATTTCTCCGTCAGAATAAGCCATAAGACTACCTAAAAAACCACCGATGCCGTATAATCTAAGTCATCTGAAGCTTAGTTAAGTAGTTTCTTGGTTGTCAGTATTTTTGTTATTTGTTTAATGCTATATTTTATCCATGTTTAAACCTGTTACACCTCAAATTAATTTTCCTGAACTTGAAAAGGAGATTTTGGAATATTGGAATAAGAATGCGGTCGTGGACAAGTATCTGAAAAGGAACGAAATCTCATCCAAACTCTTTTCATTTCTTGACGGTCCTATAACCGCGAATAATCCCATGGGTGTGCATCACGGGTGGGGACGGACCTACAAAGATTTATGGCAACGATATTTCACGATGAAGGGATACAAAGAACGTTATCAAAACGGTTTTGATTGTCAAGGATTATGGGTTGAAGTAGAAGTTGAGAAGGAATTGGGTCTGAAGAATAAAAAGGATATAGAAAATTTAATTCCAGGAGACAAAGAGCAAAGTATCGCAAAATTTGTAGACCTATGTAAAGCCAGGGTGACAAAGTTTAGTGCGATACAGTCAGAACAAAGTAAACGTTTAGGATACTTCATGGATTGGGATCATTCTTATTACACCATGAGTGATGAGAATAATTACATGATTTGGCATTTTTTGAAAACTTGCCATGAAAAAGGTTGGATTTATACCGGTATTGATTCCGTTCCCTGGTGTCCAAGGTGTGAAACCGCGATTTCCCAACATGAGATGTTAACGGAAGACTACAAGGAATTGACTCATGAAACGGTTTTTTTAAGACTTCCGATTATAACAAAAGGATGGACTAAAACTGATTTACTGATATGGACAACAACACCGTGGACAATTCCCGCGAACGTTGCTGTTGCTGTTAATCCTGAATTCAATTATGGCGTTTGGGAACATTTTGAAACTCACGAAAAAATAATAATAATTCAAACAGGGGAAAACGGTACGGTTCCCAAAAGACTATTAAAAGGTAAGGAACTAACCATTGATCAGTATATATTCGGAAATTCTCCGAACGCACCGTATAAATGCGTGAAAACTATTCCCGGACATGAACTGATAGGTCTAACATACCAGGGTCCATTTGATGAACTGCCGGTTGCAGAAAAAGCAAGGAAATCAAATCCAAAAACGTTCCATACCGTTGTTGATGGAAGCAATCTGGTTGTTTCTACGGAAGGAACCGGACTTCTGCATGTCGCTCCCGGAGCAGGTAAAGAAGATTTCGATTTAGGAAAGAAAGAACATCTTCCGGTTATATCCGTCATTACTGATGACGCATCGTATAACGATCAAATGGGAGCATTCCGTGGCATGAATGCAAAGAAACATCCCGAAATTATTATCGATCACTTGAAAAAATTAGAGAACGGAAGGTTTTTATTAAAGACGCTCCAATTTACTCATCGGTATCCCGCATGTTGGAGATGTAAAACTGAACTGGTTTGGAAAGTAGCAGAAGAATGGTATATCGCCATGGATACTGTCGAAAAGACAGATGCTAAGAACAGCCGTAAATCAAAATCTACTACCTTAAGACAGCAGATGATTGAAACCGCAAAAATGATAGATTGGCGGCCTGCTTTTGGTTTGGACAGAGAACTTGATTGGTTATCCCATATGAGTGACTGGCTGATAAGTAAAAAAAATAGGTATTGGGGACTCGCTCTTCCAATTTTTGTCTGTACTTGCGGATGGTTTGACGTGATTGGAAGCAAAGAGGAATTGAAATCACGTTCAGTTCAAGGATGGGAGAAATTTGAGGGTAAAAGTCCGCATAAACCGTATATTGACGCGGTCAAAATCCGTTGCGAATCCTGCGGGAAAATGGTTTCCCGTGTCGATGATGTTGGTAATGTATGGCTAGATGCAGGGATCGTGCCATTCTCGACCTATCTAGACCCCGAAACAAAACGTTTAAGCTATACGTCTGATAAGAAATACTGGAAACAATGGTTTCCGGCTGATTTCATCACCGAATCATTTCCTGGCCAGTTCAAAAACTGGTTTTATTCCATGATAGCGATGTCAACGGTTCTGGAAAAAAGAAACCCGTTCAAAACCGTTTTAGGATATGCTTCCGTATTAGGTGAAGACGGAAGACCCATGCATAAGTCCTGGGGAAATTCGATAGAATTCAACGAAGCTGCTGGTACGATTGGGGTTGATGTTATGCGGTGGCTTTATGTGACGCATCAGCCGGAAATAAATCTCCTTTTCGGGCGTCGTCGTGCGGATGAAGCACGCAGAAGCTTCCACCTTATCCTATGGAACATTTATAACTTTTTTATCACGTATGCGAACGTGGACGGATGGGATGGTAAAAAATTAGATTTATCTAAACAATCTGATAATGTTTTGGACCTCTGGATCGTATCAAAATTGAATAATCTTCTAAGAACCGTTTCAACTCATCTAGACAATTACGATGCCTATAATGCGTCTACAAGTATTTCAGGCTTTGTCGAAGATTTTTCAACGTGGTATATCCGAAGGTGTCGTGATCGGGTAGGTCCCGTTGCGGTTAATCTTGAGGATAAAACTGATTTTTATAACACCTGTTTTACGATTCTGACAACTCTGTCGAAAATATTAGCTCCATTTATACCGTTTGTCAGCGAAGAAATTTATCGTAATCTCACCCAAGAGTTGTCCATACATTTGAGCGATTGGCCTCAAATTCATGAATCTCTCATAAACACTAAATTGGAAAATGAAATGGCAGTTGCGAGGAAAATTGTAGAATTAAGTCATTCTGCAAGGAAATCTTCAGGAAATAAAATCCGTCAACCGCTCTCAAAAATGAATGTTATAAAAGGAAAGAAATCTGTTGAATTAAGCGCAGAAATCGAAAAGCTGGTTTTGGAGGAACTGAATATTAAGTTCTATGACAAAAGTAATTCTGGTGTGTCCTATATAAAACCCTCTAAATCCATAGATGATAAAACCGGTTTACAGGTGACGATTGAAACAGAGTTGAGTAAAGACCTTATTGAAGAAGGAACGGCTCGGGATATCGTACGAAGTATACAAATAAAACGTAAAGAACTCGGATGTTCGCTGACCGATCATGTTCGAATTTCACTTCCTTCCTGGCCTTTGAAATATGAGGAATATATTCTCCGGCACACGTTGGGAAAGGAATTAAAGACCAATTCTTCTCTTCTGGTTGAACGGGTATGAAGCTATCGACCATCTACGACAGCGGTATCGTAATTCCGGTATTAGGTTTATGCGGAATCAGTCTTTTCCTCATTCTTAGTACTACTCCAGAATTAACTATGGATCAAGGTATTTCTATGGTTATAGGAATTGGTCTGTATATTCTGTTCTCTTCCATCGATTTCAGGATTTGGAACAGATTCGGATTGGTAATTTATGGGGCGTGTCTAATCGTTTTGATGTTAACATTTTTTGGCCCGAATGTCCGGGGCGCAACGCGCTGGATAGATATCGGTACTCAACGATTCCAACCCTCTGAGGTAATAAAACCCTTTGTTATTCTGTTATTGTCTATCCTACTGAGCAGATATCCGCCAAAAACTATAAAAAATATCGTAATTAGTTTGCTTTTGTTTTTTCCCTTCATTTTTATGATATTTAAACAGCCGGATTTAGGTAATGTATTGGTATTTATCGTATTTTTCGTAGGGTTAGAGATTGTAGCAGGATTACCGAATCTTTATCTTGCTGCTTCAAGCGTCATGCTGTTTGTTTTATTGCCCCTTTTCTGGTTTATATTAAAAGATTATCAGCGTCAAAGACTATTTTCATTTATTAATCCTACTCATGATCCTACGGGAACCGGATATAACGCAATTCAGGCAATTATAGCGATTGGAAGCGGAGGTTTATTTGGTTTAGGGTTGGGGAAAGGCACCCAAAGCCGTTTGCTTTTCTTGCCTGAGTACCATACGGATTTCGTTTTTGCGTCTTTGGGAGAAGAATTGGGTTTTTTTGGAGGTTTAGTCGTCTTGGTTTTCTACATAATTTTGCTGTTTAGGATATTAAAAATCTCATTTCAAACCAATGACGTCTCGGGTAGGCTTCTGGGTATCGGAGTCTTTTGGCAGATATTCATTCAGGTTGTGATCAATGTTGGAATGAACTTAGGTCTTTTGCCTATAACGGGGATTACGCTTCCTTTGCTTTCGTATGGAGGAAGCTCGATTATCAGTACCTTTATTGCATTAGGGCTAGTCTCGTCTTTGGTCAGGTATCAAAACACGAAACTACTTGTGATACGATAGTGTTTCGACTATAATACCGAGTATAAAATACGCTGTAATCAGGGTTGCAGGGAAACAATATCGCGTCAGCGAAGGCGATACTATTTCCGTGGACCGTTTGCCTGATTTGGAAAAAAGCTCTGTTACTTTTAACGACGTACTGCTTTTCCGGGATGAAAAGTCAGTTCAAGTCGGCACCCCGATGGTCTCAAAAGGCAAGGTATTAGGGGTTATTACCGAGCATTATAAAGGGGATAAGGTCCGAATATCTAAATTTAAGGCAAAAGTGCGTTACAGGAAAACTATAGGATTCCGTCCTTATTACACAAAAGTCAAGGTTAACAAAATTACCGTAGATTAATTATGGCGCATATTAAAACCGGGACAACTACCAAAGGCAATCGCGATTCAGTAGGTAAAAGGCTTGGAGTAAAAAAATACGGAGGAAGTGCCGTAATTAACGGAAATATTATTATTCGTCAAAAAGGCAGTAAATATTTAAGCGGCAAGGGCACTCGAATGGGAAAAGATTTTACGATCTATGCGATTATCGATGGTAGCGTTTTGTTCAAAAAACACCATGGAAAATCGCTCGTTGAAGTCCTTCCGGCCATGGGATAAAATACTAATTAATCTATGAACGGCGATCCATTACAATATAAGGAATTAGTACATCTCGATATTAATCTTCTTCAACCAAATCCTCTTCAGGTCAGAAATCTAATAAAATCCGATTCATTGGTAGATCTTGTAGAGTCAATTAAGGAGCATGGGGTATTGGAACCGCTCGTAGTTGCGAAAACGCCCGCCGGATATCAAATAATTGCCGGAGAGCGAAGATGGAGAGCGGCAAAAATCGTAGGATTCAAGACAGTTCCGGTGGTGGTAAAAGAGACGACAACCCAGGGGATGCTGGAACTTGCTTTGGTAGAAAACGTGCAGCGTGAAGATCTTAACCCCATTGAACGGGCCCAAGGACTCCAGAGGCTTATTAATGACTTTACGCTTCCCGTTGGAGTAATAGCTAAACGGATAGGGAAAAGTCCGGCGTATGTATCTAATACGCTTCGTTTGTTGAGTTTGCCTGATGCTATAAAAGATGGAATGATTTCTGGAGATATTACAGAAGGTCATGCGCGCGCAATTGCCGGTTTGGTAGACGTGAAACTTATGATCGATGCCTTTAAGAAAGTGCTTGCAGAAGGAGCATCGGTAAGAAGGACTGAAGATCTAGTGAGAAAAATTAAAGAAGAGAAATCCATTCCAAGCCGGTCTCTACCGAAAAAGGGCATTATAAGTACGGAAATGGAAGATTTAGCAAAGCGTTTGGAAACAGCTTTGAATGCAAATATCCGTATTTATCAATCCAGCGTTAGTGCAAAAGTCAGCATCCTTTTTAAAGGTTCTCCTTCGAGCACCTCAAATCTTGTACGGGAACTCGTACAAAAATTCGGAAATTAAAACTCCCTCCTCGGTATCTAATTAAAACCTTTTGTCGATAGCTCCCGCTTTCTTTTTCCTAGAGAGTTATGAATATAGTTAAATTTATCCTTATTAAGTCAGGGTTGTTATGTTGCCAACCTATAGTTTGACACTCGGGGTGTCATGATGCTATAAAAGATGTTTCTATGCCAGAAACTCCGACTAAATTTCCTGATGGTTTTTTATGGGGTGTTTCAACCTCAGGTGATCAATACGGGGATAATTTCGGCGGGTTGACTGATTGGAGAGAATTTGAGAGGGAAATGTCCGGAAATTTAGCTTGTTGCGCGAAGGATAAGGATTACGGAAACGGTCCGTTACCGGAAGAAATTTGGGAGAGAGTGGGTACTACTGCGTCCGATCCTGATAGCTATGTTTCCGGTAAGGCTTGTGAGTGGTGGGATGGGAGATGGAAGGAAGATTTAGATAGAGCAAAAGATCTCGGGATAAACGCAATACGTTTTTCAATTGAGTGGGCGAGGCTGCAACCTGTTAAGGATGGGCCTCTGGAACCAATAGCGATCAATCATTATCGGGAAGTTATTCAGGGATGCCGCGATAGGAATATTGAACCGATCGTTACTCTTCATCACTTCGTAAATCCTTTATGGGTAGCGGAGGATGGAGGATGGGAAAATCATAAGACAGTCGACCGATTTACTCACTACGCTGCTGCCGTAGTTCAGTCTCTTGAGGGGACTGTTAACAAATTTATTATCTTCAATGAGCCGGATATCTATACCTCCCAAGGTTATTTTGTTGGAGCATGGCCGCCTCAAAAAAAGTCACTCTTTTCAATGATATCAGTAAGACAAAATTTGATAGAAGCACATAGTAAAACCTATGATGCGATAAAAGCTATTTACAAAAAATTAGATAAAGAAGTCAAAATATCATCAACGGTAAATCTCGCATATGTTGAGCCTAAATCAAAACGAGTGGTTGATAAGATGGGGGCGACCATCTTCAAAAAACTGGATAATGGGTTATTCCTTCCTTATATGGTTGATAAGATGGATTTTATTGCATTGAATCATTATATGCACCATGTTAAAAAGGGTTTGAATCCTGCGAAGAACTATAATGAAAATCCGCCCGATGAAGTTCGTTCGGATCTCGGCTGGTACGTCAATCCTGAGAGTCTTTATCACGTACTAATGTCTCTTAAGAAGTACGATAAACCAATCTATATTATGGAACATGGAGTTGCGGATGCTGGTGACCGGATACGTCCCTGGTTAATAGAGGAAACATTTAAGTGGATTCGTAAGGCTCTCAAGGATGGAGTAGATTTGCGTAGCTATTTTCATTGGTCACTCGTAGATAATTTCGAGTGGAATAAGGGGTGGTTTCCCAAATTTGGGCTTATTGAGTTGAATGAGACAACAAAGGAGAGAACAGTAAGACAAAGTGGAATTGTTTATTCTCGATGTATCAAAGAAGCCGAATCTTAATGACTTAATAGGTAACCTGGGGAACAAGTCCAAACTCAGGTAATGGCCAGTAACGAACTATTGCCCGTCCAATAACTGAATTGCGGTCGATGGGACCAAAGGCTCGAGAATCAGAACTGTGGGGACGATTATCTCCCAAGACAAGAAGTTGATTGGGGGGTATGGTTATTTCCTGACCCTCTTTCATTGTATCTCCAGGAGACAAGGCAGTGAGATCTTTAAGATAAACTTCCGGAAGTTTATTTTCATTTATATAGACGTATCCTCCTTCGACCTTTACCCGTTCTCCCGGAAGACCTATTATTCTTTTGATATAATCAACGTCGGGGTTTCCGGGAGATTTAAAAATTACGACATCCCCCCGTTTTGGTTCCTGAAAACGGTAGGTGATTTTGTCAGTCAAAATATATTCATTATTATGAAAACTAGGCTCCATAGACGTGCCCTTCACTTCATGAGGTTGTACAAGAAATAAATAGACAACGACGAAAATTGATAATGCAACAACAATCGTTTCGATAAAATCCAGAAAAAAAGTGACAACGGTGTGAATTCCTGTGGTCAAAAAATTTCCTCCTTTTGAATGACTATCCTCCGTATTTTGGACGGGTTTTGAAGAGGAAATATATACTGCGGGTTCCTTCTGATTTATCTTTGAATCGATATAGACGTGAGAATCTTCCATAGAATAGTATTATATAAAGTGTCTTATTATTATACGGAGGTTAGAGTATCATCGCAAGGTTCAACTCGGTATTGTATAATACGATCGTTTGTTCAATGTGCTTTTGGACCCGTAGCTCAGCGGTAGAGCGTTCGGTTCACATCCGAAAGGTTAGAGGTTCGACACCTCTCGGGTCCACTCTCCGTATCATATTCGTTATTATATGAAAATCGCGGTAATACATAATCTATCTCCCGGGGGACAGAAACGATGTCTGCAGCAACAAATCAAAATTCTATCAAAAAAATATATCGTCGACTTGTTTACGTTATCTTCGACGGACGATTCATTTTGTCCGATAAAACCTTATGTCCGGAAACATTTTACAGTCCAGCTCTCAAAACCCGTTGGATTTTGGAATTATCTTAAAACGGTTTATGACCTTTTACCCAGGGCATATCAGAATCTTGCTGAGCTTATCAACCGAGGTAATTATGATGTGGCCTTTGTTGGATCCTGCTGGTTAACACAGTCGCCCTATATTCTTAGGTATTTGAAAAATCCATCCGTATATTTCTGCCATGAACCTAAACGCGAGTTTTACGAATCCATCCCACGCTCCTATCATCCGGCTAGATACTGGATATCCTATCCGTTTCGATACCCGATTAAGATGATCGATCGTTTGAACACCCGTTCAGCAACCAGAGTGCTCGTGAATTCCAGCTATTCAAAATCTGTTATTGACCGGGTGTATGGTGTTAATTCAACAGTAAATTATTTGGGTGTTGATACAAAAGTTTTTAAATCTATAGGGGATAAAAAACAGAAATATGTTTTATCAGTAGGAAATTTATCTTTATTGAAAGGACATGATTTTATTATCCGGAGTCTAAATCGGATTCCCGAGAATATTCGTCCGAAGTTAATAATCATAGGAAACGGAGGAGTTGAAAAAGATGAGTTAATCCGTTTGGCAAATAAGTTAAATGTGACGATGGAAATACATGAAAAGTTGAATGATCAGGATTTAGTATCCTATTACAATCGGGCATCTGCATTTCTTTTTGCTGCAATGGGTGAACCTTTCGGACTTGTTCTGTTGGAAGCGGCGGCATCCGGAATACCGATTATAGCAGTAGGTGAAGGTGGGGTAAGGGAAATATTAACCAAGATGCCAAATACGGTCTTAGTTAAACGTGATGAAAAAGTTTTTGCCGAGAAGTTAATATCCTATTTAAACCATCCTAAAAACGACATATCGAAACTGCAGATTGCATATGTGAAAAAATATTGGTCTTGGGAAAAGTCTGTAGGTCAATTAGATAGGGTACTAACGGAGACCTTGGTATGAAAATTTCTATTATTATCCTGCATTATGGCAACATTGATACTACAATCCGATGTATAAAGTCTGTCAATTTGTTACACTTTTCCGGAATACTGTCGATCATACTAATCAACAATGACTCGAGTATTAAACTTACGAAATCCTCATTATCGCTATCGGGTTTTTCGTATCCACTAACCATTGTTAATAGTGCATTTAATCAGGGGTTTGCTTCCGGAGTAAATCAGGGTTTGGTTCTTTCTTTAAAGGATAAAAAGACTGATGCGGTTCTTCTACTCAATAATGATACGGTAGTTCCCAACAACTTGCTTAGTAAGCTTGCGCGCGCGCCATTTGATATCGTCGCTCCGGTAATCAAGTTCAAATTTGGAGGACAAATGGTTTATGACTATGGAGGCGTAGTAAATCGGTGGACGGGTAAGACGCATCATAGAGAATTAACAGATTATCCTCTTGAAATGGTAGCAAAATCCATTGATTACGTAAGTTTTTGTTGTGTCCTCATCAATAGGAAAGTTTTTGAACGAATCGGATTTCTTGATAAACAATTTTTTTTCTATTTCGAAGATGTAGATTACTGTCTAAGGGCTACGAATGCGGGATTCTCTGTTTGTGTGGAACCATCGGTAACGATTTACCATGAATTAAGTGCGGCAATCGGCCGATGGAGCAGAGAAGCGATTATTAATAATTTAAAAAGTAACGGACTTTTTATCATTAAGCATTTAGGTTGGCGTGTACCAGTCGGTCTTATGTATCTTTCTCTTCTTAGTCTCAAAATTATGATAAATCGAATCATAAAGAGATGAGACACTATTTCATCTTCATTCTTATTCTTATTTTTGCTTTCTGGCTCAGATCTTACCAGATTGGTGAGTTAATGCAGTTTGCCGGGGATGAAGGCTGGGGATATTTGGTTGCGCGTGATGCAATTTTGTCTCATACGCTGCCGATAACCGGGCCTCCTACCAGTCTAAGTTGGTTCCACTTGGGTCCTCTTCCGTATTATATTTTAATCGTTTCTGTTTGGATTGGACATTTTCATCCATTGTCATTTGCTGTAACAACAATTCTAGCTGACACATTAGCCGTAGGTCTTATGATTCTACTTGGCGAAATTTGGCAAGGACGCCGTACTGGTTTTTTATCCGGTCTTCTTTATGCCTCCTCACCATTTTTTGTCATCCATAGCCGTATCCCTTTGTATGTAAACCTTGTCCCATTTTTCAGCATATTACTTTACTATGTATGGTTTAACTATCTGAAAAACAAACAAAACCGATTCCTGTATGCTGCTGCATTTTCTTACGGGATGTTAATTCAAATGCATATAACTCCGATCCTGCTGCTGCCGGTTCTAATCTGGAGTATAAGAAAAAAACTAACTTTGAGAAAAGCCGCATTCGGCATTATTGCATTTATTATTCCACTAATTCCGCACATCGTCTCCGAAGCTAATAGCGGATTTGAGATGACGAAAAAAATACTCATGTGGTTTCCTTACCGCATTGCGGGTTCTGCAGGTATCGGCACCACGAAAAATATTCTTACGACCAATCGTTTGAGTAAAGTGATAGAGACCGTTTTCAGCTCCTACTCTCAGACAATTTTTCCGGTAGTACCGGTAGTTTCAGTTGTATTGATCCTCCTATCTATTATCTATGTTTCAAAGAGGATGCAAACTGACGTGATTGGTAAAACAATCCTGTTAATAATTCTGGTTTCTTCAATCGGAATCATCATACATGGACAGCCCGCATACCATTACCTGTTGTTTTTTCTTCCTCTTATTCTTCTGCTTATCGCGCACTTGTGTTCAAAAAATTCAGTCGGCGTGGTACTATCAGTTCTATTGGTGGTATTAAATACGGGAAATTTATTTCAGAATCAGTTCCAGTCGGGTATCCCATTAACCGAGAGAATGGAGGTCGCCCGTTTTATGATCAGCAGTTCTAAAGAGAAAACATATGAAATCGTTGCGTCTCCCGATATCATTGATCTTCCTCATTTTTACGATCAATACCGGTATTTGACGTGGTATCTTGGTAAAGAGCCGGTTACCACCAAGGGAGATATACGCGATATGATATATGAATGGGATGTGTCGGTAAAACCAGCCGATGGAAAAGTTTTAGTCAAAAAATTCAACCATGTCACGGTCATCGAAAATCTCTAGTATCCGTAATCTCTTCATAATCTTGATTACGGTCGCGTCTCTTGTTTTTATTGCTCATACACGTGTAGTGGGAAGTGCAGTTTGGGGAGACGGACAATATTATTTCAGTTTTCTTCATTCGATCGTAACACGGGGGAGTCTTAATACAGATGCGGAATTGGTGTATTTTGGGAACTCTGTACAGTATACGCCGAACGGGTATGCGGTAAATAAGTATTCGATTGGACCTGTAGTTCTCTGGATTCCGTTTTATACTGCATACCATTTAATGGTATCCGGTATCCAATTTCTGGGATTCACCGTTTCAGCTGATGGTTATTCATTGGGGTATCAGCTGGTTGTTGGGCTATCGTCGGTATTTTATGGTATGTTGGGGTTGTATTTGTGTTTGAAAACAATCCGTAAATTTTACCCACCTATAATCTCAGTTCTCGCAACAGTAGGAATATGGGTCGCGTCCAATCTGTTTTTTTACACGTCGGTTGACACGATCAATTCCCACCCACTGTCGTTTTTTGCCGCATCTCTGATTGTATACATTTTATGTTCAAATATAAAAAAAGTACTCAAAACTGTTCTTTTGGGCCTATCTTTAGGACTTCTTATATTAATTAGAAATCAGGATGCCATCTATTTCTTGCCAATTCTTTTCATCATTGGATTAAATCTTCAGAGCTTTTTAATAGGACTCATCGCTTTTCTGATTTTCATCCCTCAGCTTCTTATCTGGTATACCATGTACGGGCAGATAGCGAGTCCCTACTTACTTGGCGGAGAGAAATTCTATTGGAATTCACCGCATTTTTTCGACGTACTTTTCAGTTCACAAAACGGATTATTTTATGTAACTCCCGTTTTACTGATCGCAGTTCTCGGATTGGTTCTCTTATCTGTCAAAAAAATAAATAGGCTCGCCGGTTGGGGTATTGTCCTTCTTATCATTCAAACATATATTATCGGTTCCTGGCATTATTGGTGGGGAGGCGCATCATACGGCGGACGCATGTATATCAGTCTTATGCCGTTTTTTATACTGGGGCTTGCGGAAATATTTGGCCGTCGGTATGTAAACTCATGGGTGAAGATTGGTATTCTTGCCGGATTAAGTCTAGTTAATATTATTTCAATTATCCTGTTTTTATTAAATTCCAAATGATATCAGTAGTAATTCTTATCCATTCGGAAGCTAACCAATTGGAACGATGTCTGAAGTCTGTTCGGTGGTGTGATGAAGTTATAATTATTAGTGATACAAATAATCCCCATGTTGAAAAAAACATTCGCGACTTGATTGCCCGGTTAGAAATACGTAAATGCCAATTTCTCAGGAGAAAATTAGACGATGATTATTCAAGCCAACGCAATTTCGGTCTTCAAAAAGCAACATTTCCTTGGGTACTGTTTATCGACTCGGATGAATGGTTGAGTCAGGAGCTTGTGAGGGAAATCCAGGATGTGACATCCGATAAGGAGGGGGTACAAAACACAGACGGCTGGTTTATTCCGCGAAGAGATTTTTTTATGGGACGGTGGCTAACCAATGGTGAAACCGGTTCCCTACGTCTTCTTCGGTTGGCAAAAAAAACAGCCGGAGTGTGGGAAGGAACCGTCCACGAAGAATGGAAAATAAAAGGATCCGTAAGTTCTTTACGTTTTTCTATCAATCACTTTCCGCATCCGAGTCTTGGTTTGTTTGTCCAAAAAATCAACCGATACAGCAGTCTGGTGGCAAAAGAGCGTTTCGATAAGGGGATAAGAACATCGGTCGTCGAACTAATAGTGTATCCTAAGGCAAAATTCGTTTCCAACTTTTATTTTAAAAAGGGTTACAGAGACGGAGTTCCCGGTTTTATTATGGCAATGATGATGAGTTTTCATTCGTTTCTGGTACGCGCAAAACTTTGGGAGATGTACCACTCATGAAATATTTTTTATTACTCCTCATCCTATCGACGTCTACCGGTCTTGTCGGCAGCATTATGTTTGGGAGTAATATCCGGATAAGTATTCTGGATGTATTTATATTCATTAACTCGATTTACTGGATCATAAATTATAAAGAGGCCGTTAAGGTTATTAAAAAAAATATCCCGGGAAGCAGTTTTCTGCTGTTTATCGCCGTAGGGCTTATATCGTTATTAGTGAATCCGTTAAACCTGAAATGGAATGATCTTGGGGTTTCCTCGCTTTACCTTATCCGGCTTATGGCCTACTTTACGGTATTTCTTTCCACGGTTCATTGGAACAACCGGTTTGTTCATAGCCGAATGAGTCCCATTGTCGCACTGGTTGTCTGCGGTATTCTGTTTGCTGGGATGGGGTGGCTGCAATATTTTTTGTATCCTGATTTAATAAATCTCAAGTATCTCGGATGGGACCCGCATTATATGCGCATCTTTTCTACCCTTTTTGATCCGAATTATTTGGGCCTCGTAATGATTCTGTCACTTGTTCTCCTATGGTATTCGAAACTATCTACTAACGTGAAATGGGTAGCATCTCTATTATTTCTTGCGACGCTTCTTTTTACCTATTCCCGGAGTAGTTTTCTTACCTTAGCGGCAGTAGTACTGATCTATATTATTACTAGCCGTAAGATTAAATATCTGCTGATAATACCTGTTGCGGCTCTATCCCTATTTTTATTGCCGCGTCCCGGGGGAGAGGGGATAAAACTGGAACGGGTATTCTCAATTAATCAGCGGCTGGATCATCTAAAACTTGGGGGCGAAATCTTTACAAAATATCCGGTTTTGGGAGTAGGTTTTGACACTCTACGCTATGCCAAAGTCCGTATAGATACATCAGGTATCAATTGGTTTGACAGTAATGCCGGTGCCGGCTTGGATAACAGCTATCTGTTTATTTTGGTTACAACTGGTATAGTGGGATTAGCCGCTTACTCTAATTTCATCTATCGGAGTTACTTAAATTTATCTAAAAGCATCCGGCTGGCGTTTGCGGCAATCCTGATTCATTCCCTGTTTATCAATTCTCTATTTTTCCCTGTGATTATGGTTTGGATGTGGGTAATTCTGGGGACGGGAAAACTTAAGGGTAATACGTAACTTTTATTTTCTTTTCTGATGTGTTTCCTGCCGGGTCAGTCGACTTAACCGTAAATTCGTTATCTCCGTTTGATAAGCTTGCTGAGAATGAAAATTTACCATATGGATCTACGACGACATACCGATCATTAATGGTAATCCGGTTTCCCGCGTCTGTTGAGCCTTTGATTTGAACATCCTTTTGTTCGGATGAATATTTTGCTCCGTCCTCCGGATCCGATATATCCAGTTTCGGAGGATTTTTTGAGAAGGTAATAGTAAACGTGGATGAGGGACTGCTCTCCCGGTTGTTTTTATCAACCGTTGTTGCGTAAATCGTGTTTTCGCCTTCCTTGAGATCAATATCGCTGGCAATAAACTTGCCGTCGTTTTGGGTATCAACTTTTGTCCGCTGTTTGCCATTCAGGTAAATTTTTACCAACCCGTTGCTTTCGCCGTATCCGCTTAGAGAAATGGGAGACGAGTTTGTAGCTTCATCAACTGGATCCAAGTCCGGAGGTATGAGGACTGTTTGGTCTGTTGCGTTTGTTGTTGTGGTGCGAGTATTTGGAGTCAGGGACGTAAAGAATACGATAAACCGGGCAAGTAGGGGAAGTCCGATAAAAACAAGAAATAATCCGATTCCGACCAAAGAGACAATGGTAAGGAGAAGTTTGCGGTAAAACCTGCGTTCCTCGATTTTGGCCCTATGGGATGAAATCATGAACTCATTTTACTAAACATTTCTCTAACATACAATCACTCGTATAATTGATCAACTCTCTTTCAATAATTTCGCAAGCTTCAGAAGACTTTCATCATCGAGTATGGAAACGGTAAGGACTTTTCCGTTTTTTTCAAGAATTTTCCGTTTTTCCGCCAATTCCTCTGCACTGGCAACATCTGATTTTGTAAGCAAAATCACTTCAGGTTTCTCGATCAGGAGAGGATTGAATTTCCTAAGCTCTTCCCGTACGATCCGGTAATCGGATGCGACGTTTTCGGATTCAGCTGCGATACAGTGGAGAAGAAGGTTTACTTTTTCTATGTGTTTAAGAAACTT
>Ga0172379_10005412_pt1 | contig 17887 bp, 18 predicted proteins | sample GrowelOW334metaG_FD_119756 | JGI IMG/M metagenome (GOLD analysis project Ga0172379, IMG submission 119756) | Groundwater microbial communities from an aquifer near a municipal landfill in Southern Ontario, Canada - Groundwater well OW334 metaG | ecosystem: Environmental > Aquatic > Deep... | reverse complement strand
TCACAAACAGCTTCGGCGGCGGTGGTGGAACAAACGATGAAGGATAAGTACTTGACGATGACGACGAAGAAACCGGAGACGCAGTAGGTGTCCGCAACTGCCATAATGCCCGAATGAACACTTCAAGATAACCATTCGCCATGGGCGTTTCCATTATTTTCTCATCGAAGCATATTGCATCATTACCATCAACCTTTAAAGTCTGCACATACGAAATTAAAACATTTTTGCATCTATTAATTCGCTCCTTATAATGAGCCATTTTAAGCAGAACCAGCAGTCTCTGCTTGTTTTCTTCTGTATCAGGTGTTGGCAAACTGAGTATCACACTAGGAGCAAATAGCACCAAAAAATCATCTCGCTCAAACCAGTCACTTAGCCAAGCCTCAGCCCCTGCTTGCGTTGCTGGATATTTTGTTTCCACGCTCCCCCAAAACAGCATCGGTGGTGGTGGAACAACCGATGAAGGATAAGTACTTGAAGATGACGAGGAAGATGGAGACCCAGAAGATCTCGGCGGCGTTGTCCTACCAGGTGGTAATGCTGGGGTAGAAGTTGACGATGACGAAGATCCTGGGTGCACAGAAGGTGTTGACGACGTTGGAATAGGAGCGTCGTATATAGCTTTCGGCACTGAAATTTCCAGAATTTCCGGGATTTCACCCTCATTCACTGGTAGTTGCGCAACATTTGGGTCCAAAATTTTCATTACTTCACCTAACGCACGACCGTACTTTGCTATGTTAGGATTGCTATTAGTTGCAAAAGCTATTTTATAGCAACCTGTTTCCTTATCTTCCCAGAACAACTGTAAAGTCTCTCTTAATTCACGTATGTAGCTCATCATTGCCGCAAGGGTTCGCGAATTGTTAATAGGTTGTATAGGTTCTTCTAGATTTTGCGGAAAAGTGGGTGACAAACAAGCAGCAAACAGCGCTAAATGAACTCCATCCTCTTGCATAAAAAATTCCTTTAGCCATTTTTTTACATCTTCTATCAATTGTGCTTGCTGCATTGCCGGTGATGCTTGCATTTTATTCTCCACTATTTTGAATGATCTACATATGTGGAGTAGTATAGCAAGCAATTATTAAGAGAATATGAAACAAACCTTCAGAACCCAACTTAAATTCTCAAGTCATTGATTTTAAAAGAAAACGTATAGACATGTTTTTTGTAGTTAATACAGGCATGCCTGTAGACTACAAGATTTTGAGACCCAAGAAATCCCAAATCTTACGATCCATCAGCTGGCTGGGAGAAACATTTTGGATAGCCCGTAGAATATTACTTGGAACTTTGGGATTATCTAAAGCTAAATCAGCTATTAATTTGGCTACGCGCTTACGCATAAGATTTTCTTTAAATTGGCATGGAGAAGAAGAAACAAGCGGAAATTCGCATTCATTGGCATAGCCAATAATATCGCGCTCTTGGCAATAAGCTAGCGGCCTTATCACAATAAGTTTTTTGTCATCAGTCAAGAATTTAGGCGGCATGGAACGAAGAGCGCCATTGTAAAGCATAAACATCATGAGACTTACAATTAAATCATCACGGTGATGTCCCAAGGCTACTTTGTTAAAATTATTTTCACGAGCATAGCGATAAATCACGCCACGTCTGAGTCTTGAACAAAGTGGGCAATAAGAAAACTTAGATTCGGCGCCAACTTTATCGCGTACAATTTTATAAATATTTTCATGGATAACAGCGTGCGAAATGCCCTTTTCTTCTAGCCATTTGATAGCTTTTTCTCCGTCCCAACCAGGAAAACCCTGCTCAACCATAAGAACTGAAAGTTGAAAACGCGCGCAGGCTCTCATTTGCAAAAAACGCAAGATTTGGAGCATAACAAAGGAATCTTTGCCACCAGAAAGTGCGACTAATACCCGATCACCATTTTCAATCATTTTAAAATCATGTATGGCTTTGCCGGTGTAATGCAGGAGTTTTTTTTCTAGTTTGGAGCTGTTACTAATTGTGCTACCCAATGTGAGTCAAAAAATTATGAATTCTAAATTATGAATGATGAATTAATGATGAATTAAAGAGGAAATGGATTTAATTTTATAACTCATTGATTTAAAAGAAAATCGCGTAGACATGTTTTTATTAAAAACTCCTCTAAATCCACAATTCATCCTTCATAATTCATCATTCATAATTTATAATTTATAGTTCATCATTTTCTCTCTAAGACCTCATGACTGCGCATTAGCTCACCGCGATTACAAAAAGCAGCGAGCAAAGAAAGCTCGCCGCATAAGACAGTAGCTGCAGCTATGGCCGCCAAACGCTTGGAGTTTTCGCCTATAGGGCGCTTCTCTAAACAGCCTAAAGTTTTCAAATTTTCCTGTACGAAAGGCAAATCCTTACCATTACCGACCGTACCGACAATAATATTTGGCAAACTGACGGAAAAATATAGATCATTTCCTCGTAATTCTACATGTGTAATCCCTTGAGAACCCTCAACTATATTAGCTGCATCCTGCCCTGTTGCTAAATAGAAAGCCAAAAGCATATTAGCAAAATGCGCGTTAGCACTGCGTAAACTCCCAGCTAAAATCGAACCTAAGAGATTCTTTTTAATATGCAAATTATAAATATCTTTGGGGCTAACCCTGAGATGTTTTATGCAAAGCTCTTCGGTAATAGTTAGTTCAGCAACTACTGATTTGCCTCGTCCCAAAATGCCATTTACTGCCGAAACTTTTTTGTCGACACAATAATTGCCCGAAAGCGACACGTATTTTAACTGGGGATATTCTTTTAAAAGCCAATCCAGCACTTGCTCTGCGGCTTTGGTGACCATATTGTGCCCTGCCGCATCGCCGGTTGTTATAGCTAGGCGCAAATAAAGCAAATTACCAATCACCTCAGCATGATAGCTATGAAATTTAGCAAATTTACTACTTTTCTCGACCAATTCCTTCAGGTTTTCGCTTTTTCGCTGCAAATCCTTCAGAATATCAAACAAAGTTTGAGCACTATCCGCTTCCAGCAAAATAGAACGCGTCATAACATCGCGTAAAACAGTGGTTTGAATTCCATCTAATAAGCAAGACAAGCGCGCTACGCGTCCAACCGAGCGCCAAAGCGGGGTTTCATAAGTGGCTAAAGGGACATTAATTTCGAATATTTTCTTAGCAAAAACAATTTTGAGTGGGCCGACAAGACGTGTAGGAATAATAGTTTGTGACATAGAATGAATTGAATTTTAGTGCAAGAGTTTTGATATTAGAGGTATTACCAGATCCTCCTAGTCTGGATCTTACTTCAATCAAGGTTTTTTAGCAATACCGGGCTTTTCCATCACAACCGTACGATAAAAAACTTCACCTTGTTTAATCATGCCAATATCATCACGAGCGTGCGCTTCAATGGCTTCGCCACCTTGTTTAAGATTTTGAATTTCAGCCCGTAAATGGTTGTTTTTAGATTGCCAATCTTGATTAGATTTGTTTTGCTCAGAAATAAGATGGCGCAAACGCCAAGCTCCGGCTACGCCATCCTTGGCGAACCAAAGCCGATATTGAAACAATACCAAAACCCCTACTAAAAAAAACGTTAAAATTTTTAGAACGGTTTTTTTCATGCATTATTTCATTCTAGGAAAAGATTTTCTTCCAGCATACTTCGCATTATTCTGCATCGCAGCTTCGATACGAATAATCTGATTGTATTTCGCTACGCGATCGGTACGGCAGAGAGAACCAGTCTTGATTTGACCAACTCCCGTCGCAACAACCAAATCTGCAATAGTCGTATCTTCTGTTTCACCAGAACGATGCGAAATGACTGAAGCGTAATTGGCTTTCTTAGCCATATCTATTGCCTGTAAAGTCTCAGTTATAGTTCCAATTTGGTTAAGTTTAATCAAAATAGCATTAGCTATATGATTTTCAATACCTTTCTTGAAAATCTTGGTATTGGTTACAAACAAGTCATCGCCAACGATTTGGATCTTATCGCCAAGTTTTTCCGTCATTAATTTCCAACCTTCCCAATCACCTTCGGCAAAACCGTCTTCAATAGTGATTAAAGCTGGATATTTCTCAACCCATTTGGCCCAATATTCAACTAATTCGGCTGGAGTAAGCTTTTTGCCCTCGGATTTTAGATTATACAAACCATCTTCGTAGAATTCCGAAGCTGCAGCATCTAAACCTAAACAAATATCTTTACCTACTTTATAACCAGCGGTTTCAATAGCTTCGATAATAAACTGCAAAGCTTCTTCATTGGATTTGACGTTTGGAGCAAAACCACCTTCATCGCCTACGGAAACGCTTAAACCACGTTTTTTCAAAACTTTTTTCAAGGTATGAAAAACTTCAGCACCGTAGCGGATAGCTTCGGCAAACGTTGGCGCGCCAACTGGTAAAATCATAAATTCTTGAATATCGAGATTATTGTCAGCATGTGCTCCACCGTTGATAACATTCATCATTGGAACAGGTAGAACAAATGGACCTTCACCACCCAAATAGCGATAAAGCGGCAAGCCAGCATCGTTAGCAGCTGCCCTGGCAATAGCCATAGAAACAGCTAAAATAGCATTGGCACCAAATTTGCTTTTATTTTCTGTGCCATCTAATTTAATCATGATGTTGTCTAGTTCAGTTTGCTGTGTTGGATCAGCTCCTAATAGCGCATCGCGTAGTGGTCCGTTTACATTAGCAACAGCTTTCAAAACACCTTTACCCAAATAGCGCTTTGGATCTTCGTCGCGTAGCTCTAAAGCTTCGCGTGAACCAGTAGAAGCACCGGATGGCACGCATGCCAAGCCTCTTACGCCATTAGAGAGTATAACTTCCGCTTCAACAGTTGGATTACCGCGCGAATCTAAAATTTCGCGCCCTATGATGTCAGAAATGATAGTAGTAGCCATTAAAATACCTCAGATTTTTTTATTTGGAACGTTAGCGGGCGTATGCCCAAAAGAAATCGGCCGATATTATCCAGCAGAACGGCTGAAATTGAAAGAAAAAACTGCTCAAAAACCTGCACAGCAATATTCATTGACTCTCCATTTTGCTCTAAGCGCACGCCAGAACCCGCAACTATCTGGCCAACAGGATAAATATCGAACTGAAATTGTTGTTGAAATTTAGCTCGTAAATCAGAGAAAATTTCGGGATCAACGGTAAAGAGTAATTCATAATCTTCACCACCGCCTAGTTTAGCTTGAATTGGATCAACACCCAAAAGTTGAGCAGCTTTTTCAAAATCTGAAACTATGGGAATTTTATCAATCTGCAAAACCGCACCCACCTTAGAAGCCTCACACAGTCGTTGTAAATCAATAAAAAGCCCATCCGAAAGATCCATCATGGAATGTATGGGAAATAATGATGAATTATGAATTATGAATGATGAATGCAGAGTTGAAGAAGAGGAATTATATTGTCCTAAAAAAAGACCTTCAGAAATTCTAGCTTGTGGAAAAAGTTGTTTGTTTTTGTAATCTTCCAAGCCAGCCACATCTTTTTCTAAAGCTAACAAACCTAGATAAGAACTGCCTAAATTACCAGTTACACAAATTAAATCGCCAACTTTGGCGCCAGAACGATATTTAATAAATTTTGGAGGAGAAAAACCAAAAACAGTAATACTAAGAAACAGCTCGCTTGCCGCGGCAGTTGTGTCGCCGCCTATCAAAATTACATTATTTTCTTTACAAACTTCCGCAAATGCCGCAAGAAAATTTTTAGTCCAAATAGCGTCTAAATGCGGCGGAATAGATATACCCAACATCACAAAATGCGGCTTCACGCCCATGGCAGCTAAATCACTAAAATTGCTATGCAGTGCCTTATGCGCCAAAGCTTCGGGAGAAAAATAATTTAAACGAAAGTGAACGTTTTCGGCTAAGACATCCTTACTGATTACTAAAGCTTGTTCACTACTTAGCGGTAACACAGCAGCGTCATCACCAATCCCTAAAATTCCCTCGTTAGAAGAAGCGAATTGCTGTTTTAAAAAATTAATAATTTCCGCTTCGCTAAGCATTTTCTAGCTCCAGCCTAGCTTAAATGGATTAAAATTAGTCTTGCGGTCGTAAATATCCACTCCCTCATGTTTTTTAAGAAAGCGGACTATTAAGTAAATCAATGGCAATAGTACAACCTGATAAAAAATCTTAAACAAAAATACAGCAAGCATTAGAGAGAAAAGCTCGTGCCATGACAAAGCTCCATAAAAAGCAAGAACACTAAAAACCAAGGTATCTAAGCCCTGTCCAATTATTAAAGCCGCTAAAACCCGGACCCAAAGAACCTTCCCAGACCACATAACTTTGAGCTTAGCTAAAACATAAGCATTAATGAATTCGCCAAAAAGAAAAGCAATAAAAGACGCTAAAATAATTTGCTGCGTGCGGCCCAAAACTGTCACAAAACTTTGTTGATCATGCCAAAACGGGACTGGCGGAAGTAAAATCGCAAAGTAAATCACAAAAAATAAAAATATATTACAAAAAAGTGCCATCCAAATCACGCGCCGACTGGCCGCATAGCCATAAACCTCCGTCAATATACCGTCCATAATGTAAACCAATGGGAAAATAAAATCCCCCGGAGTCAATGTAAACAAATTTCCAATCGGAACAACCTTCTGCACAACTATGTTAGCCGATAGCAAACAAGTCACAAACAGCATCGCAATCGGCGTGTAAAATTTGAAGTTGTGCCGTAAAACTAGGCTCTGTGGGTTTTGTACAAATTTATGTTGATGCATACTGTTTTCCGCTAAGAAACTCTCAAAAAGAATGGTGAATTATGAATGATGAATGATGAATTGTGAACCAGAAATAGGCAAACCAACATTTTAAAATGTAACTCATTGATTTTAAAAGAAAACATATAGACATGTTTTTTAAAAAACACGGTATTGCCAAAAATATTTTTCGTTGTACATTGCAGTGCAATATATTAATTGATCTATCGTATCTTTTTTGGTACAGTATGGAGGTTAGCATAATGAAAGTGATTCATCAGCCTAAATTGGAAGCTGTGTTTTTTCGTTCTAATACTGGAAATGAACCAGTCAGAGAATGGATTCAAAGCTTAAGTAAAGAAGACAAGAGATCGTTAGGAGAAGACATACAAACAGTTCAATTCGGTTGGCCCTTAGGCATGCCACTGGTTAAAAACTTAGGTAATGGTTTATGGGAAATAAGGTCGAGTTTACAAAACAATCGCATCGCTAGGATAATATTTTTCACACATGAAGATAATATGATTTTAGTACATGGATTTGTTAAAAAGAATCAGAAAATTCCACAGAATGAAATACGACTAGCGTTGCACAGAAAAAAAGAGTTCGAACATGAGTAAAAAAAATATTGGTAGTAATTTTGAAGATTTTTTAAAAGAAGAAAATCTCTTAACTGAAACAAAAGCTGTTGCCATCAAGAGAGTTCTATCATATCAAATTCATAAAGAGCTTGAAAAACAGAACTGTACAAAATCAGCCATAGCTAAAAAAATGCATACCAGTCGTGCCTCTCTAGATAGATTATTAAATGCAACTAACACTAGTATAACTCTAAAAACATTGACCAGATTAGCCAACGCCTTAAACAAAAAAGTGGAATTAAACCTGGTGTGATGCTATGCAATATCACCACATCTACCACGCTGGCAATTTTGCAGATGTTTTTAAACACTGCATCTTAGTTATGCTCTCAGAAGCTTTAAGCAAAAAAGATAAAGCAATTTGCTATCTAGATACGCACGCCGGCATTGGACGTTACGATTTAACGTCGGAATTAGCGAGCAAAACCAGCGAATATATAAGCGGCATTAGTGTTTTATATAACAAAACAGAATCAGAACTTAAAATTCCTACAAGCAAAAACGCCGAAAAGGCCCTTAAGAACTATCTTCGCATTGTCCATTCTTATAACAAAGACGCTCAACTCAAATATTATCCTGGCTCACCGCTTATTCTTCAAACTTTAATGCGCCAACAAGATAGACTAGTCTTAGTTGAATTAAACAAGGACGACGTAGAATTATTGCGTATTGAATTCGCCCAAAAGAAACAAATAGCCGTGCATCACAGCAACGGCTATCAAAGTCTCAAAGCTTTTTTACCTCCCAAAGAAGGACGTGGCTTGATTTTGATCGATCCCGCTTTTGAAGATATCAATGAATTCGAAAATATAATCGCAGCTTTAAAAACGGCTAAACAAAAATTTCCAACTGGAGTTTATGCCATTTGGTATCCAATAAAAGACCTACTCAAAATACAGGAATTTTATAGCGAACTGGAAAATTTGAATTTTAAAAATATCTTAGTAAGCGAGTTTTCCGTTGATACGCTGCAAGAAAATTCTAAGCTAACCCGCTGTGGTTTGGCTATCATTAACTCGCCGTGGAAATTTGAAGAAGATTTACAGCCATTACTAAATTGGCTAAACGCTGCGTTGGCGCGGAATAACTGTGGATATAGCACATCTTCTTTCATTCATAATTCATAATTTATAATTCATAATTTTCCTAATCGCCTGGCCCCGATGGCTAATAGCATTCTTTACCGAAGGCAAAAGTTCCGCGGCCGAAACTCCATGAGTTGGCACATAAAAAATAGAATCATAACCAAAACCGTTTTCTCCTTGCGGCTCCAATAAAATCCGCCCTTCCCAAACACCTTGGCAAATAATAGGAGATGGATCTTTTTCATGACGCAAAAATACTAAAAGACAATAAAATCGCGCTATTCTTTTGTCTTCAGGAATGCCTTCTAAATTTTTAAGAAGTTTGGCAATATTTTTGGCATAGGTGGCTTTAGGACCAGAATAACGCGCTGATTTTATCCCCGGCGCGCCATTTAACGCACCGACAACTAAACCAGAATCATCCGCCAAACTTGGCAAATTGGTATATTTCGCCGCATGCCGTGCTTTCAAAATAGCGTTTTCTACAAAAGTTTTGCCAGTTTCCTTGGCTTCTGGAACTGAAAATTTTGACTGCGGAATAATTGCAACATCTTTTTCACTCATTAAAGCCGAGAACTCGCGGATTTTGTCCTGATTATTAGTAGCAAGAACGATTTGCATAAGTAACTCCTATTGCATTTTTTCTTAACGCTCGTTATTGTAAAGCATATGCAAAGAAAAACCGAACAGGTACGCATTATTGGTGGCAAATGGCGAAGTCGAATTATAAACTTCCCTGCTCTACCAGACCTTCGCCCTACTCCCGACCGCGTGCGCGAAACTTTATTTAATTGGCTCGCTCCATACATTCAAGGCGCACGCTGCTTGGATGCTTTTGCGGGCAGCGGAGTTTTGGGATTTGAGGCGCTATCGCGTGGAGCTAAGGAAGTGGTTATGGTAGACAAATCTCCCTCTGTCATTGCAAGCTTAGAAGAAAATATGCGCATATTAAATACAACTGGTGCTCTGTGCATAAACTCATCTTTCCCTTTAAGAAATAATGAGTTGGAACCATTTGATATTATCTTTCTCGATCCACCTTATCACCAAAAATTAATCGAGCTTTGCTGCAAAAAACTCATCGAAGATAATTATTTAAAAGACGGTGCCTTAATTTACATTGAAGCAGAAAAAGAACTTAAATCTCTACCCATTTCGAGCAATTGGGAGGTTTTGAAAAGCAAGCAAGCCGGTCAAGTTGGATATCACCTTGTCAGAAGTAGCCAAAACACACCAACTGTGCGAAAATAATGGATTATAATCACAAAACAAGGACTTTATTATGGTTGCCATATCCCTTCCTATTTCACTAACAATGGCTAAAGTATTAGCAGCCGTGCTTATTTTTGCACTAGCGCTAACAGCAGGATTGCTGCCAATACGCCTGGCGAATACTCGTCAACACTTAATTTCTATAGCCGATGCTTTTGCTGGCGGCGTTTTTTTGAGTGCTTCTTTTTTGCATATGCTGCCTGATGCGCTAGAAGGTTTTCATAATGCCTTGCCAAATATGGCTTATCCAGTTGCATTGTTGGTTGTCATGCTAACGTTTTTTCTACTTTTTGTTTTAGAGCATGGCAATTTGTTTATACAAAAAGAACATTCCGTAGAACACCGCGCTACAACACCTTATCTTTTGGCGCTACTTCTCAGCGTACATTCCATTTTGGAAGGCTCGGCAATTGGTATCAATACACATTTAGCCGATGCTGCAGTAATTTTCTTCGCTGTTCTTGCCCACAAAGGCTCGGAAAGCTTTGCTCTCGCTATAAAACTATATCGCTATGCAGTAGATTCTAAACAAGTTTTGAAAGTGATAATATTATTTGCATGTATGACGCCAATTGGCATATTTATTGCGATGTATGCATGCAATGTATTACAAAACAACGCTGCCCTATTAGCTTCAGCAATTTTCAATGCCTTAGCCGCTGGAACATTCTTGTATATTGGAGCCGTTCATATTATTGCCGAACCCGATAATATATTTTGCCGTTGCGGCATGATATCCCTGCTATCTGGCATGGCCTTGATGGCAGTTGTAGCTATTTGGGTTTAATTAGGAAAATTATGAATTATGAATTATGAATTATAAATCATAAATTATAAATTATGAATTTTTTAGGGTTCTGGTTAATAATTGCAAAAAAACATGTCTATAGATTTTCCTTTAAATTCAATGGGTTGTAAAATTAAATCTATTTTCTTATTAATTCATCATTCATAATTTATAATTCATCATTCTTAGGTACTACATGTTTTTTAATCCCTCGCATAATAAACTTCTACAAAATGCCAAACGCATCTTCATCGCCTACAGCGGCGGTATAGATTCGCATGTTCTGCTGCACAATGTGGTCCAAAACAGAACTGCTTTTCCAAAAAGCGAGATCGTTGCTATTCACATTGATCATGAAATATATCCAGATTCTAAAAAGTGGAGTTTACATTGCCGCAAAATTTGCCAAAAATTAGGCGTAAAAATTATTATAAAAAAAATAGCCGTTAAGAAAAAACTGCAAAAAGGACAAAGTATCGAAGAAGTGGCACGGACATTACGTTATCAAGCTTTCGCCTCTTCACTTAAAAAAGGCGACGTTTTACTTAGCGCTCACCACTCTACCGATCAAGCCGAAACGCTACTTTTGCAGCTTTTACGCGGAGCTGGAGTGAAAGGTTTGGCGGCTATGCCAGCTGTTTCGAAGCTAGGAGATGGAACATTAATTAGACCACTTTTAGACTGTTCTAGACAAGATTTAGAAACATATGCCAAAAAACACTCTTTAAATTGGATTGAAGACCAAAGCAACGCTGATACTAAATTTGCGCGTAATTATCTTAGGCAGAAGATTATACCTGCTCTAAAAAAATATTGGCCTAGCGCTGAAAAAACTCTCACTCGCGTTACAATACACGCTGCGGAAGCTAGTAATATTCTCGAAGAATTAGCAGTTTTAGACTATGAAAAAATTCAAGGCAGCAAAAAAAATCTGCTATCACAAAAAAAGCTAAAACTCTTGAGTGAAGCAAGGCAGCGCAATGTTTTGCGCTATGCCATTCATTCTCTTGGCTTTAGCATGCCAAGTAGCGCCAAAATGCAGGATATCCAAAAAAATATTTTAGAAAGCCGTTACGATAAAACTCCTCTTGTTGCTTGGGGAGAAGCCGAAATGCGCCGCTATGGCGATGATATTTATATCCTTAAATCTTCGAAAAAAATCTCTTTCAAACCCATCTTATGGAAAAACTTAAATAAGCCGCTTGTATTACCTGATTCTATTGGAATTTTGCATTGTGAAAATTGCTCAGAAAAAACCGCAAAAGCGCTTAAAAACAAAATCTCTGTGCGTTGGCGAACAGGCGCTGAATCTATAAAAATTCCCAAGCGAAATGGCACTCATTCTTTAAAGAAATTACTGCAAGAATGGCGTATACCGCCTTGGCAAAGAACAAAAATCCCTCTCATCTATTATGGCGATAAAATTATAGAAATTGTGGGTTACGCATGCAGTGAATATAAAGTAGAGACGCGATTAATCGCGTCTCTACACTTTTACGTACGGGCGGGTCTTGTGTCTGCCCCTACTGTTCCCAATGCAATTTGCTGCGGAGTGTCGCGAAGTAGTTGTATTCTTCGGGGTGTATCAAAAGCAGTTTGAACTTTTCTTGAGTAATTTCAACGACGCTGCCAAGAGGAATATCGACTGATTGACGACCATCACAATTTACGCAAAGATTGGTGCGATTATCCTTGGAAATTACTACAGAAATTTTATTTTTTCCTTCGATAACAATAGGCCGACTGCTTAAATTATGCGAAAACATAGGAAGAAGCGTAATAGCATCGAGATTAGGATGCAAAATCGGTCCACCGGCAGACAGAGCATATGCTGTCGAGCCAGTTGGCGTCGAAACAATTAAGCCATCAGCGCGATAATCGCAAACATATTCCTTGTCGATATTTAGAACAAATTCCACCAACTTAGTCGGTTGATGCGCAGAAATAACCACATCGTTAAGCGCAGTATCGCTGACAACTAGGCGGTTATTTTCATCTTTGACTCGTAGATTTAATAAAAAGCGCTGCTCTTCCTGATAGTGTCCATCTAAAATAGCTGCAATTTTATAAATAGCATCGGGATGAATATCAGTAAGAAAGCCAAGCTGGCCGCGGTTTATACCAAACACCGGTAAGTTGTGCTTCGCCGCAAAAGGCGCGATATTTAAAATACTACCATCTCCTCCAACTACAATAATCAAATCCGAACATTTAGGAAGATCTTCCCGAGTTATCACCTCAACTTTTCTGGAGTTAAAGAAATGAGAGGTTTCGTCGTCCACTACAAAATTCACACCATGTTGCGTCAAAAAATCGCACACTGCCATTAGCGTTTCAGGGACGCCAACAACATCCTTCCTACCAATCAAGGCAACATTGCGAAAATTTTTCATTTTAGTTTTCATCCTTAGGAATTATATCTAATTTTTCATAAAAGATAATGCTTTTTTAGGACAAACGGTGCCAATAACCATTGCCGATATTTGCGATTTCTTATTTTCATTTTATAACTCTTTGATTTTAAACAAAATCATGTAGACATGTTTTTTACCTGTGGCTTTATTTGAAATGCATTAAAACATATTAATGAACGAATATAAAGAGTAAATAAATTGACTATTAAAGTTTTAAAAGGTAAAAATTAGACATTACAAATCAAGGAGAAATGCATGAAAAAACAAACTATTATTCTATTTGCTCTATTCTCAAGTTTACTAGCAACTAAAGTCGCTTTCGCTAATGGATTTTATGTAAACGCTGCAATACTTGAAGCTATGTCTAATAATACTTTTCAAGTATACAGCCCTTCGACTAACACAACTTTTACGAAAAAATTAAAAAACGGACACTTTTTGGGAAATATCGCGCTAGGATACGGCTATGATTTACCTAGAAATTTCTACATTGGTAGCGAATTAACGGCCAACATAGGTAAGATCATTGCAGACATCACCAGGGTCGGCGTTTTGTATCAAGACCAAATTTTCCACAACCAAACAACAATACAAGACTACGTTGCCCTAGATATAACTCCAGGCTTCAAAATAAATAATAACCTTCTGCTTTATGCTCGAATGGGTATGGTCGATGGAAAAATATCTATAACACAAGATACTATACCGAGTGTCGTTGGATTTCAAAACTCTGCCAATAAAGTCGGAGGACGTTTGGGATTAGGCATAGACTATACTATTGCCAATTTTGGTGTCGGCGCCGACTATATTTATTCTTTTTATAGCAGCTTTGATACTAAATCTCCGCGCAATACGGAATACAATTTAATCCCAAGAAGTCATATTTTGGGCTTACACGTTCGGTATAATTTTAAATAGCAGTGGCATTGCTACATATGCATAGCTTTTCCTTTCTGCCAAATTTGGGCTACTGGTTCTTTAAAACCCCAACATAGAAATATTGGTTGATTCTCAAATGGCACTGCATATTTATTGTAAGTTTGTCCAACTTGTATGACTTTTTTACAGGCTGGCTCAGGATTAGACCAGCCGACTAAAATCGCTGTTCCGTTATCCGTCATATTTCGATATCCCCAAAGATAATACTGAAGATGCTGGGAAATTGGCATGGGCAACTTATATTTCGTACTATAGAAATAAATTCCACTAGCTTCACCATAATTACGCGTAACTATTACAGTGTTTTTTCGCTCCTTTTCTGGAAGATCATAATATATTTTTGCCACCTGAGCAGTCATTTCTTGCCAACCAAAACTGTCGGCATATTTTTGTGGCAAAACTCCCAAACTATATTTTTCAGTGTTCATTTTGCTACCGGACTTAAATAATCCCATATAGTTTGAATACTTTATTGTAACGTCAACAGGGAAACAAGGCCTTATGATGGGCATTATTATAATGCCTGCTATTGTCAGCAAAACAGCATAAAAAATTACTCCCAAATCTGCGCCTTTAGATTTTTGAGTAAATCTTTCGATAAAAACTGCACCACCTGCAAATAGGACAGGGAAAAGCGGAAGGATTGTATAATACTTTGCTTGCTGAATAATGATAATAGCAGAAATAAAAATATATGCTAAACCAAATAATCTAAACCTTTTCCCTTCTTGATCAAATAAAAAATAATAAAGACCTAAAGCCCAAATTGGAAAAGAAAGAGGATTCATAAACTTTATTTGATCTAAAAAGAAACTCGATAACGTAAGTAAAGCCGTAGATTTTGCATAATTAGCGAAATATTCAAATGTTAAAAAATGGGTTTGTATAATCCAAATAAGATATGGACTTACAAGCACTAACGCGATGATAGCACCAAGCCAAAATTGCTGAGTGTGAAAATAATGGCGTTCTTTGGTAAAAAGCATTGCCATAACAACGCCAAATATTAACCAACACATGCCGAACTTTGACATCAACCCTAAACCAACGAAAACCCCAAAATATAGCCAATATTTTTTATTTTCGCTGGTCAATAGCAATACCAAAGAATATAAACATAATGCCCAGAATAAGTGATCAAAGGAATCATAGATTATGTTTGAAGTCATGAAAATGAACGTTCCAGACATAACCATACAAAGCAAAGCTAGTATTTGCGCATATAATTTACCGCCAAATTTTTTAACTATTTCGCGGGTTATTATAAGAATTACCACACCGAAGATTGCTGGCAATAGATGCATTGCAATTACTGACTCACCAAACAGAAAGCGCATTATTGCAATACAAAATGGCATTAACGGAGGAACATCAACATAGCCCCAAGCAAGATGTTTGCTGAGTGCGATATAGTATAGTTCATCTCGCCAAAAGCCGTAATTAATGGGGAATAAACTTATGGCGAGTAAAAAAGCAATGAAAGAAAGTAAAACGATATTTTCTAAACTAATTCTTATTCCAATAGACTTAATCTTATTTTTTATATTCATCTAAAATTATCCTCTATTCTCATGCCGGCATGAGTTTCAAAGTCTTTGCGTGCCTGGCAGGACTCCAAACTTCCGGACCAGCTAAACCTGGGCCGTAAACTTCAATGCGCGAAGGATCTATAACCATAACCACATAATTGGGATCGTCTTTGCCTTTAAAAAATACTCCCAAGTGCTCATACCACATAGCCTCACGCTCTTTTTTAGAATCAATTTTAAAATCATCACCCATAACAGCGCAAACATAGCGCACCCAAGGCTTGCCATCTGGCCTGATAGTAGCAAAAGCGCTGACTATGGATGGTTTGGTAAAGACTTTTTTAATACGTTCTTGTAGTTTGTTCATATTCGATAGCACCTCAATCAATCATTACAGGCTAACTAATCTTCTAAAAAATCAAAATATTGGTGTTTATCATTACTTACCTCATTATTGGCTATATTATAATTTCACCCATGGTGTAACACCAACAGTGAAAATAATCAATTTCCCAACAGTTAATGTTAAAACAAAGTAGTAAAGAAGATGCCTTTCTTAAGTTTCGATCAACTCACGTGTTTTTTTATCGGTCATATCACATGTTAGTGACAAACTGCTTAACAATCTTCTCTTCCAAAGATAAAATTCCCTTTGCGAAGCGGATAATTCTAAGACTAACTGAGGTCTCTATGAAATTTGAAGATAATGTTTATGCGTTAATAGATGAGCTAGCCCTATTTGATTATAAAATAGATTACAACGATCGTATTTGGAAAATAATTTTTCCTGATAAAAAAGGCAAGTGGCACTATGTGCATATACTAAAATACAATGAAATTTATTACATAAGCTTATTGGACGGTGATCTGGATGCACTCGAAGTAGTTCCTAAAAAAAGTGTGCAAACAGCTGAATCAATGGGAAGATCGTCTTTTGGTTATCGCGATAACAATCCCGAAGCTACTTGGAATAAATTAATTTTAGCAGCGCATAACTGGCTTAAATTTACAAAAAAAGATTGGATCAAGGCTAATAAACACGTATATGAAAATTATCCTCTCAACTGTCGACTTGGTTTAGTACCAAACTCCTTGGTTCGATCTTCCTTGCCTGACATTTTCCGTATTGATCGAGAATTAGGTAGGTCAAAAACTAAAAAATTTATCCAGCTAGTCGAAAACGGTTATTTTCGTGACGATAAAAATACTACAAAAGAAACAATGACAGCTAATGATTTTTTTAATTATTGCAAAATCGCATATATTGCAGGACAAACAAAGAGCGACGATATAGACAAAAACTTATCTGGACGCGAACTGTATAAACGTTATGCAGATGGCAGAGACAATGGTTTGCTAGAAATAGATCCTAGTTCTACAAAAGAGTTTGCAGAGTGGATCGATGGGACCCATCCCAAAAAATCTACAGGCGGCCATCCTTGGGAAATTAAACGCGGCGGAAATACTACTCACATTGATCTTTACGTATCGCGCCCTTCCTATTACCTAAAAGAAAAATTTCAAATTACGCTTTCTGGTGCTTCCATTGGTCGCCTAAAAGAAACAGTATGTATGTTTTTGGGACTCTATGATGCTGGAAAACCAATCACTATAGATAATCCTGAAGGCATACGTAAACGCCTACTTGCGCAAGATAATCTTGGAATTATCCCCAAACATCAATCTCTACATAGAGCTAATCAAATTTTCCGCGAAGAGGATTCTGTATTCGACGTGCTGTATTTCGATGATCTTGGCAGATACAAAACTCGGATTAAACCTTTTATCACTTGGAAACCATTGCCGATATTAAAGCCCACAGCGCACAGCGGCACCAAGTTGCAATAGCTAGGCTCTTAATGGTATCAAAATTAACTTAATGCTGCAAAATGCGAAAATATAAACGCGGCTACATATGTATACCAGCATGAGTTTCAAAAACTTTGCGTGTCTATAATTTCTGTTTAACCGCAATAATTTCACCCGCGGGACAATACGAAAAAGCATCTGGATCATTGGCAAAATCTAGCCATGCTTGTTGATATTGTTGCAATTTTTTTAAAGTAATTTTACCAGCAGCTAAGAGCTTTTTGTTGTATTCGCGGTTCATAACCTCAGGAGCGAAAACATCTTTAGCTAAACTTTTAAAAGAAGTATCGCAAAACATAGTGTGTTTAATATCACCAAACCCAGCTTTACGAAATATTTTACCAAGCTTAATGCCTAAATCTGGATCACCGCCGTTGTCTTTTATGGGCTTAAAATTAAATCTAGAGGCTTCTTCTAACAATAAATTTTTTGGATAGTATGCTATACCACTGCTATACATAGTTCTAGCCACAACCATACCACCTATTTTCGTGACACGTTTTTGTTCCAGAACAGCAGTAACCGGATCTTGCAAATGACTTAACAAAGCTTGCGAAAATACAACATCGAAAGTATTGTCCTCGAAAGGTAAATCTAAAACGCTAGCGTGCTGAAAAGTTACATTATT
>Ga0172379_10005411_pt1 | contig 17887 bp, 22 predicted proteins | sample GrowelOW334metaG_FD_119756 | JGI IMG/M metagenome (GOLD analysis project Ga0172379, IMG submission 119756) | Groundwater microbial communities from an aquifer near a municipal landfill in Southern Ontario, Canada - Groundwater well OW334 metaG | ecosystem: Environmental > Aquatic > Deep... | reverse complement strand
TGCCTTGGTAGAAGTTTTACCGGATATTGAAGAGGAGAAAAAAATTGAGATAAGGGATGAAGATTTAAAAATAGATGTAATGAGAGCCGGAGGCCATGGAGGACAAAGCGTCAATACCACTGACTCGGCGGTAAGGATTACTCATTTGCCATCGGGAATCGTTGTAAAATGCCAAAATGAAAGATCTCAACAACAGAACAAGGCAAATGCACTTAAAATTTTAAAGGCAAAACTGCTGACAATTTATCAGGACACTGAAAGCGAGAAGATAAAGGAAATCAAGGGCCAATATAAAAAAGCAGAATGGGGCAATCAGGCAAGATCATATGTGCTTGCGCCATATAAATTAGTTAAAGATCACAGGACAGAATATGAAACGGCAGATGTAGATGGCGTGCTTAATGGAGATTTGGATGGTTTTATTGAAACTTATTTGAGAACCAAAATAAATACTTAGCTTCAATATAAAATTACAATGAATTTGGCAAAAATATGTTCTTTGCACAAATCTCAAGTCCTATTGTTTGCCTTAATCGCTTTTGTAGTCGGGATTGCAGTGGGATCGTTGTTGCAGATAGATAAATTCATTATTTTTTGTTTAATATTAATATTAGCCGCAGGGCTGATTTTTTTGTTGCATAAAAAAATCGTCTTTATTATTGTCTTAATTCTTTTATGCCTGGTTTTAGGAATTTTTAGAGTTCAGACAAATAATATTGATTGTGCTAAAAATGATTTAATTTGCAATTCAAATGGCAGGCAGACAAAATTTCTAGCCAAGGTTTATGACAATAGCCAAGATATTGACGGCCAAAAAATTAAACTGTCATCACAAGGCGTAATTGTCGGAAATAAAATTTATCCAGTCAAAGGAAATGTTTTAATTAACCAGCCACTTTATCCTAAATATAATTACGGTGACGTTTTGATTGTAAATTGTCCGTTAAAAGCGCCGGAAAAATTTGAAGATTTTGACTATCCGAAATATTTAGCTGCTAAAGATATTTATTCAATTTGTCCCTATGGCGAAGTTAGAAAAATAAATTCAGGGCAGGGCTTTTGGCTTAAGGGGTCGGTATTGAAAATCAAAGACAAATTATCCAATAGTTTTAAAAGGTCAATTAATGAACCCCAGTCCTCAATAATTAGGGCGATGATTTTAAATGAGACCGGAGATATACCGCAAAATTGGAACGACACTTTTTCCAATTTGGGCCTTACGCATATTATCGCTATTTCCGGTTCGCACATTACGATTATTGTTTCTTTAATAATGTATCTGGCAATTGCTCTTGGCTTGATGCGGCAAAAGGCATTCTGGGCCGCCGCAATTGGAATACTAGTTTATATTATAATGATCGGTTTTCCGGCTTCTGCGGTTAGAGCTGCAATTATGGGTATCCTAGTGATTTATGGCCAAAAGATCGGTCGGTCCGGTTCGTCGGAAATGTTGATAATTTTGGCCGCCTCATTAATGCTAGTCTTGAATCCGCTTTTACTTTTGTATGATGTTGGTTTCCAGCTGTCATTTTTGGCAGTTATTGGATTGATATATTTATCGCCTTTTGTTGAAAGATGGCTTAAAATAATACCTGATTTTTTTCAAGTCCGAGAAATGTTGACGGCAACAATTGCAGCACAAATTATTACCTTGCCATTGATAATTTTTCAATTTGGCAGATTTTCGCCAATCTCTATTTTGGCTAATATTTTGATTCTTCCCATCATTCCATTTTTGACGGTCTTTGCCATTTTAAATGCAATTATTGGAGCAATAATCCCATTTGTTGGGAATATTATGGGATGGGTTAGCTGGCTTTTTACGTTTTATTGGTTGGAGGTGTCTTATTTGATGAAGAAGATTAATTTTTTCTCTTTTAGTTTTAAAATGAGTTGGTGGGCCATTTTCTTGTGTTATATTTTAATTGGGCTCTGTATTTTTAAGTTTAAAAATAAGAATAAAAATATTGATTTATAAAATTGTTTTTAAAGCAGTATAATAAAGTTATGTTAAAGAAAAAAATCTTAAAATATTTTGGTTTTCCAACCCTGATAATTGTCTGCTTGTCTGCTGTTTTTATATTTCAGACAAATTCGGGATTAATCGGCAAAGTAAAATCAGGAGCTGAAATTTCTGATGCCGGCAAATTGAAAATAATATTTTTTGATGTCGGGCAAGGTGACTCGTCGTTAATATTTACGCCTGCGGGAAAGAAGATTTTGGTCGATGGCGGACCCGATAATGCAATTGTTCAGAAGCTGGGAGAGGTATTGCCTTTCTATGACAAAAAAATCGATGCTATAATTTTAAGCCATCCTCATGCTGATCATGTGGGAGGGTTGCCGGAAGTCCTCAAAAGATATGAAGTTGGAAAAATCTATATGACTGGCGTTTTGCACACAGCGCCTGATTATTTAGAATTTTTGAATTTAATAAAAGAAAAAAATATTCCGGTTGAAAAAATATCATCAGTCCATGATGAAAAAATTGAGAATAATCTGGATTTTAAATACCTCTATCCCGACAAGGATTTGGCGGGACAGAAAATGGAGAATTTAAATAACTCTTCAATTGTGTTTAAGCTGATATATGTCAGTACGACGGCGTTGTTCATGAGTGATTTTGAAAATGAGGAAATATTTGTCAGTTCATCTGGGGTTAAGTCTGATATTTTAAAGGTTGGCCATCACGGTTCAACTAATGCCAATGACAAAATATTTTTAAAGGTAGTATCGCCGATTTATGTGGTTATCCAGGTTGGCTTGAATAATTCTTTTGGCCATCCGCATTTTAAAACTTTGTATTACCTTAAGCAGTTGGGAGTAAAGCTTTTTAGGACCGATCAAGACGGCGATGTTGAATTTATTAGTGACGGACAGAAGTGGTCCTATAATTAGAGGCTATTAAGATAGGTTGATTTTTATTCAGAAAATTGATAAAATACCACAAAACATAACGTATTATTTATGGACGAAAAAAAACTTAAAGTTCTTCTGGTTGAAGACGATCAAATGATTTTAGACATGTATAGGCTAAGGTTTGAGGAAGAGGGATATGATATTTTGGTTACCGAAAAAGGGAGTGAGGCTATTGAGTTGGCAGGCAAAGAAAAACCGGATATAATATTGCTTGATGTAATTTTGCCTGAAATAGACGGCTTTTCCGTTTTACAGACACTCAAGGCGGATATGTCTACAAAAGATATTCCAATATTGCTCTTAACCAACTTAGGACAAGAATCGGATAAGGAAAAGGGCATGACTCTGGGTGCCAGCGATTACTTCATTAAATCAAGGCATACGCCGACAGATGTATTAAAAAAAATTCAAGAGATAACAAATCAAGAAATAACTAATTAAAAAAATGGAACAAAAAGTAGAATTTCCTTTAATTAAAATTAAAGTTGACGGATTGAATACAAAATTTGATCTAACCGATCCTGAGTCAAGAAAAGAATATTTTGAGGCTAAGGCAGGAGAGGAAATAAAAAAATTAAAAGACTATTTAGAGAACAATACTTTTATTGCCTATCTTCTTGGCAAAAAGAATTCCGGCAAAGGTACTTACACCAAGTTAATGGCAGAAATTTTTGGTAAGGAAAAAATCGGTCACATTTCTGTTGGTGATATTGTCAGATCAGTCCACATCGACATGGAGGATGAAAGCAAAAAAACAGAGTTGTTAGAATATTTAAAACAGCACTATAGGGGATATATCTCCGTTGACCAGGCTATTGATGCCCTTTTGGGGCGTGATACCAAAACGCTTTTGCCAACAGAATTTATCATGGCTCTTGTCAAAAGAGAAATCGATAAAATGCCTAAAAAGGCCTTGTTTATTGATGGTTTTCCTCGAGAGATGGATCAGATCTCCTATGCCATGTATTTTCGAAATCTAATTGACTATCGCCAAGATCCGGATTTGTTTGTGGCAATCAGTATTCCTACTGATGTTATTGATCAAAGAATCAAAACTAGAGTTATTTGTCCAAAATGCAAAACTCCCAGAAGCTTGAAATTATTTGCAACCAAAGAGGTTGGCTATGACGAAAATCAAAAAGCATTTTATTTAAAATGTGATAATCCTGAATGTGGTGGTGAAAGAATGGTCGGCAAGGAAGGTGATGAATTGGGAATTGAAAATATCCGTGAGAGACTGGAACTGGATGATAAATTAATTGCAAAAATTTTAACTCTTCATGGCATACCTAAGGTGCTTCTTCGAAATGCTGTTCCAGTAGATAAAGCTGATGATCTTATTGATGATTATGAAAAAACTCCGGAATACTATTATGAGCTAGATGAAAATGGCCAGGCGCAAGTCAAAGAAAAGCCATTAGTTGTCAAAGACGATGATGGCAATGATTCTTATAGCTTATTAGCTCCTCCGGTTGCTGTCAGTATGATAAAACAATTAGTCCAATCTTTGGGATTATAAAAACAATACAAAAAAACATCCGCCTTGGCGGATGTTTTTAGATTTATATCTATTTGCTTTTGCTTGCGGTTTTTATGCAACTGGTACATACTTTCATTTTCTGTCCATCCATTTTTTTGCTTTGCAAGTTTATCTTTTGAGTTCTTTTTGCCTTGACTTTGGAGTGGCTAACATGAAACGATGTATTTGTGCCTCGTCCGCAGATTTCACATGACTTGGACATAGGTTGAAAAAAGTTATTAATTTAATATGTAAAGTCTATCATAATTGTCCAAAATAGTCAATTGTGTTATAATTTTTTTATAAACAAAATACATGCTTTATAGTTTAATATTTGGAAATTTTCAAGCTTTTGCTAACGACCCTTGGTTTTATTCTCTGCAAATAGTAGCCATTCTTGCTGCCGTGGTTATTTCTTTGAGTGTTCATGAATTATCACATGGCCTGATGGCTCATTGGTTTGGGGACGATACGGCCAAAAATGCAGGTCGTTTAAGCTTAAATCCCTTAGTTCATCTTGATCCTTTGGGTACATTCATGCTGTTAATAGCTCCATTTGGCTGGGCCAAGCCTGTTCCCGTAAATTATTTTAATTTACGAAGGCCAAGGTTGGGGGTGGCGATGGTGTCTTTTGCCGGCCCTCTTTCTAATCTGCTTTTAGCCGTAGTATTTGGATTTTTGGCCAGGTTTTTGTATCCTATGTTCGGCCCCGCTAATCTGTTGATTATTTTCTTTGAAGTCTTGATGGTTATTAACTTTTCTCTGCTTATTTTCAATTTAATCCCGATTCCGCCTCTTGACGGCTCTAAAATATTATTTAGCGCTTTGCCTCACAAATTTGATAATTTTAAAGACAAGTTTTCTGTTTATGGTCCAATTATTTTGCTAATTTTAGTATTTGCTGATTCATTTATGGGCGTTAATATTTTTGGCAGAATATTTAGCTTTTTTTATGATGTATTATTTCGAATTTTTGGTTTTTAGCTCCAGCTTGACTTTTGCCTAAAAATTCTTTAAAATATTTGCAGATTAAGAAATTAAAAATAATAAATTCCTCAGATACTATAGGCAATAAAACCTAATAAAAATCTTGTGGAATTCCCATGATTAGGGAATTTTTTAAATCCCGCTCGATAAATAACTTAAGATATGCCAACAATAAACCAATTACTCAGAAAAGGAAGAACTTCTAAAAAAGCTAAATCTAAAACTCCTGATTTACAGCTTACTTTAGATAGTTTGCATAGAAAAAAGAGAACCATAGCAAAAGGCAATCCGCTTAAGCGTGGTGTGTGTACTCAGGTTAGAACAACTACACCTAAAAAACCAAACTCAGCACTGCGAAAAATCGCTAGGGTTAGGCTTAGCAATGGTCAGGAAGTAACAGCTTATATTCCGGGCGTAGGACACAACTTGCAAGAGCACTCAATCGTATTAATCAGAGGTGGCAGGGTTAAAGATTTACCTGGTGTCAGATACCATATTGTTAGAGGCGTTTATGATAGTGCTGGCGTAGCAAACAGAAAAAAAGGCAGAAGCTTATACGGCGCAAAGAAAGAAAAAGCGAAATCATAATATAAATTAAAAAATATGAGAGGAAAACAAGCTCCAAAAAGAAAAATTATTCCGGATGCTAAATATAACCAGGAATATATCGGTAAATTCATTAATTACATAATGGAAAGAGGCAAAAAAGAAATTGCCAAAAAAATCGTTTATGACGCGATTGATTTGATTTCTCTAAAAACAAAATTAGATCCTATTGAAGTTTTTGAACAGGGTTTAAGAAATGTTTCGCCTTCGGTTGAAATCAGAGGCAAAAGAGTCGGTGGTGCTAACTACCAGGTTCCGGTTGCGGTGAGATCTGAAAGAAGCTTTACTTTGGGTTGCAGATGGCTTATTGCCGCAGCCAAAGCCAAAAAAGGCAAGAAAATGGCTGAAAAATTAGCTGAAGAACTTATCAATGCTTATAATAATGAGGGTTCAGCTATCAAGAAAAAACAAGACACCTATAGAATGGCTGAAGCCAACAGAGCATTTGCTCATTTTAGTAGATAAATAAAATAGATGGGCGACACTAAAGAGTTATTAGACGTATATTCTTTTGAAGGTGAACTTGTTGGCCAGATGGAAAAGAAGGAATTCCATGAAACTATTAGACAAGAATATTTAGAAAAGGGAACTACATCAATAAGACATAAGGATGTTAAATTATTCCTTCTGACATCTAAGGGAAGAATAATCTTACAAAGAAGATCTAAGTGGAAGGGTGATAATCCCGGACTGTGGGATAAAACAATCGGTGGACATATAGCTTCTGGGGATACTTTTGAACTAACCATGCTGAAAGAATGTGCAGAAGAATTGGGAATACCGGCCACGATTGTTAGAACTGAAGATTTTGACAAGGCTGCAACCACAACAGACTTACACGTTTTAGCAATACTGCGGCCGCTAATTCTATTAGATAATTATCAATCTCATAGAGTGCATGAGGAAAAGAAGTGGACAGAAAACAGTATTACTCAATTTTTTCTAGGTTATTATGATGGAGCGATTAGATTTATAGATAGTGAATCATGCGGAATACAAGTATTTACTCTAGAAGAGTTGGAAGAAGAAATTAAAAATAGCCCCGATGGATTTACAGATGATATAAAATATATAATTAACAAATTCAAGCATTTGATCAAACCGATTCAAGAAAAGAAAGAGCACATATTAAATTGTTAAAATTTAAGAATTGATAAATATGAGGAAAGAGGGACAAAAATCTGGAGAATATGGTTTAGTAGATCAACAAGATTATTTAAAGCAAGGATTTTTTGCTGCTGGAGACTATGAAGCCGGGGCTGATCTTGAAAAATTACTTTCTGACAATATTTTTTCTGCGGTTTATGTGGATTGCCCCCAGCCTGAAGTTCATAGAGGATTAAAAATTGAAATGTTCAGTGAGCTTAGGGGAACTGGATTTAGACTTCCAGATGGATCTATACTGATTATTCACGATTGGAAAACGCCCTCAAGAGTGCCTAAGGGATGGTTGTTCAAAATAGAAATTTAAAAATATTAAATTGTTAAAATTTAAGAATAAAATTAAAAATTAGAAATTAATCTTTATGCCCCGTAAAACTCCTATTGAAAAAATCAGAAACATCGGTATTATCGCTCACATTGACGCAGGAAAAACAACGGTTTCCGAGCGCATTTTATTTTATACCGGAAAAAAGCACAAAATTGGTGAAGTTCATGAAGGTCAGGCAACAATGGACTGGATGGAACAGGAACAAGAAAGAGGAATTACTATTACCTCTGCCGCAACAACTTGCTTTTGGCCAAATGCTGATTGGCTAGGAGGTGGCGATATTCAAATTAATATTATTGATACCCCTGGACACGTAGATTTTACAGCTGAAGTAGAGCGATCTCTTCGCGTACTTGATGGCGGCGTTATTGTTTTTGATGGAGTTGCCGGCGTAGAACCGCAATCAGAAACAGTTTGGAGACAATCCGAAAAATATAAAGTGCCTAAAATCGGCTTCATCAATAAGATGGATAGAATGGGTGCTAATTTTTATAATGACATCGCTTCAATTCATGAAAGATTGACAACTCATGCTCATCCAATTCAGTTGCCTGTTGGCGCTGCCGAAACATTCAAGGGAATTATTGATCTTTTTGAAATGAAAGCTGAAATTTATCTTGATGATTTGGGAACTAAATGGGAAATTGTTGATGTTCCTGCTGATGAATTAGAACGAGCCAAAGAGTACAGAGCAAAATTAGTCGAGGCCATTGTTGAAAATGATGAAAAATTGATGGATAAATATTTGGCCGGCGAAGAAATCTCAATCGCTGATTTGAAAAAGACACTTAGAAAAGCAGTTATTGCCAATAAAGTTGTGCCTATACTTTGCGGATCAGCTTTAAAAAATAAAGGTGTTCAATTCTTGTTGAATGCAGTTTCTGAATTCTTACCATCTCCTATGGAGGTTGTTGCTCCGATTGGAACAGACGTAACCGACGAAGATAAAAAAATCGAGCTTAAGGTTTCTGATGATGCGCCTTTGGCTGGTTTGGCATTTAAAATTGCAACCGATCCTTTTGTTGGAAAATTAGTTTTCTATAGAGTATATAGTGGAGTATTGAAATCAGGTTCGTACATTGTAAATAATACTAATGGCAACAAAGAAAGAGTTGGTCGTATTTTAAGAATGCATGCTAATTCAAGAGAAGAAATTGATGAAGTATATGCTGGTGAAATTGCCGCTATCGTAGGTATCAAGCAAGTTACAACAGGTGATACAATTTCTGATCCAAGCTTTCCAATCTTTTTGGAAAATATTGTTTTCCCTGAACCGGTTATTGATATTGCTGTTGAGCCAAAAACAAAAGCTGACCAAGAAAAAATGGGTATGGCTTTGGCAAAGTTGGCTGAAGAAGATCCAACATTTAGAGTGCATACCGATGAAGAAACAATGCAAACAATTATTTCCGGTATGGGAGAATTGCATTTGGATATTATTATCGACAGAATGAAAAGGGAATTTAAAGTTGAGGCAAATATTGGTGCGCCACAAGTAGCATATAGGGAAACAATCAAAACCAAAGCAGAAGCCGAAGGAAAATATATCAGGCAATCAGGCGGCCGTGGCCAATATGGCCATTGCTGGATCAGATTGGAGCCATCTGAAAAAGGCAAGACTTTTGTATTTGTTGATGAAATAAAAGGCGGTGCAATTCCCAGAGAATATATCAAACCAATTGAAAAAGGTATTAAAGAAGCCATGGAAAGAGGCATCTTGGCCGGTTATCCTGCTATCGATATTAAAGCAACTGTTTATGATGGATCATTCCATGAAGTTGACTCTTCAGAAGCAGCATTCAAAATCGCCGGATCTTTGGCTTTTCAAGAAGCTGCCAAAAGAGCACAGCCTATTATCCTTGAACCTATTATGAAAGTTGAAGTTGTAACTCCCGAACAATTTATGGGAGATATTATCGGCGATTTGAATTCCAGAAGAGCAATCATCGGATCTATGGCTGACAGAGGCGCTGGCGCCGGAGCTGTAAAAGTAATTACTGCTAATGTTCCGCTATCTGAAATGTTTGGCTATACAACAACTCTAAGATCAATGTCTCAAGGCAGAGCTTCTTCATCAATGGAATTCCTGCACTACAATGAAGTCCCAAAGAACGTTGAAATGAAAATTGTTGAAGGCAGAAAGACTACAACTGCGGCTGAGAAAAAATAAAATTGTATTTTAAAATAAAATAAAAAAGGACCGCCGCACGATGATAAGCGTTTCTGTCTTCGTGCTATGCGATCCGTTGGTGGAGTTCGGAGAAACTTATTTGGTCACCTCCTTTAGTAGCCCGGCAGGATGAAAGTCCGCCGGTACCTGTTGGTTGTACATGCTGGGGCGTCCCTGCGGTTGATCCTTTATCATGGATTTAACCCAGAGTAGAGTCCCCATCGCCAAGGCCCATACGGAAATGATAACCAGTGCTTTCGCAAGCTTGGTTTCCATTTACTTCTCTCCTCCTTGTGGGGGATCGTCCCAACCGTCCGGAATTTCCGGCGGCGGGATGATATCCTTGGTTTGAAGCTTGATTCGGACATGTTGAGTGTCCGACTCAATCTTGAAGTTCCAACTCCTCAACTCCACAGCACGATCATCTTCCTTCTGATCAGGAATGACGATCTTGGGCTCGGGGGCGACATCGATCAGAAGCGAGCCATCGGGCTGTTCCGTCGACATTACCACAAACCCCGTCATCAGCGCACTCTCGACCTGGAGAAGGTCGTTGTGGAAAGCGATGTCCTCTTGGAGCGGAGTGTTCATGGCCTTCGTGGTGAGCGTCGGAGTGCCCATGTCGCGAGTGGCGACATGCCAACCCGCAAGGAATCCCACCAGTAGTCCAGCCACCATCACAAATCCCATAACCCAGTAGAAATTGCGCCGGTGTTTGCGGTTATAGGAAAGATTCAGGTCCTTCATAGTGATTCTCCCAAATGTACTGTTATCAGTCTCCCTGACACATCAGGGCTTAACTGATCCATTCTTACAATTATATCACATCTGGACAAAATTGTCAATAGATTAAGAAAAAATATCTTACAATATTAGCTAAATTTATATAAGTTTAATAGTAAATGGTTATTAATTAGGGAAATACCCCAATTACTGATTACTAATTACTTCAAATATATGGATAAATTCCAAAAAATCGTCAATTTAATCAAAAAAACTGGCGATAAGGCGATAATTTTAGACCAAAACGGCGATCCAAATTGCGTAGTTATGAATTTGGAGGACTACGAAAAGCTAATTTTAGGCAAGTCTGAGGTGAGAGGCTTGACAGAAACTGAACTTTTAGATAAAATAAATCGTGATATCGCCATTTGGAAAGAGGATCAGGGCGAAGAAGCATCTTCTATTGATCAGCAAGATTTTTCTAAGAATGTTTCTAATTATTCCAGTTTTGATGAGGCTTTTGACGCTGATTTGAATGATTTAAATAGAGAGCCGGCCGTAAATGAAGAGGAAGACAGATATTATTTTGAGGCTGTGGAATAAATTGTTGAATAATATTGAAAATAGTCTTGCAAAATATAATAATTGTGCTATAATAACTAGGCTTTTCAGTGTTAATAAATTATTAAGCATTTAGGCATTGGGAATTTGGGCGTAATCTTAATAAATTTAGATTAAACCTTAATTTCTAAGCTCGATAACTTTTTAAGATAATTTTTAAAAAATAAAATAAATCGGTTAGACCTGGCTAAAACTCCCCATGCGGGTGAGGGTCTACATAAAGGATTAAATAAAATGGCAGAACAATTTAACAGAGCTAAGCCTCACGTAAACGTAGGCACAATCGGTCACGTTGACCACGGAAAGACTACTTTAACCGCAGCTATCCTTAACACTTTAGGTGCTAGAGGTTTTATTGCTCAACATAAATCTGTTGATCAGATTGATGCTGCTCCAGAAGAAAAAGCTAGAGGCATTACCATTGCTACAGCTCACGTAGAATATGAAACAGAAAAGAGACACTATGCTCACGTTGATTGTCCTGGCCACGCCGACTATATCAAAAACATGATTACCGGTGCTGCTCAGATGGATGGCGCTATATTAGTTGTAGCTGCTACTGACGGTCCTATGCCTCAGACCAGAGAGCACATTCTTTTAGCCAGACAAGTTGGCGTTCCATATATTGTTGTTTTTATAAATAAGGTTGATCAGGTTGACGATCCATCACTTATTGATTTAGTTGAAGAAGAAATCAAGGACCTACTTAAGAAATATGAATTCCCTGGCGATGAAACTCCAATTATCAGAGGATCTGCTTTGAAAGCTTTAAATGATCCAGCCGGAGCAGACGGAGACGCTATTATGAAATTAATGGAAGCATTAGATACATATATTCCTGAACCAGTTAGAGCCACAGACCAGCCATTACTTATGCCTATTGAAGATGTATTCTCAATTGAGGGCAGAGGCACTGTAGTAACAGGTAGAATTGAAAGAGGCATTGTAAAAACCGGTGAAGAAGTTGAACTAGTCGGTTTAAAGGATACAGCTAAAACAGTTGTAACCGGAATCGAAATGTTTAACAAATCCCTTGATGAAGGCAGAGCCGGAGATAATGCAGGTATTTTGCTTAGAGGCATTAAGAAAGACGATGTTGAAAGAGGACAAGTATTAGCCAAGCCAGGATCAATTACTCCACACAATGAATTTGAAGCAGAAGTTTATGTACTTAGCAAAGAAGAAGGTGGAAGACACAAACCATTTTTCAAAGGATATAAGCCGCAGTTTTATGTCAGAACAACTGATGTAACCGGAGAGATTGAATTGCCAGAAGGCAAAGAAATGGTTATGCCTGGCGATACGGTTAATCTGAAGATTAAATTAGGCAAGACTGTTGCCATGGAAGAAAAGATGAAATTTGCTATCAGAGAAGGCGGACATACAGTTGGTGCTGGAGTTGTTACAAAAATTGTAAAATAATTTTTATTAGTAGAGCCGGGGCTTGCCTCGGCTCTACATAGTGAAATAAGTTTTTTAAATAATAATACAAATGGCCACAAAAAACACTGCAACTGAAAACGAAAAGCCGCACCAGAGGATTAGGATTAAGATTAAGGCTTACGATCATAAGATAATTGATAATTCAGCCAAGAAGATCATCGAGACCTGCCAAAGGTTTGGAGCCAAAGTTGTTGGTCCTGTTCCATTGCCTACTGAAAAGAAAAAGTACACGGTGAACAAGTCAACATTTGTGCATAAGGATGCTAGAGATCAATTTGAAATGAGAATTCACAAGAGATTATTGGACATCGTAGACCCGAATTCACAGACCGTTGATGCCTTGATGAATTTGAATCTGCCGGCCGGAGTCAATGTAGAGATAAAAATGTAATCATTGTAATTTAAATAAAGGATTTATAGGAAAATGGAGAAAGATCCGAAGATTAAAGAAGCTTAAGGCGGAAAACCTCCACGATTCAATATAAGTCTGAAGGATTAAAAAGAAAGTATCTTAACTAAAAATTAGGTAAAACCGCAAAGCAATAGTTGTTTTCTGGGTGCGGGCAAATCTGGTTTTAAGATATGCCAGATTTTTTTGTTTCAGATAACCAAAACAAATTTGATATGAAATTCATATTAGGAAAAAAAATTGAAATGACCCAGGTTTTTAAGGAAGACGGAACTGTAACTCCCGTTACTGCTGTATTTGTCGGAAGTAATTATGTCACCCAAGTTAAAACCAAAGAAAAAGACGGATATAATGCTGTTCAGGTTGGGTTTGGTGAAGCTAAAAAAATGAACAAGGCAAAAGTTGGTCATTTAAAAGACATTGCAAGCCTTAAAAGCTTAAGAGAATTTAGAGTAGAAGAAGCTGATTTATCAGATTTAAAGCGTGGCGATAAAATAACGGCTGAAGTTTTTGTGGCCGGAGACGAGGTGGATGTAATCGGCGTTTCCAAAGGCAAGGGCTTTCAGGGCGTTGTTAAAAGACATGGCTTTCATGGACAAAAAGCTACTCATGGACATAAAGATCAAGAGAGAATGCCTGGTTCAATCGGAGCGGGCGGCGTTCAAAGAGTTTTTAAGGGCGTACGAATGGCTGGCAGAATGGGCGGCGATAATGTTACTGTTAAAAATTTACAAATAGTAGAAATTGATTCTGAAAAGGGAATTCTTTATGTTAAAGGAGCTGTACCTGGAGGTAGAAATGGATTATTGTTTATCTCAGGTGATGGCAAGATGGAAATCAAAAAGGAATCCGCACCAGTTGAGTCAATTGAGGCCGAGGAAATAAAGACTGAAGAAGTCAAGGCTGAAGTTGAGGAGGTTAAGGCAGAAGAGATAAAACAAGAATCAGCTGAAGAAATAAAAGAAGAAGCAAAATCTTAATAGTATGATCAAGTTACCAGTATACAATCAAGCAGGAGAAAAAAAGAAAGACTTGGAAGTGAGCTCAAGAATCTTCGGCGTTAAAATAAAGCCGGAAGTCATTCATCAGGTTGTTGTTGCTCAAATGGCAAATTCCAGACAGGTTTTAGCTGATACAAAAGGCAAGGGCGAAGTAAGAGGCGGCGGTAAAAAACCTTGGAAGCAAAAAGGAACCGGTCGCGCTAGACACGGCTCTATCAGATCTCCTTTATGGAAAGGTGGAGGCGTAACTTTCGGTCCTACCAGCGATAGAAATTTTTCGCTTAAGGTTAATAAAAAGCAAAAACAGATTGCAATGGCAATGTGTTTATCAGATAAGATAAATTCAGACGGATTAATAGTTTTTGATGGCCTTCAGTTAAGTGGTAAAACCAAAGAATTAAATTTGTGGATTGCCGATTTAAAACAAAAAATTGCCAGCCTGAAAGAAAGCAAGAAATTTTTGATGGTATCGGACGGCAATGACGCAAATATCATTAATGCTGCCCTTAACTTGAAAAATATAAATACCATTTCAGCTGATAGCTTAAACTGTATTGAATTATTGAAATATGAAAAAGTGCTTTTGACTGAAAAGGCTATGGCAAAGATAGAAGCGCATTATAAAAAAATCAACGAAAAGAAAGCATAATCATATGGGTATTTTAGATAAATTAAAAAATAAAAAAACTGACGACGACGCCCCAAATAAGGCTAAGGATTTGAAAGTGGAAGAAAAGCCAAAGGCAGAGAAGGCAAAGCAAGAAAAACCAAAACAGGCTGTCGAAAAGGTTCAAGAAGAAACGGTTGTCAAAGAAGACATGGCAGATAGAAATATCGCAAAATATGCTGGAATATTAATAAGGCCGATGGTTAGTGAAAAAAATTCCGGTTTGACCAAGCATAATCAGTTTGTATTTGAAATATCAACAAAAGCCAACAAAATTCAGGTGGCCGAAGCAATAAAGGCAAAATATGGAGTTGAGCCGGTAAGAGTTAATGTTTCAAATATTATTGGTAAAAAAGTCAGATACGGAAAATATACAGGCAAACAGAAGGACAGCAGAAAGGCAATCGTGTTTTTACCTGAAGGCAAAAGCATTAACGTTTACGAGGGAGCATAATTGATTTAAGATAAATATTATGGCAATTAAGATTTACAAACCAACATCACCAGCTAGACGCCAAACATCAGTATTGGAAAGCTTTGATATTACCACCAAAAAACCTCTTAAAAAGTTAATTATTTCTAAGAAGAGAATGGCTGGAAGAAATAATCAAGGTAAAATTACGGTCAGGCATCAAGGCGGAGGCGTTATTAAAAAAATTAGAATTGTTGATTTTAAAAGAAATAAGTTTGATATTCCGGCCAAAGTCGTTACTATTGAATATGATCCAAATAGAAATGCCAGAGTTGCTTTACTAAACTATGCCGATGGCGAGAAGAGATATATGATTGCGCCAGATGGCTTGAAAGTAGGAGATAAAGTATTGAGCTCTATGAAGCTTATTGAAATTAAAAGCGGCAACAATTTGGCTTTGGAGCATGTTCCTGTAGGAATGTTTGTCCACAACATTGAACTTAGTCCAGGTAAGGGGGCTCAATTGGCCAGAAGCGCTGGCAATAACGCCTATTTGATGGGTATTGAAAATGGTTATGCTCAACTTAAGATGCCATCAGGTGAAGTCAGATTAGTATCTGCAAAATGCATGGCTACGATAGGAACAGTAAGCAATCCGGATTTTAAAAATATTCGTTGGGGCAAGGCTGGTAGGATGAGACACAGAGGAATAAGGCCGACAGTCAGAGGAAAAGTTATGAATCCGGTTGATCACCCTCATGGTGGTGGTGAAGGCCAGAATCCTATTGGTTTGAAAAATCCTAAGACTCCTTGGGGCAAACCAGCATTAGGTGTTAAGACAAGAAAAGCAAAAAATAAGTCAAATAAATTAATTATAAGAAGAAGGCCAAGCAAGAAGAAAAAATAAACAGTAAAATATGCCAAGAAGTCTTAAAAAAGGTCCATTTGTAGACCCAAAATTATTAGCCAAGGTCGCCAAATTAAAAAGAGGCGATAAGGTTGTTGTAAAAACATGGGCAAGAGCCAGTACGATTACTCCGGAAATGGTTGGATTTACTTTTGGCGTTCATAATGGCAAGGATCATATTCCTGTATTTATTTTAGAAAATATGGTTGGACACAAACTTGGTGAATTTTCTCCAACAAAGAAATTTGTCAGGCATGGTGGAAAAATTCAGAAAGCTTTAGATCAAACTAAGAAGTAATTTATGCAAACCAAAGCAAGAGCAAAATTTATAAAAATATCGCCTAAAAAAGTCAGACTGGTAGCAGATTTGATTAGAGGCTTAGATGTGGAAAAGGCAAATATTCAGTTGCAATTTACGAAGAAAGCCGCTTCATTGCCTTTGGCTAAATTACTTAAATCAGCTATAAGCAATGCAGAGGAGAATTTAAAATTAAAGAAAACCAATTTATTTATAAAGGAAATAAGAATTGATGAGGGTCCTACATTGCACAGGTGGATGCCTAAGGCAATGGGTCGGGCAACCCCGATAAGAAAGAGAACCTCGCATCTTATTTTGGTTTTAGATGAGAGAATTCCTACAGCCACTAAGGAAATTGAAAAGGCTAAAAGTGAAAAAGTTTCTAAAGATGATATAATTAAGATTGATGATTTTGATAAGATAAAAGCTGATCAAAAAGAGGAAGATAAAACTGAAAAAGGCAAAAAATCGACAGGCAAGTCAACAACAAAAACCTTTTCGAAAAAATTATTTAATAGACGATCAGGAGAAAGATAAAATTATATGGGACAAAAAGTTCATCCAAAAAGTTTTAGATTAAAAATTAACAAAACCTGGGATTCCAAGTGGTTTTCTGATAAAGATTTTCCAGAATTGCTTAGGCAGGACGTTTTAGTTAGAAAATATATCTTTACTAAATTAAAAAACGCCGCAGTATCAAGAATTGATATCGAAAGAGCTGCTAATGCCTTAAATATCAGTATTTATAGTGCTAAGCCGGGCGTGATTATTGGCAGAGGCGGACAGGGAGCCGAAGAATTAAAAAGGGAAATTCACAATAAATTTTTGAAAGATGCTTTCAGTAGAAGAAAAGCCCTAAAAAATATTAACGTAAATATTTTAGAAGTTGAGAAGCCGGGAACTGACGCAGCTTTGATCTATCAACAGATTGCGGCAGATTTAGAAAAACGTATTCCTTACAGAAGAACGGTTAAGCAAGCAATTGGAAGAGCGGAAAAAGCTGGAGCAAAAGGAATCAGGGTTATTGTTTCAGGTCGGCTTGATGGAGCAGAAATTGCAAGACGTGAAACATTATTTTCAGGAAAAATTCCTTTACATACACTAAGAGCCGATATTGATTATTCCAGAGGCGCAGCACAGACCATTTATGGCAAAATTGGCGTTAAGGTTTGGGTTTATAAGGGAGAAGTTTTTAATGACCAACCACAGAATAAGGAAGAAGACAACGCTCCGAGACAAAAAAGAGAACGAGAAGTTGAAAAAGTTATAAAAAAATAATCACTTAATATGTTAGCACCGAAGAAATTAAAAAGAAGAAAACCACATAGGCCGGATGTAAGAGGCGTCGCCACTTCAGGTAATTATATTGCTTTTGGCAAATTTGGCTTAAAGGCTACGACAGGCGGTTGGATTGATGCTAAACAAATAGAATCTGCCAGAAGAGTGATGACAAGATATATTAAGCGAGGCGGAAAAATTTGGATAAGAATATTCCCGCATAGCCCCATAACTGCAAAGGGAAGCCAAAGCACTATGGGTGGAGGCAAGGGAGTTCCTGATCATTATGTTGCTGTTGTCAGGCCTGGTAATATTATTTTCGAAATGGATGGTGTAACTTCGATTCAAGACAAAGAAGCAATGGAGCTCGCCGGTTTTAAATTGCCAGTAAGAACAAGACTAATTGAGAAAGATTAATATGGATATCAAAGAAAT
>Ga0172379_10005410_pt1 | contig 17888 bp, 17 predicted proteins | sample GrowelOW334metaG_FD_119756 | JGI IMG/M metagenome (GOLD analysis project Ga0172379, IMG submission 119756) | Groundwater microbial communities from an aquifer near a municipal landfill in Southern Ontario, Canada - Groundwater well OW334 metaG | ecosystem: Environmental > Aquatic > Deep... | reverse complement strand
TCTTTAAATAGTTACCAGATTGCGAGTGATCATTTAAAAGATGAAACGGCAGCTATATATGTACATCTTGGAAAAACGAATTTTTTGAACAAAAAGATTCAAATTGCAGATAGATTGCATAGAAAATATTTTATTGATCTAGATAATATGGGTTTTGTTGTTCAAAAAAAAGTTTGCAGTTTTAAAAATATTCTCAATAAGTATAAAAAAGATGAAAAGGAACTAAAAATTTTAACCCGCTCTTTTCTTTACACCACAAAAGACATCTATGAAAAAGGCTTCATAAACGACGATTATAACTGTATCAAAAATTCGGGTTTCATCGACAACAAAGTTATTCATTCGGATTTAGGGAGTTTTTTAAGAAAAGACAAGCTGAATGAAAAAGAGATATTTGAAAAGGAATTCATGAGATATGTAAGGCATTTTAAAAAATGGGCGGAAACAAATGCGCCGTTTTTAATCACTTATGTAGATGAAGAGATAAAAAAAATGTCTGATGACCTATAATTTTGTTATGAATATATCTAAATTGATTATTAAATTTTCTTTAGTGCTCATAATTTTGGCTGTTGTCATTAAATCTTGGGTTTTTTTTACCTTTAGTTTCCGAATAGATAAAATTGAGCCAAATGAATTTTTTCAGAATCATTGGAATGTGAAGTTGAAGGTCAATCCTCAGATAAAGGGTGTTCTTGATCAAAAATATAAATTATTCAATAAGGGCAGGCAATCATTTGTTTTTATTAGCGATGATAATAAATATGTTATTAAGCTGATTCGGTTTCATAGATATTCTGATCCTTTTTTTGTAAAATTTTTGGATTCATTGAAAATATCAAATAATCACATGAATAAACTAAAAAATGAAATAAATACATCATACCAGGAAACAATGAACAGCTATAAAATAGCTTACGAACAACTCTCAGATGAAACCGCAACCATTTATGTGCATTTGGATAAAACCCGGGTTTTTGACAAAAAATTACAAGTAGTTGATAGATTGGGTCAAAACCATTATCTGGATTTGGATAAATTAGGTTTTGTGATCCAAAAAAAGGCCGAGCCGTTTGATTTAAAAATCCAAAAAACACAAGACGATCGCAAAGCCACTAGAAAACTAATAGAATCTTTTTTTTATAACCTGAGCTCTATTTATAAAAAAAATGTATTTAACAATGATAGACATCTGGTTCAGAACTTAGGTATTATCGATGATCAAATTGTTGAAATAGACATAGGAAGATTTGCAATAGATGAGAGGTTGGAGCAAAGAGATTTTTTACAGAAAGAGTCAGCTCATTATACTTATTATTTAAGAAAATGGATTTTAAAAAATATTCCTGAACATGTACAGTTTTTCGATCGGGAACTTATTAAATTAATTGAATCAACAGGAGGCTATCATGATTAAAAAAATCACTTTTTTCATACTGGTGATTTTCTTTACCTGGATCTCAATTGTAAGGACCGATGGCTTTTCTACAAAACAGATAACGCGTTTTGATGATGGAAACAAACAATTAAATATTGATTTTTCAGGCAATATGTCTGAAGTAAAATCTATTTTATCCCAAAACTTTCATTATCTGACAAGAGGCAGAGAATGCTTTATTTTTGAAAGTGAAGATAAAAAATATGTAATAAAATTTTTTGATGCCACAAGATATAACTCAAAAATATTTTTCCCTTCCATCCCTCTTCCAAAGTTTTTGGACGCTTTGCGGCAAAAACATTATAATAGAAGAATAACAAAACTTGAGTTTAATCTAACATCCGCCAAGCTTGCTTTTGAAAACCTCAAAGACGAATCTGCTTTAGTTTATGTAAATACCAGCAAAACAGATATTTTTCAAAACGATCTGGTTATTACCAATAAATGCAAAAAATCATTTTCACTGGATTTAAATGATATCTTTTTCATTTTACAAAAAAAATGTGATATTTTTTATGAATCTTATGAGAAATCTCAGGATGACAAACACAAAATAGAATTATTATATTCTTTTTTAGAGATGGTTGACACGAGGACAAAAAAAAATATTATTGATGACGATTTAGGAACAAAGAGAAGAAACTGGGGCTTGTACAATGATAAAGCTGTGACTATAGATATTGGTCGATGGTATTTTGATGAAAAATTAAAAACACCCAAGGGTTATAAAAAAGAAATGCTCAAAGCTACCAAGATCTTAAGGAGATATCTGGAAAAAAATGACGTTGAGAAATTAATTATTGTTAATGAGCTTCTTGATAAATATTTTAATGATTTTGAAAAAAGTTATCAGGCTAATTCTTAGAAAATCTTTATTGCCTTTATAAATTTTTTTAGACAAAACCTGCACTATAAAAAAGGCAAAAGCATCTTTATAGATGCAGGATTTGCAATTATAACAATAATTGATGTTCTAAAGTATTGAATCTAACATCCCATCAATAAATCCATCAGATAGATTTTTTAGTATTTTACTAGAATAAGGTACATATTTAGTTAAAGGTATTTCATCAATAATGTTTCCAATAATATTTGAAGCTGCCTGTTTTTTTTCATTTGCTGAAGTGTTTGCAAATTGATTAACGAATTGCAGAGAAAGATTGGTAACTGTTGCTAAATCCTTTGCCTGGATTCCATCTGAAAATGCATCTTTTAAATTTTTTACGAAATCTACTATGTCATTATCAGTTATGGATCCTGATCTTGGTGCTGTAACAATATCTGAACTTTGGTTAGACGGCATGATTACTTCAATAAAAGATTCCATTACAACTTTAAATACGGGATCGAAAATATTATCGGGCAAATATGGTGTGTCGGTAAGGTCGATTATATTGTTTACTATCGCGATTGCCCCGGCTTTTTTCTCTTCAGCACTCAATGAATAATAATGATTTAAATACTCAAGGGAAAGTTTCATTATTTGCGCTATGTCATTCCATTGGAAGCCATCAGCAAAAATTGAAACAATTGTTAAGGCGCACTCTTTATAATCGGCATCTGTTGGCTTTGACAAAAGATTAAAAGGTTTAGATTCCTGATTTACTTGGGTGGCTGCCACAAGAGCATAATGAAAATTTGTGCTATTTAAGTTTTCTTGAGGTTGATAATCTAGACTCATAATAAGTTCCTTAATTTTTTTTGATAAAATATGATAGAATTAAAAAAAAATATTTACAAATCTTATTTTAGGATCGTTTTGACTTGCTCGTCTGATATTTCTGTAAAATCAAGATAAAACTGTCCAACAGCATAAAATGCATTAGATATTATTGGACATATTAATTCATTGACTAAAGGTTTGATCTCCTCGATAACTTCAAAAGGAGCTACCGGAGAGCAAAGTATGATTTTTTTAGCTTTTCTAGCTTTAATTGCCTCTATTGCCGCAATTATAGAAGCTCCGGTAGCTATTCCGTCATCTACTAAAATTATAGTTTTGTCTTTAAGATTAAGGTTTGAATTTTCTTTGTTATACAGCTTTTTTTTCTCCAATATTCTTTTTTTAGTTAAACTAATTTGATTCTGAAGTAAGTCATCTGCAATATTAAGTTCTTTTAAAATTTTTTCATTTAAATAAATAATATCTTCGCAGACAGCGCCAATGGCCAGTTCATCTGATGATAAAGAGGGGATCTTCTTTGAAATAATTATATCCAGTGGAATGTTTAACTTCTTTGCTATGATATCACCAATTACAACGCCCCCTCTGGGCAATGCCAGGACTATTGAAGCAGGGTCTTTTTTGTATTTTTGCAGATAAGTCAAGAGTTGTTCTGCAGCGTCTTCTCTATTTTTATACATCATCTGGATCCAGAATATGTTTTTTAACTTTTATAAAAGATTTTCTTCAAATTACTTAAGGTTCTTCTATATTCTATTACATATTATTTACTAAATATTTTTGGAAAGAAAAAAAATATTTATTTTTTTTCTTGATATTAGATCCGGATTTTTCCATTTTGGAATTAGAAAAGCGGATGAGTTATGTTAAAAAAAATTAAGAACTTATTTATAAAAAAAATTTTCCGCCCCAGATTTGCTATTTTAAGCCAAAAAAAATCTTTTGTTGTCAATATAACAAAGCTATTTTATATAGCATTTCATAATTTCTACAGACATAATTCGTCTTTAAGGGCTTCTGCCCTGACATATTTTTCATTAATGGCAATAGTTCCTTTTTTTGCCTTGATATTTGTGGTCGCTAAAAATGTCGGCTACCAGGAAAATGTGGCAAATGAACTTTTGATAAGATTTGAAGAATACAAAGAAATGATTCTAAAAATATTTGAATTTGCAGATAATTTAATTTATGCAGCTAAAAGTTCTTTAATTGCGCTTATCGGTATTATTTTTCTTTTCTGGAGTTTTATAAAGGTTTTTTCAAACCTTGAAATTTCTTTAAATGAAATTTGGCGAAATAGAATTTTAAGGAATTTTAAAAGACGTCTTAGCAACTATTTGGCTTTTATGTTTGTTATGCCGATTTTTTTGGTGTTTTTTATCTCTCTTAAAATTTATATATTCAAATTTTTTCCTAAAGATGTGATCAGCAACCATGTTTACACAAGATTTTTTTTAAATATTTCGTCCTATCTTCTGGTCTTGAGTCTTTTTACATTCTTATATAGTTTTCTTCCAAACATAAAAGTAAGATTTAAATATGCCTTTATTTCAGCTCTATTCACATCTCTTATCTATCAAATAATCCAGTTGATGTATGTAAGTTCTCAAATTGGAATTACAAAATTAAATGCAATTTATGGAAGCTTTGCAGCGCTTCCGTTGTTTTTGATCTGGCTGCAGTTCAGTTGGATGATTTTTTTATTTGGTGCGGAAATTAATTATGCCATGCAAAACCTGAATAAAATCAAATTTAAAGATCTTGAGCAAAAATAAATTAGACTCTTCCATAGATATCATCAAGCCTTATTATGTCATCTTCGCCAAGATAAGACCCATTTTGAACTTCCAGAATTATAATTGTCTGATCGCTTTCATTTTCTATCCTGTGAATTGCTTCCTTAGGAATGAAAATGTGTTCGTTCTCATTATACTTTTTTCGAAGATCATTAACTGTGATAACAGGACTTCCCTTTATGACAATCCAGTGCTCAGATCTTTTTAAATGTTTTTGAAGAGATATTTTAGAATTAGCCTTGACTTCGATCCATTTTACCTGGCAGTTTTCTTTAATTTTTAAGCTTTGAAAGCTCCCCCAGGGTTTTTTGTATAATATATTTTCTGTGTTCTGAGCCATTTGATATCCAATTATTTTTTGCAATCATACAAAAAATCATTAAAATTTCATATCAAAAATCTTGAAACATAGCTTTTTATTTTTGTTAATTGGATCTTTAAGCAGTCAAGTAATCAATGATGGTCTTAGAGATCTTTTTGATAATAGATGTTTTAAAGCAGTTTGAAAAGCTTATGTTCTTCGACGACCCGTTTTGTTGCCCAAGTATCTAATTGTCAGTATTATATGTTTTAATTAATGTTTTCTAGTTTTGTGAAATTATAATTTTAATTAATGTAATTAATTTAATTAATATATAAAAACTAATTAATGCATTATAATAATATGTATAATAAATTTAAATAATAGTTATATATAAGGATAATTATGAGTTCTATAACAAAATTAAGTATGCAAATATCAGATCCAGTTTTTGAAAGACGAGTTTTTGAGTTTGACAGATCGGTGCGTCTATATCGATCAGCTATGGAATATAAAGATGAAGGCAAGTTGTTCTGTGCAATTAAAACAGCTTTTAAAATGCCGAATGTAACATTAAAAAAATTGTTCTTTGTGAATTTAATTGAACCGGATAGAAATTTATATATATCGCTAGCCAAATGCCATTTAGCGATGGATTATATAAGAGACGGAAATTCGAAAAGAGCTTTGGAAATTATAGAGTCGTTATCGGATGAAAACTTAAAGGAAATGTCTTTAGATATTATTGGAATGGCTTCTCTTAAAACAAAGGTATTTAGAGTAACAATGCCGATTCTGGCTATGGCTATCGGAGCTATTGGAATTTACAGCACATTCAATGCTGGCTCAAGTGATGGGCAGTAATTGATTGAAATTTACTAATATTTGATTTGTCTATTCATAAAGTTTTCTACTAAATTCACATGCAATTGCGTCTGTTTTTTTACTTGGGTTTATAAGATCATTTGATTATTTTTGTTATTTGAATATTTTTTTTTGTAAAAAAATATATTTAATAGAAAGAAATAAACCTCCAGGATTAAAGGTTAATTAGATCAATCGAATTTACCAACTAATCAGAACAATAAAAGATGTTTTTTCCAAAGCCCATACAAAAATTGGTTTTTTTAATTTATATTGATCAGGATAAAATATTATCTTTTAAAACACTTATTATAAGATAGATAACTAATAAATTGCACAATAACATGATAAATGTTATTATGCAATTAAAAAGTTATTGTTTATGAAGCATGTGATTGAAGATCTTAAGAAATTTCTTTTCGAAGCTTGGGGTTTTGAAGTAAACCCTAAGCGTATAGAGTCTAAAAATAATCTTCCGGTTTTTTTAAAGAATTTATACTTTTTATATTCTGTTGATATTTTTGATAGATCTTATCTTTTAGCTGTCGCTAGAAATCCGGAAGATGCTATGCCATCGCAAGTCTCAAAACACGTTGTGCAAATTGAGAAAATTTTTAACATGAGCTGTATTTATGTTGCAAAAGCTCTTCCTGCATATATTCGCCAGAGACTTGTGTCTTTTAGAGTTCGTTTTATAATTCCAAATACACAAATGTATTTTCCTGATTTAGGGCTATATTATCGTAAAATTTCATCAAAAACTAATATTGTTCCGCAATCTTTATTACCATCTGCCCAAGCAGTTGTAATATATGCATTGCTTCATGGCTGCAGAGAATTTACACCTTCTGAATTAGCTAAAAAGCTTAGTTATTCTAGAATGACCATGACAAGATCCTTAAATGAATTGGAAGCGGCAGGCCTTGGCAAGACTGTTCGAAAAGGAAAAGAACGATGTTTTCATTTTCTGACCGAAAAAGATATTTTATGGAAACAGGCAATGCCTTTTCTAAACACCCCAATTAAAGAAATACTTTGGATTCAAATAAGCAATTCTACCTTTAAAAAAATTATGACCTTGGCAGTGATTGCAGGGATTAGCGCTCTATCTTTGCACTCTGATCTCAATGCTCCTGCATGTCCTGTTTTTGCTGTTTTTCAAAATACTTGGAAAACTTTAATTAAATCAGAAGCAATTAAACAGCTTCCAATCTCAGAAGGCGCAAGTATGCAGATAGAGATTTGGAATTACGATCCCCAGCTTTTCGATAAAGATAATATTGTAGATCCGCTCTCTTTGTATCTTAGTTTGAAAGACAATGAAGATGAAAGAGTACAAAAGGCTGTAATGAACTTTATGGAGAAAATGAAGTGGTAAAAGGATTGGAAATATTTAAAGAGCATTTTTCTGCTTATAATAAGTGTTATACCCTCATTGGAGGAGTTGCTTGTATGTTGTCTATGGAAAATGCAGGTCTTCAATTTCGAGCTACAAAAGATTTAGATATTGTTTTATGTGTTGAATCGCTTGAAGAAAAATTTGTAAAAGTTTTCTGGAGTTTTATAAAAGATGGTGATTATCAAATTCGCCAGAGAAGCAATGGGAAAAAAATATTCTATCGATTTTGTAATCCCGCTAAATCCACTTATCCTGAAATTCTCGAATTGTTTTCTAGAAAACCTAATGCAATTTATTTAAAAAATGATAGTCATTTAACACCGATTCCTGTTAGTGAAGAAATTTCTAGCCTTTCGGCAATTTTACTAAATGAGGATTATTATAAATTCATTCATGAGGGAAAATATGAGATTGAAGGATTATCAATCGTTAATCCGACTCATCTTATTCCTTTAAAAGCTAGGGCTTTTTTAGACCTTCTGTCACAATCTCAAACTGGAACTCATGTTGATGAAAAAGATATTCGGAAACACAGAAACGATGTTTTTAGATTATATCAATTACTTACTGAAAATTCGCATGTTCATTTGCCTGAATCTATCCAGCAGGATATGAAGAAATTTTTTGTTGAACTGAAAAATAATTCTTCAATCGATCTAATGAGTTTGGGTTTAAAGAACATTAAATTGAATGATGTCTTAATAACTTTAGCTAATATATATGGTGTTTATTCTGAAAAGATTACGTGAAATTATCATAATTCTAAATTGCCATTGCATGATGAAAAACCAATGTTTTTTCTGTAAAACTTGATCACCATACTCCTTTAGATCAAAAATTTTTTAATTTTTGATACGCATAGATTTTCTTGTTTTTTTATTGAATATATTTGTTATTTCTAAGATTCTTTTTTTAGGAATAAAAATATGAAAATTGTTTTTCTTTGGATTTTTGATCTGATCATTGAGTTTTTCATAGCTTTGATCACTTTTTTTTTGTCTCCAATATTTGCAAGATCGGATCTTCAGTGGTCTTTAAATAAGAAACAAAAACCTATACTTCTAATACATGGGTACATGCACCATTCATTTGTTTGGTTCTATCATGGGAAAAAACTAAATGAGAAAGGTTTTGGTCCTATTTTCACTTTAAATTTAAAAAACACCTTTAATTCTATTAACGACCATGCGTTAGCCTTGGATAAAAAAGTAAATCAAATACTTACTAAAACTAAAAGTAAGGATTTGATATTGATTGGCCATTCGATGGGAGGGGTTATAGCAAGTTATTATGCCTTAAATATTGCCGAAAAAAACACTGTCAGCGATGTAATAACTATCGGATCTCCTTTGAAAGGAACAATTATGGCAAGATTTGGTATAGGAGACAGTGCAAAAGAAATGAGAAGTGATTCTACTTTTATAAAAGATCTTAAAGAAAAAATAAAAAATGAAAAAGAGATTAATTTTTATCATATAGCGACCAAAACCGATCAGCTAATAATTCCTTATAATTCTGCTGTTATCGGTAATAAAAAGCATTATATTATAAATGGTTTGGGGCATGGAGCATTGCTTTATTCAAGAAAAGTAAATGATAAAATTTCATTTTGGTTATCAAAAATCTTGTCCTAGATATACATGATTTCTGCAGGATTCAGAAGTTTTTTTCAAAAAAAATTGAAATTCTTTAGCAAAATAGATATAGATAAATTAATTAATGAGGTTGTTTTATGAGATTAATTAATTGCTTATCCATTTTTTTTGCATTTAATTTATTTGCAGATATTCAAATCGTTCCTGTTCCTTCTGAACCGCAGCCTGAAAATGTTAAAATTTATATTGTTTTTCCTGAAGATGGAGATGTGGAAAATGAAAGTGACCCCTGGATTCAATTAAGATTGAGAGGTTATCCTCTTGGCAATATGACAGAAACTGATAGAGCAAATGAAATAATGAATTATAATTTTGGTCAAAGCATTCATATCTTGATCGATAATAATGAATATTTTGCAAGGACTGGTCCTTCGATTGCTCCTTTTGATGAAGAAGGAAATTACTATGAGTCCATGTATAAATTCACAATTCCATACAACCTATCCAAAGGCAAACATTATATTAGGGTCTTTCCCACAAGATCATTTGGAGAGAGCTTAAAAGAAGAAGGCTGTTTTGCCTCCGCTTATTTTTACATAAAAGATAAGCTCAATAATCAAAATATGTCTTTAAAAGGCCCTTACGTTACTTATAATGAACCATCTTCTTATTTAACTTATAAAGAAAATCAGCCGGTATTATTAGATTTTTATTTATCGAACTGCGTTTTATCCTCAGATGGCTTTAAAGTAAAAATAACCATTGACCAAACCAGCAGGATTCTAACAAACTGGAGCCCTTACTATATTTTAGGATTGACTAAAGGAAAGCATAATCTCAGGCTGCAGCTACTCGATGATAAAAATGAGCCGGTCAAAGGATTTTTTAATGATACTGCAAGAGTAATCACAATTAGATAAATCATTCTTAATGAAGAAGCGCTTTTTGTATTTCCTGAAAAAGAAGATCTCTTTTTTCTTGATCATTTCCGATAAGAATATAACCTAAAGTTTTTTCATCGTTTATATCAATTGATGAAGAAACAAGCTCAAAGGATTTAAATTTTAATTTGTTGATGGCTAAAATTACATCTTCCTTGTTTTTGTTGATATTGGTTTTTATCATAACAAAGTAATGTCTGCTTTCCTGCTCAGTGATAATCAAAAAGTTGTTCTTTTCATAATTCTTTTTTCTTACTTCAACAAGCATATTGAAGAATTTTTTCAAAATATTAGCTTCCAGAATGCTTTGCATAATTCCGGGACGAATCGAATAAAAGAAGTTTTCCAATAAAAACTCAGAAGATTTTTTCTGATTCGGCATTAGGGCTTTCAAAGATTCAAGCGCTTCGCATTGCTTAGATAACATTCCGCCATTGAAATCCCTAAATTCTCCAATTACCTTACCAAGCTCTTTTACCACTGACTGGCGAGCTTTTCTTAAATCCAAAGAGTAATCGCGTCTTAAAAAGGAAGTTTTAGGTAAAGAAACTCTAAAAATATTTACCTCTTTTGGGTACTTATTTTTCAAAAGACCGATAACTTTTGATTCGTCTAAAGAGAATTTTAAAAAGGTTTGAGAATATGAAAACAGATCTTTTATCGAATGAATCCCATCTTTTACAAGTCTAAGTAAAATTACGAAGAAAAACATCTCTTTTGATGATTGCTTTTCATATGAAATTATTATCTGAGGAATATCTTTAACATATTTCAGCTGTTTGCTCAGGACGATGATGTTTCTCAATATTTCCTCTTCATTTCTCGGAAGAAAAATCGGGTTGATCAAATTGTTCATTTTCTCTTTAAACTCATCGGGAAGCTTTTTCTTAAGTTCTATGATTTCACTTAATGAAAAATTCCCATTGTTTTTTTCAATCTCAAGATAAAAAGAAATGCTTTTGTCATCTTTTTGATCAATCATATATGAATTATTAACATATGAAAAATCTTTGATTATCTGTGTAATTGATTCCAAAACATAATTTCTTTCGAAGTATTCATTTTCATTTAAATGGTTCATTACTATTAAAACCCCAAGGACAGGTTTCTGATTTCCAATTAAAGTTGTTCTAATCAGCTTAATGCTCACAATTCTTTTTTTTGTAGTTACATTAGCATCGAGCGTTTCAATTGACTTTTTGAAAAAATATTCATATGCAAGTATTTTGCTTAGATGTTTAGGTTTTCTCAAGGTGCTGAAATTGCCTCTGAAAATTAAGCTTTTATTATGCAGTGAATTGAAAATGTCCCTATCGAAAGTCTGTGGCTTTTTGTACATTAAAAAAGCTAGATTTTCCTGAATTTCATTTAATTTTTTTTCTTCGGATAGTTTTAGAACAAAGTTTCCCATCTGATCAAATGCGCAGTTTTTGTCGAGGGGATTTTTTAAAAGAGAGCTTAGGTTTTCCTTGATCATCAAAGACTTTTGTTCATTAGAGAGTTTGTTTACTGAAATGATTTGCCTTGCATGATAGACGGATAAAATTATCAGTTTTATTTCATTGATGAAGCTAGATAAGTTTTTTTTAATGAGGTTCAATTCTTTTTCCGAGGAAATGTTTATGAAATACTCAGATAGATAAAAACTTTTGTTTGTAAAATTCTTAAACTTAAACTGCAGGGATCTATGACTGCTGATATCGATAGTCTTTCCGGGGACAAGCCACTTGTTAAGCATATCAATGTTAAATTTGTTGATCCCCTGCATAAGATCAGATAAGCAAAGGATTGAAAAAGAGAAACAAAAGGGTACTTTGTTTAGAATCTCAGTGTGAGAAATAATTGGAAGATATTGAAAAATTTTTAAAAAAGTTGATTTTAAAGATTCTTGAGAAGTTTGGTTGTTTAAATCATTCAGGATATCTTTTGGTATAAAAGAGAATAGTAATTTCTCCATAGAAGAAACGAAACCTTGAAAATTGGAAGGATCATAATTAACAGGAATAAGAAATTCCGCTTCGATTTTAAATAATTGCTCTGCAGAGAAATTTTCTTTACTAATATCTAAATTCATAAAATTACCTTTCACTCATCTTGACTTCATCAAATATCAGATCTCCTACCGAATTATTGTATAATCCGGTAATGCGTTTCTTAGTTAAAAGAGTATAGTTGTAAAAATAAAGAGGAGCAATCGGCATTGCATCCAATAATAAGCTTTCGGCTATTTCAATTAATTCTGATCTTTTTTTTACATCGGAGGTTTTTTTTGCATAATCTAATATTTTAATATATTTTTTATCTTCCCAGCTGGAATAGTTTTTGGGATGAAACTTATATTTAAACCTCTCAAAAATACTAATCGGGTCGTTATATTTCATAATCAATCTGGCAAGTCCGATCTGATAATCATGTGATTGGAATTTTGAAAGAGCTATTTTATCTTCGCATATATTTAATTTAATTTGTATATCAAAAGCCTTTTCCCACATTTGCTTTAAGGACTCAGCTTCTTTTTTATGAATAATGTAAGAGCCTGAGGTAAGAGAGATATTCAGATTTTCCTTTGAGATATTTAATTCTTCAAGGCCTTTGTTGAAATATTTCAAAGCTAGTTTTTTGTCATTACTTTTAATCAATTCGCTGTTTTGAGCAGAACTTATAGGAAAAGGAAGGCATCTGGTCGCAATTTTTTCATCTAGCTGAGTTATATTTTGCACAATTGATTTTCTGTCGATTGCCAAAGAGAAAGCTTTTCTTAGATTTGGATTGCTGAAAGGGAATATATCTACATTAAAGGTTAGAAAGCTAAATCCTAAAATGGGAACAACCTTTACATCATTTCTTAGTAATACTTTTCCCAGAATATCTACTGTAAGGGGAGATAAAAAAGAACTTAAAAAATCCACTTCATTATTTTCATACATTTGAAATGCGGTGTTTTCATTAGGAATAACATAAAAATGTATAAGGTCAATATCAATGCTTTTGCTGTTATAGAAATAAGGATTTTTTTCTAAGATGAGCTGATTGTTTCTTAGCCATTTTTTTAATTTATATGGTCCGCTGTATATTAATTCCACCTCTTCATTCAGGTTATCTTTTTTTTTCGATAATATTAGAAGGCATCGGGAAATAAGTAGGCAGGGATGTTAAAAATAAAAAATAAGGTGAAGGATTTTCAAGCTCGACTACCAGGGTTTTGGCATCGGTAGCATTTATTTTTACTTCATCAATGCCGACTATGGCTTTTTTTGCATTTTCCGCATTTTTAATATCGTATAAAAGTTCACATGAGGGAGAAGGAAAAGCCGGGGATAGTATTGTTTTCCATGATTTTTCAAAATCATAAGCCGTTATTGCTGAACCATCGGACCAAAAAGCATCTTTTAAATGAAAAGTGTATTTTTTTTTGTCTTTTGAAATATGATAGGATTTTGCTAATGAGCAGACAAGAGTATTGTCTGAATTGTAATGCATTAATCCCCGGTATAATAAAAATAATAACTGGGTTGAGATATAATCGCTTGTTTTTCTGGTATCTAAACTTCTAGGTTCTGAATAAATGCAGGTTTTTAATATGGACTTTTCATTTTTTAATTCTTTAGATGAAACTGAAAAAATAAAAAACATTAAAATTATTATTAAATTTATTCTTTTCATGTAACAATCCTTAATATTTTGAAGCTTCAAATATATTTTAAGGATTATTTTAAATCAAAATTTAATAATTCTTTAAATTTTTTTAAATAAACACAAGATTTTGGTTCTTCAGTTTTTTATCTGATTTTTGTAATATTTCTCTAAAAATTATGTGAAAAGAATAAACTCATAGATTAACATTTTTGACGATTTTTAACTGATAGATGTTTTAGTTTAATTAGCACATTGGAGGTTTTTTTTGAGTTTTCAAATTAAAAATATTTCTTTTGAAAAAGCGCAAATTAATCTGGCTTCTCAAGATGCTGGCAGTGCGATTGAAGGCATTTATTCAAAATGGGAAGTTTCAAGTTTAAAAAAAAATGATAAAATAACTCTTTTTGTTACAGCGTTTTTTGCAAATAACAATCAAGGAGTGTTTAAACAAGGCTCTGATTTGTATTACAATATAACAGAGCTGGATAGCTCTTTCGGAAAAAAAACCTTGAAGAAGAATACAGTATCCGTAGTCACATTGAATTTGGAAGATCCTCAGGGATATTGTTTTTCATCAAAAAATATTGTCCGGTGGCCTAAATCAGAAACATCTGAAAAGCTCGCATTGGCAAATGTCATTGATTTAATACAAAAAATATTACAAGATCATTTGGAAAAACATAGCGATACTGTTAAATAACAGTTATATTGTTATTCTTTGAAAAACTTATGAATATTATTTACAAATAAATATATTAGCTTCACTAAAATCCTTCAAAAAGAATTAGAAATTCAATATTAACTTGATCTGTTATTGAATTTATTTCGATAGAATTTTTTTTATAAGATCAATTAAAACAGATTCAGAATCAAAATTTTCAAATGGAACGTAACGTTCTAAATTTTGAAAATTATTCAAACCTATTTGATAGTTAAAATCATCTCCATCTACTTTCAGATTCCTCGGGTTTTTTTTAGATAAATCATCAATTTGATAATAAGATGTCTTGTCTCTTCCTGAAAAGACACTACTTATTTGCCTGAAAGTTTGATTAGGGTTAGCATTAGGTGAGACCTCTGTATTCAAGACAGTAACATGATAAAACTTATCATTGACCTGCCATTTTGATAACCAAAGCGTGGCATATCTGCTTTTTAGCGTTGCTGTTCGGCCTATTTCGACCTTTGCGAATGAATGTTTTATTAAACGGCATTGAATCTCTAATGTCATATTAATTTTGTGTTTTTTCTAGGTTTAATGAAAGAAGTCCTTAACTTTTTTAAGATTTTATAAATTTATCATAAAAAACCAATAAGAAACAGGTTTTTGTAAGGATAAGTTTTTAATAAATTATTACTATAAGTAAAAAAAAATATATAATTTTTAAAAAAAATATTTTAATAAATTCTAATTTTGTGATATATGTTTTTGCGTTTTAAGAAAATATTAAGATAAAGAGTAATGCTAAAAAATTTTAAGTCGAGAGAAAGATAAAATTTTTTATAAGATTAACAATTTAAAAACGAGGATAATTTTATGACAACAACAAAGATAAATTTTACAAGTTTTCATGATGCTAACTTTTATTGTCAGGGTAATACAACAACAACATTACATTTTAAAAGTGCAAGATATGCTCAATGGAATGTAAAAGGTGCTAAAGATAAACAGTTTTTAGTAGTAGTAGAAGATTCAAAGGAAAGTAAGTCCTATAAAATATTTATTGGCGCTACTGAAAAAAAACTACAAGCTGATAGTTCTTACAAATTTATGGTAACTAAATCTGGCGATCCTAGACAAGTAGCTGAATTAAAAAAATATTGCGGCATTGCAGAAGATTGCTTTTCTTCTAATTTTGAAAGTAAGACAGCTCTTAAAAATGTAGCAAAAAAAGATGTTTTACCAGTTATACAGGATTATCTTAAAACTTCAGATGAGCTTGAGCTTGACGAAACAGAAGTTACATCACCAGCAAAAGCAGCAGTAACAGAGGTAACTAAAGAGTCGTCAGAAAAAATTACCGAAGTTGCTGCAAAATCTACTGAAAAGGTAGCTGAAGCTACAACGGTGGCATTGAGTGGCTTAGAAATTTCTGAAGAAATACTACAATCTTTAAATGATGAGCAAGTAAGTGAAGAAGAAGAAATTCCTATGCCATCTGGATTTTTCACTACCTGGGTAGATGCATTATCTCAAGGATGGGAAACTTTAACTCAAGGAGTCGCAAGTTTTTTATCAAGCATAAATCCATTTAAACCAGCAACAGTTGAAGAAGATAAAAAAGACGTTGTTAATCAATAATCTTTAATCAAATTATATGAAAAAAACGCCTATCTTATTAGTTAGGCGTTCTTTTTTTTGTTTTCTAACGTAATTGTCACAATATTAAATATTTATACCTTGATTGACATTTCAGTCAAAATTGATTTTTTTTATTTTTCTTTCCGCTGTTAATTATTAATTCTTAGTTATTTTTAGTTATAAATTATTAAATTAACTTAATTAATTATGTAATTATATTGAATAATAATTATTAATTTAATATTAGTTAGTTTAATAAAACAAATAGAAAAAATAACAATGAGGGTAAAGCCTTGAAACAGAGAATAGCAGATACAATAGACTTAACTATAAGCGATGCCTTAGCTAATTTGAACGCTCTAGCTAATATCAAAATTGATATAAATGAACCAATCGGCCTGGTAAAAAAGCATAAGATAGTTGTTCAGGATGAAGAATTAAGCTATCGGACAATTAATTGGTTTATTCAAGAAGATGCGGAAGAGCTGATTGAAAATGTTAAAGATACTTACAAAGTCCTTCTGGAATATCTTAAAGATATATATGAAAAGGATTTCATTGTTTGGGACGATCCTAAATGTAAAAAGGGTTTTCAGGCTATTATGGTAATGGCAGCAGAAGCTGCAAATAAAATAGATCAGTATATCTCGCTTCTTCCAAAGCAGCCAGGAATAGAAAAAATAAATGATTGTGAGGAATTCAAGCTTTTAAAAGAGTTTTATCTTGAGAAAATAATGAAAAAATTCAAGGAGTCTTTAGAAGGGACCAATGCTTGGGATGAAGAGTGGAAAGAAAACGAAAAGGCATTTTTATTAGATATAGAAAAAAGCGGGCTTAAAGACTTTGAGGTATTGAAAAATGATGAGGATTATGAACTTTTTTATTTAGTAGATGAAGAAGATAAATCTTATTTTGATCAGGAACTCATCAGGAATATAAAACTTTTCTGTGATTATGATCAGAAGAGCTTAAAAAACATTGAGGAAGATCCTCTTTTAAAAATTAGGGTTCTTTTAGATAAGGATTTTCAGATATCCTCAAAACAGATATTGGACAGATCTTCTAATTTTATCGATAAATTCTATAAAGAAAAAGTTCATGCGAAAATTGATAATGAACTGATTTCTTTAGTTAATAAGGCTTTATTTGCCTTAATGCTGGCCTCAAATCCTAAAAATCTAATAACAAATAGCTTTTTTAAAAACTCGATCGAATATTTTCACGATTTCCAGAAATTTTTAAGAGAAATAGTGCAATCAGATGAATATCAAAAAATTATTGCCTACTCTCTTGAGGATGAAAAAACAAAAATTATAAAAGAACTTATCCAGATCCTTTGCAGAAACTTATATTTAAGATTAGGAGGCATAAAACAGGAAATGATAGGTTTTATTCATTTGCTTATCAATAAGGGCGATGAACTTAGAAAGTATAAATATCCCAAAGAAGCAACTTTTTGGACCACTGTTTTAGAAAATGACGAGAGCATGAGGCTAATATTAAATTTCTACCCTAACGGTCCTCTTATGAAGCTTTTAGATGCTATAAGACAAAACGAAGAAAATATCGTTGGCTTTGATTCTATTCTTCAAGATAATGTTCCAATGAAATTTTTTGAAATTGATCATGTAAACAACAAATTGATGATTTTAAAAGTCCCTTCTCCGACCCTGCAGGATACTTTGCTCACAGCCCAGATAACAGAAGAATTTAAAGCGTTTTTAAGATCATTTAATGAAAATGAAAAATATCTTTTTATCAACTTACAGGATCAGAATTCTTTCAAGGAATCTGCTAGATGCAAAGCTCTTGATGTAATACAAAAACGATCTGATTTTAAGAATAATATTGCAATAGTAAACATGAATAAATATTCAGATTTTTATCATCAGTCTGGAGTTTATATGAATTTAAATAACGCTCTTGAGTTTA
>Ga0172379_10005409_pt1 | contig 17890 bp, 20 predicted proteins | sample GrowelOW334metaG_FD_119756 | JGI IMG/M metagenome (GOLD analysis project Ga0172379, IMG submission 119756) | Groundwater microbial communities from an aquifer near a municipal landfill in Southern Ontario, Canada - Groundwater well OW334 metaG | ecosystem: Environmental > Aquatic > Deep... | reverse complement strand
TAAAATTTACGAGTCACGAAGAAATACGATTGCTTCCTACATGAAATCCTTAAATCTTAGATTTGTTTTACCTCGGGGAGGTTTATACCTATGGGCGAGGATTCCAAATAACGAAAAGAATTCAGAGGAATTTTGCAGAAAAATTCTTGAAAATAAACAAATTCTTATAACTCCGGGTACTGCGTTTGGAGAGAGTGGTAGCCGTTATGTAAGAATAAGTATCTGCACAAATATATTAAATATTAATAACTATTTCTAACCTATGAAAAAAGTAAGTATCGTGGGATTCGGAAGATTCGGGAGAACATTATATCGTCTCATTAAAGACGATTTTGAAATCGTACTTTATAACAGAAGCAGAATAACTATTCAACCCGGCGATCTGACAAAAAATACCGTTATTTCTGAGGATTTGAACGATGTGTATCGGAGCGATGCTATTATTTACGCGGTTCCAATTTCCAACTTTGAGGAAGTTATTACATCTCATCGGAAATACTTCAGAAAAAATCATTTGCTGATTGATGTGTTATCCGTAAAATTACACCCGTCACAAATTTTTTCAAAGTATCTTCGGGGAACTAAAACACAGGCGCTTCTTACTCATCCCATGTTTGGTCCGGATAGCAGTAAGAAGGGATTTGAGGATCTTCCCCTAATTCTTGATAAGTTTATGACAAACGACAATAACTACAATTTCTGGAAAAAATATTTCCAGAGTAAGAAACTGAATGTTATTGAAATGACGGCAGATGAGCATGATAGATTAGCCGCCGATTCGCAGGGTTTAACGCATTTTATCGGAAGAGTTCTGGAAGAATATGGGTTGAAGGCTACACCAATAGATTCATTAGGTACCCAAAAATTGTTGGAAATACTGGATCAGACATGTAATGACTCTTGGCAACTATTTTATGATTTACAGCATTTCAATCCTTATACGAAAATAATGCGCCTGAAACTTGGTGAGGCCTTCGATAAGTTATATAACCAATTATTACCAAAACAAATTAACTCAAATCGTATTACCTTCGGAATTCAGGGAGGAAAAGGCAGCTTTAACGAAGAGGCTATTCTCTACTATTTAAATAAAGAAGGAAATACCAATTATCAAATAAAATACCTTCATACATCGGAAGATGTATTGGCGGCCTTACATAATGGGGAAGTCGACCGCGGATTATTTGCCATACAAAATTCGACAGGAGGACTAGTTGAAGAAAGCATACAGGCAATGGCCAGATATAAATTTCGTATTATTGATCAGTTTGCCATAAAAATTTCACACGCTCTGATGGTTCGTGACGATGTAGATTTCAGTAAAATAACTACCATTATGTCCCATCCTCAAGTATTTGCACAATGTAAGGATACGCTTTCGAAAAAATATCCTCATCTTGCGCAAATTTCCGGGGAAGGGAAGTTAGTTGATCATGCATTGGTGGCGAAGCTTCTGTTTCTGGGAAAGCTGCCAAAACATGTTGCTACGATGGGTAGTAAGATTCTTGCCAAGATGTATAAGCTTACGGTTATTGAGGAGAATCTACAGGACGCAAAGGAAAATTTCACAAGTTTTCTTCTCGTTGGTAGATAATAAAGTCGATTCCGTTAAAGCAGGCGCAATAATTATATATATTTCGGAATTGATTGTTTGTTGCTAGTATTTCTAATTTGTTATAATAATTTTGTTATTAACACACTATAAATATATGAAGCTTAAAATCATATTCTTGGTGGCGATTATAATAGTGGTTGGTGTTATTTCTTATCGATGGTCAGGTAAATTCTTGGAAAAGGATACCCAAACAACCAATCAGACTTCAACCATAAAGGCGACTTATCATTGTTCCGCCGACAAAACAATTAATGCGGAGTTTGGCAAGGAAAAAGTAAATTTAGTGTTATCTGATAATCGAAAGATAGAATTACCGCAAGCACTTTCCGCATCAGGTGCCCGGTATGCCAATAGTGATGAATCGTTTGTTTTCTGGAATAAGGGCGATACAGCTTTTATTGAAGAAAACGGTCAGACGACTTTTGTCGATTGTCTTACCACCGGCGAAAATTAAATTCTCACGATTATAGCTTTTATTTGAATCATTTTTTATTCAGATAAAGGTTGAATTCTATTTTGAGAATTCCAACGTTTCTTATTGTGAATACTTCTTATAGTTATAACCATAAAGGCTGATTAAGACTTCTTTTTTATCGTCTTTAGTCAGTAATCTAATACCTTGATTGGCTAATCGGGTGGTTATTTCCTCGCTGAGTTTGTTTGGTTCATCTAACAAGCAAACTATTACATAAGAGTTGTCATCACCTGCAATTCTATTACAGGAAGTCTTGCCACAATTTAAGCATAGGTGGACGATCATGAGTTCACCGCTAACCTTGTCGGTATACGGATTGTACCTAATATCTTTGAAAATTAAGCCGATTGGCTTCATTCTAGCGCCACAATAAGATTGTCTGTCTCCTGGAGTATTAAGATCAAGATGTTTTGACCACAAGCAAAGTGGACAGTGGTTGCGGTGTTTAGTCCCTATGGAGATGTTAGAAATGATGGCGCGACAAGTCAGACATCTGAAAGATGCCTGACGCGAACAAAATCTTTCTTAGAAGAATTAAACTTAAACATCCAACAGGTATTGTATCAATTTCCCCCCCTCATTTGCTATTTATCTGAATTTGTCGGTTAATACGATAAGAATTTATTTACTTCCTTTGCAAAAAATTTTGACTTGTACCCCCTAGTAGACGCATTTAGGAACAGAGAGGTTGAAATTGGAATAACTCTTAATGAATTAAAAAGTATGGAATTTTTGGGTTTTAATTATGTTTTATACATGTACTCCCTGAAGGACGATGTTAGAACTATTATTTATATATTGAGGCTAATATACAAGTACGAATCCTTTAGGTGGAGCTTATAAACCTATAGTTTTTTGACATACATATTATATTCTGTTAGTATAATCTCGAAAACTTAGTAAGTGATATATAGGCATGACTGCGCTTTTATTTGAGCTTATTTTGTTTGATTTTTAATCTTGTTCATTAACATCTTGCGGATTAAATTTCATCTCTTAAAAACTACTTTTAGTTGAGATTAAGGGAAAAGAGGAGGTAAGACTCTATAAATGTTCTAACCTTTTATTTTCTCTTAATCTCACTGAACGGAGTGATAATGATCCTACAGGATCAAGGAGGTGATAAGAAAATGCGTACGACTAAAGTTACGACTAATGCTACGGTTAAAGGATACTGGGCATGTCCAGTGCATACCAATATTCAGTTCACGGAAGGGTTTTCTCACCCAGAGACATGTGACAGAACTATTTCAACAATGTTTGTATGTGATGCGTGTCATCAAAGTGTTCCTCAAAAGGATGGACCCAAACATGGTGATACACATTGGCATAGAAGCGACGGAACACCCTGTGGCGGTACAATAAAGGAACATAGAACGAAATGTGGACGAAAGATTCAATTCTATCCAGCAAGCTGAAAGGATAGAACACTATATAAAGGTAGATCCGTTCATCTACCTTAGTTGTCTAATTTAGGAGGAAAGTAGATCTTAGTCATGTTTGTCTTCGGTAGATTCGGTAGCGTATTGTTCGGGCCCTTGTTCTCAAAATTTTGCCTGGGACCGGTGAAATCTCCTTGTCCTTGTGAGTGTAAGAAAGAGTTGGCTCGAGACGGAGATAGGAAGTAATCGGCTTTATTGTACGCACTGCAGACACTATCAGATTTAGTGTAACAACTAAATAGCGTCTTGTGTACAATCAATCAAACACGTGTTAGTCCTTCCTAATTATCTCTTTTCGGATACAAGACAAGACTTCGAGCTTACAGAGGGAAACTCCGATTTATATCCGCAAGATCATTCAACCCCACCGCTAGGTGGTTTGACCAAATGGTCAATCTGTCTAGCGTGTGGGTTTCTTTTATTTAAGCTACTAAGTTTGCTTTAATCGGAAACAAAATTTGAATATATAAGTTCCGAATATCCTCTTCCGCTTGGATCTGAGTTTATGAATAGATTGTTGTATCGCTTCCTTTATAACCTAGGTACCGATTTGGTACCCCTGGGCCAAACTATTTTGAACCGCTTTTGAGTTGGATAACGAATATTATGGATGTCTATCAAAGAGAAAATACTGCAGCAAATTAAGATTCTTAGGATTCTAAACATCCAAGGTTTTTAGTTTAATCGCACTTAAAATTCCATGAAGTTTTCAAAAGATGGATTTTCTTCTCCTTATTCTTATAAAATTACCTCGGTTTCCCCTTTTATATATTCACGAATTAACAAACTAATCAAAGTTTGATAGGCTATACCGTTTCTCTTAGCCTTAGCTTTAACTTTAATAAGATCCTCTAAATTAACCCTTAAAGTGATACTCTTGGTTTCTTGTAACTGTCTAAAGTTCTTAGCTGCTTCCTGAAACATTTCTTTAACCTCTTCTAAATTAGGTGTACTAATGAATTCTTCCTTATCTAATGCATTCTCTATTTCTTGTCCATATTTATCAAGCACTGCTTTCATTTTTTGACACCTCCTTTTATATATTTATTTGTTAAAACTCTACATGCTGGGGGTTCAAATATTCTTTAATATTACTCAGCGTAAAGCCTCTATCACCATCAATAATAAGTTTCAAGCCGGATTCAGCGTTGGTATTATTGCTTTGTCGGGTTTTTATTGTTTCTCTTCATTTTTTAATCGTAACTTCAATAGCGCGATCGTTTCTACAGTAAGTTTATCTTTGACCCAATCTTTCTGATTTGGGGTGAGGAGTTCTCCAATCCCATTTAAAATGTTTCGGTTGTTCGTTTTTTCTAGCTGATCAATACATTGAGTTAGAAGCATGTTAAAAGGCATTTTCGCTCTTTTTTCAACTATTTCTTCGCTTATGGGGAAACGATGTTCCAAAAAGAACCAAACATCATAAATGTCACGACTCGTTTTCCCGATCCGTTCGTGCATAGCCATGAGCTTATGAGCAAACATATCTTCGCGGGTCATGACAAGCATGGATACACCCAGATACGTTTTTATCTCAAACGTAGATCCGAATTGTCTTCTATTGATCTCGACTTTAATGTTATGTGCCTTGTTTTCGTATGATAATAAGCAAAACAAGTTAAAACGCTTTTTATATGATTCCTTGAGTATTCCGTATTTCTTTATGATCGTTATGACTTTTTCAAACACAAATTCTTCTTTGCTCTCATCCAAAAGATCAAAATCAAGGTCAACAGAGAAGCGATTAAGACCATAAAACATCAAAGCAGCCGTACCACCCTTAAATCCTAAAAAAGGAGCGATGGTCGTATCTGAATAAATATCTTTCAAAATCTGAAATAATATGGTTTTATGAGTGGATATGTCTAGTGTCATATTTGTTATGTACTAACAGTGGATTGTTTAAACAATTGATTCACTTTTTTCGTCATACGTTTATTGTCATAAATTGGTAATATTGCATGTACCTTATTCCAATCAAGGGACCGAGTACTATCAAAATGATAGTCGTTGTTGATATAGAGAATATCCAAAAATGCTCGTTCTTTGGTAGCGATTGAAGTTTCATCTGCATGTTCTATTCCCACTCCGTTAGTCAAAACGGCATCTTTAATCTTTTTGTAGGAATATACTTGTTCATCAATACTAAGATTTCTTGTTAAGTATGAAGCTACGGTGATCTGGGTTTGGTATTGAAAAATTAAACCTTCTTTAGCTAACACGGTCTCAAAACTCACATATGCAGGGGTAAATATTCGCGTCGCCAGTTCTAATTTCTCATACATTTTGCTTTTCGCATATACCCCTCTACGGATTCGATATAGATCGCTTTTTCCAACATAGTAATTTAATCGTACCCGGGCAGCATCTGTATCAGCATCTTGCCACAATAATGAAATATCTTTGAGCGTAAAGACTGTCTTGCTTGACCGTAAAATTGCGTTTAAGTAGTCACCTTTTTGCATATTTATCCTGGATGTTAGCTTTAAGCTAACCTACAGTTCATATTACAGTGTTTATAAAACACTGTCAAGATCTGTTAAATATAATAAAGAACAATAACTTCAAATGTCTTATAGACTACAGTTTTCGGTTCAAATCTGCTTGGAGTTTATGTTAAATGAGGCTAAGCAAAATTATTTTAAAATATGTAATTGAATCGTTAAATAGCCCGATATATCAATATATTCGATCATTTGATTCTGCCTCTATCCGATTTGGTACCCCCGATACAAACTATTTTGAACCACTTTTAGCTCATTTTTACGAATTAATGAATGTGTATCAAACTTGTATTCAGTTACCGATTTAATCGCGATACAGTCTTTTAACAATTAAATAGGTACTTATGATATCGTAATTTTGAGTTTTAAGACTCTGGTCAAGCTTTTTATCTTTTTAAGTGACAGATTTACTTCGCCACGTTCGATCATAGCGTAATAATTAACCGTCATGTCTGCTTTGGATGCAACATCCGATTGAGTCAAATGTAAATTCTCTCGAGCTTCTTTAAACTGTTTTCCGAGCTGTTTCGCGGTCTCATTGTCTGGTTTTGAGCTATTCATATATTTATATTATAACATTTTAGTTAATTATCCTTTGTTAGTCTGGTCTGGATTAAGTCTATTGGTAATTATGTATGTGAAATTATAGTCCTTGCATGTTGAGCGAAATTTTCAATATTCCCCGTACCCCATTGATTGCATACAGAAATTGTTTGATCTGTAAGATGTATTAGTTCTTCAGGCTTTAAAAAATGTCGGGTTCTACCGGTACGCGCCACTATTTCCTCGGCTTCTTTTTGTGTTGTAAAAACTCCTAACTTATTTGGATAAATTAGTTTATCCGGAAATACTGATTTCAATTCTGCAAAAGTAATACTAGGATGTTCTTCAACATATGTTTTTAAAACAGCTAGAACGTATCTGTTTTTTTTATATTCTTTGCCTCTAAATTCATATTTAGAATAGTCTTTTGCACTGTTCTGTTTGAAATATGTATTTGTTAATACGTAAATCTGGTTATCTTCTCCTTGAAATCTTTGGATCGTCAGGGCGGCAAGAAGAAAACCCTGTCTAGTTTTTAGACCATTTTTTATGTTTTCTGCTAAATTTTCATCTATTCGTGATCCTACTAAAACCCCAATCCAGGAATACTGGCTTTGAGAATTATTCAAGTCTCTATAATATCCTAGGATTTGACTTGTATGATCCAAGTAATCTTCCAATTGCTCAAGATGAACTTTATTCAACTCTCCCAGTTTAAGCTCTACTACAGCTATTGTCTCTTGACTGTATAAAGCTAAAATATCCACTCTACCATCAGTATTTTTGTTTTTTCGTCCAAAAGAAAGAGGTAGTTCTGTATCAATTATTTCAACATCTGAAAACTGCTCATCATCAAGTCTTAAAATATCCTTATTTTCTATAAGGTATGCCTCCATGGCAATTTCAAACCTGAAAGGGAGGTTTTTTAAAGTGATATTATTAGCTGTTAGATGGGTATATAACTGCATGTTCTTGATTTGGTAGTTTAATTACAACTCATATTTTTTCACTGTTTGTCTATATTTACAAAAATCACACTCAGATCCAGATTCAGGTAAATTATTACTTTTTAAACAACCTATTGCGTCTCGAATAGTTTTTTCAACCCAAGAGTCATCACTAATATACGGGATAATCTTGATATCAAATTCTAACTTCCGCAACGCATGGGACACGACCTATTGAGAATTATAAGAAGGTTTGAGTCTCTATTTCAGGTTGCGGGGTGACGCGAAATGGATACCCAAATAGAATTGAAAGTACTTTTTCGTCTTCCTGAGAAATACTTTCTTTGTTAGTCGGTGTTATTTTTTGATGTATGGAAAGCGCCTGATCAGTTCGTAATATAAGGAACGGTGTTTCAAAACGAATCTGGTTATAGTTTAAATTTCCCATAGCGTCACGTTTGTGTTGTTGCAGGTGTTGTTGGTTCAATTTCCGTTGCCGGAGCTGGAACTTTTACCCACCCACTATTTAAAGTTACCACGCTTTGGGTAAACTTCAACTCCAATGTTCTTGTAACTAGTATTTTATACGTGATTGTAAACTCATATGCCAAACGAGAGCTTTCTATAAAGGCAATTTTTAATTTCACTCGCACATCAGGAACGGTCGCGGCAATTTGAGAAGTTATGTATTGGCTCATTATTTGAAGAGCTACTTGCTGATTCACCATAGGCGGGATATTAATGGGAGGTGGCGATTGTAGATAAATATTGGCATTAGGATCGGCCATGAAGACGGCAATTGGATCAAAAGGCTTATTTGCTTCGGTTTCCTCTTCAAAGCTCTTGTGGATTTCCCAAATTACCTCTTCTTCTGCATGCGTTGCATCTACAATATTTAAACCAATCTCCTTTGCTTGCCCGCCGCTCAGAGCATGTCCGTGGTTAAAGAAAGCCTTATTGAGTTTTTCCGCAATTACTTTAGCCTTAGCGCGATCTTCTGGGGCCGTCATATGCATTTGAAGCAATTTTTCCCCTATTGTTACTGATAGTGAAGATGCCCGTTTAGCCATACCTAGTGTCGCTGGTTCTACCGTTTTACATAACAACTTAAACGCCGCCTCTAGATGGGATTGCTCACTTAAACCTGCTTCAGTTTTTGTGAAGCTAAGATACGACACTATATCCTCGTAAGCGAATTGTTGAGGTGTACCATCTTTCTTAATAGCGGTAATTTGAGGGTCAATTGGACCAAGACAGCCATATTTGCCCATGACTATTTCATCGCCCCCCAATGCAAGCATTGTAGCGGCGCTAAATGCAGAATAAGGGATAATTACGTTTACTTTTTTAACACGAGCTCGGAGTAACGACATCATTCTCCAAGCTACTAATCCATCGCCTCCGGTGGATTCTAGTAGTAGATCAACGGATTTAGTGCCTGATGGAAGTAATTGTATTTGTTCTATAAAACCGGGAATAGTATCCGTGGCCATTAGGCCTATCGCGTTTTGTCTTTGTGAGGTGACGTATACAATCAGTGGTCTTGCTCTTAACAACTCAAATTTTTTGTATAAACTTATCCTAGTTAAATAATTCATGTTTCGTGCCGATTATACGCCTTAATACAATACTCAATCAAGCGGCTACTTTGTTGTAAAAACGAGTTTCACAATTTATTGTGATCTTATTTAACTTCAATCTTGTTATATAGATTCTTTTGGAGATCAATAAACGTTGTTCGGATACCCTCTACATCGCCAAGTGCCTCTTCAGCATCAGCAATTGCGTGATATTTCAGATTGAGAAGAATCGGTAATTTTTCCTCATCAAGTTCTTCATATCCCGTTTCTTCATATTTTTTCAACACAAAATTGAGAAATTCTTCATCTTTATCAGTAATATGCTCAAAGATGTGATTTTTGTTCTTCTCAACCCGTTCTGTTCGTGTAAAGAGTGGGTTGTTAAATGCAAGATATGAAAGAACATCATAAAAATCACAATGTTCTGCATTCACGATTTTAGTTATATTTTCAATTTGTTCCAGATCTATACCTATGTCAAATAATCGTTCCAATAAACGCTTTCTTGTAATAGGATTTGACCATATTTTCCGAAGTTCTTCTTCATCTTTAAAAAGATCGGGTAATACTCCATAAAGACTTTGGATAAATTCCTCAGATGACATCGGCCTCCCGTCTGCTCCCCAAAAAGATGTAGAAACCATATACTGGATTTCTCGCTCTTTTCCATCACGAAGTTTTACTTTTATCATAGCCTTCTCAGGAGGAGGGTCACTAATCGGTGGGGGCTCTGGAGATGGTAAAGGTTCTGGTTCTTTGGATTCTCCAGGCTCTTTAGGTTCAATTATCGGTGGTTCCTGCGGTTCTCCATCCCATTCTGGATCTAAGAAAAGTTTATACGCATCTACAAAATCAAGAATCGTAAAATATTCTTTACCGTCAAATAACCTCGTGCCACGCCCAATAATCTGTTTAAACTCAATCATCGTATTAATCGGTCGCATTAGAACAATATTTCGGATATTCCTTGCGTCCACTCCTGTAGAAAGTTTTTGAGATGTGGTAAGTATACTACAGAAGAGTTTAAAATGGATATCCTTTAGCTCCATAAACTCCTTTCATAGAGATATTTTCCCAGTCAAACTGGAGGAGAGGTGTAGATATAATAATGGTTAACTGTTTTTTAAATCCAGCCTATAATATATTAGTTTTTTATAAGCAGAACTACATTAATAGGATTGTAAAACCATTACCTATTGAAATTGTATCGGTACCATACTATTGTTTATCTATGAGATCAAATAGAAACGTGAAGCATAAAGAACTCATGATTGTGCTTGTTGCTTTTGTAACGATCTGTCTTTTTTTAATGAGTATGTTAATTACGTCGCGTGTCACGTCAGACATACGGTCACGTGCTGCTAGTTCTCAATTGACTTGTTCTCCTAATACGGTACCTCCCTGCTTGTCTAAGGCAGATGGAAGTTATAACTTTTGTTATAACGAATGTATTCCGGGAAACACGGGATACTCAAGAACGGTGGGATGTCAAAATCCTCAAGGATTTGTTACCGGTACTTCTTCTGTAGATTCAGCTTGCGGACTATCCCCAAATGTAACTTCCATTCCTGTAACAGGTGCTCCCGGGTCTCCGTCCCATACCCCCTTACCTATCCAACCGACTAGTGTATCTGTTTCAGGTAAGTGTTATGAGAAAGACGCGGGGTATGGTACCGGTTCTTGCAGTGGGATTGAAAATAATTCCTGTCATCACCGGGAAAACCCTCCCGGACAAACTATTATTCCTACGACAGATTCCAACTATGGCAAATGGTTTAGGTGTGTGGGTGGAAAATGGATGGGTCCCTGCGGAAGTGAATTAGAGTGTAATGGTACTTCCGTGCCTAGTATAACTCCAGGAGCATTACCTTCTCCATCATCTCCTCCTGCTGTAAATGCGGTTACTGCATGTGCCAGTAAAACAGAGGACGGCTTCTACAGAATTAACAATATCTGTTATGAGTGTATAGGTAATGATTCACATGTTGTTACTGACGTTTTATGCGGACCAAGTACTTATTGTATAAATGCTTATACAAGCAGGGGTATAACTCAGTCTCCTTCAGGAGAATGTTATCTATGCTGGGATGAAAAATACGGGGAAAGTTATGGTTACTTAACTGACAGTAAGAACTGTGTAGGCACAAATACATTTAACGAATGTATGGGATTTTCCGGACGCCATCTTATAAACGGGACATGTTACTTCTGTTATGGCAGTATGGATGCTACAAGTAGAAATGGATACATTATAAACAGTTATTATTGTAGTAATTATAAAAACGAGGAAATTGATAATTCCAACTTGTCTTTGGAGGATAAAGTTACTGGCACTATTGAAATAAAATCAGAAAACGGAAAATTTGATTTTGATGGGGTCGGCGTGAATCTAATATGTAATGATGGACAAAAAAATATTCGCAATCATAACAGTGAAGATTATCCCGTCTATGTGAATCTTGACAAATTTAGTATTTCCGGAAACACAGCATCCGTAGATTATTCACTTTCCCAAGACTATATTATATTTGCCAAAGAGAGCTTAACTAAAGGATATACCTGTTTTGTATATGCAAGACTATATTATAAGAACAATGATAAATACTCTGATCCGATAGTTCTATTACCTTCTGTTTGTTGGGGAACTATTACAAAAAGTGATGCAGGTGATCTTTCCAGATGTAGTCTTACGAAATTTCCCGTAAAAGCGAGTTTTGCAGCTGCGTTAAATAGTAAGGGTGAACTGGTACTGTCTTTTGATTATTCAAATACCGGTTTTTCACAAGTCATAGATAAATTATTAAAAGGAGAGTTTTCCGTTTCTGATATGGTGGATTTTATATTTCAGTTGAAACGTCGTCCAGGGGTACAGATTCAGTATTGTGATCCAACCAAAGGTGAATGCACTCCGACTTATAACTAGAAACTATACTTTTATTGCTACTATTTTGTTAATGATGTGAAACGGGCAAAAATCGATCCTCGAATAGCTGAAGCATATCAACTGGAGAGCATATTAAAGTTGTTATCTAGAAGTCAAGATTAGTATTGATAGATTGATCTAAAGCATGATGTAATGGGTATATGAAAAAAAGTATAAGTGTCCAACTTGTAAAAATACATCTTCTGTAATTCGTAAAACAAAAAGAAATATCCCCATTCTTTATCTCTGTAAGAACTGCAGAAAACATTTTTCAATTAACTCTCATTGGATCGATACCAAAATGTTTTTGAATGATGATCTTGATGGATTATCTTTTAGAAAATTAGCTCAAAAATATACTCTTTCTTCTATGAAAACCTGGAGAATCTATAAAGAAGAATTAAAAAAACTCCCAACAACCATTTTCGTGGGTGACCAACGGGATGGTTCGAATCAGCTTAAATCTTGAAATGTGTTCTTAAGAATTTCTTTAAACTGTATACGACCATACCCACTTTTTAAAAACTTTTCTCTGGCTTCTGCATCTTTTCGATTAATAAAATACTCATAGTGAATTAATTTTAGAGGAATTCTGTTTTTAGTAGCTTCTACTTTTTTACCAGCATGTTCCGTTAATCTTTTCTTTAAATTATTCGTAAAACCAATATACAGCTTGGAATCTTTAAGTGAGTAGAGAATATAGACGTAGTATCTGGAAACGTCAGACGTTTCAGCCATAAGAAATATATATTCAAAGGATGTCGCGTTAAACGCGATTCCTCATCATCCTCAGGGGAACCGAGTTTGACGCGGGGGTCCCCTACCGAACGATGTTCGAACTTTTTATGCGACCGCTAAAGCGTCAGAAGTTATTCAAATGAGGAGTGGTTTAAATATATTCATACAGTTGGAAATACCCTTTAGGAAATTATGGATTATTAGGTTTTGGTATCAAAACGTTGCCTAAATGAAGACTCTTATTTCTCATCATGAGATCTATAGGTTTTATGTCGATTAATTGTGAATTTTGGTTTAAGGCTTCTACCGTTTGAAGAGGTTTAAATATGTTTCTTACCATATCCTCCCTTTTATCCTGTTTTACAAAAAATAATCCATCAATATATTTTGCTGTATCTGACACCTGTTTTACCACATGCATTAATTCACGATGGACATCTTGAGCACGAGCAGATTGACTCCAACGGACACCGTTACTATATTCATTCCATTCTTGTGTAGACATTGCCAATATTCGATCTCTTTCTACATCTGCTTTTTGCGATAATTCAGTTGCTTTTATACAAACAACAGCAGCTCTACATGAATTTGAAAATGTAGAAAAACGTATTGGTTCTCTGGGTTTGTACTCTGAGTATGGAGTAAGTTCATCAATCCAATTGTGTGCATTATACTCAGTGATTGCCATGAAAGGATCAACTTCAAACTGTTCAAACTCAAGAGCAGATTGAACATCTCTCTGGAGCTCTAGTTTTTTATTTCCCTTCGCCTCATTTACATCAAAACCGTAGTGATTTGCAAGTTCACTGGTCACCTCAGCCAAATCTTCATCATCTATAGAAAGAGCATATCGATTGAAAAAGATTCCCTTTGCCGCTTCTAATGCCACTCCTTGAGATAATATTATTGCATTCATACTCGCTAACCATTGTCGAGCATCATCACCAACTACTTCTGCCATTCTTGGAGTAAATGATAATTCTTTCATAGTCCTATAGTATACACTTTTAATGTGAAATATCAAATTTGAGTATAAATGCTAAACAATAGGTATTTATAACAATATTAAGGAATCACCATGAGTTCGCATGTCCTGTTAGTGATAGTAAATTATGAGGCTAGAAAACCCTGGGGTCCCCTACCGAACGATGTTCGAACTTTTTATGCAACGGCAAAGTCCTCAGAAGTTATTCAAATGAGAGAATGGCTTAATTTACTTAGGATATCAACTATATTTAATATTTAAATTAATAGATATTTTCAATAAAAAAATATTTAGGCATTCGGTTTAGGATGCCAAACGTAAGTCATTACTTTTGCCCCAGATTGATCTTCACCTAATTCGCCAGAAGGAAGAATAAAACCACTATCTTTTTTATCTTGGTAATCTGGACTACTTTCAATAATTCTTTTTTTAACTTGAGCTTCTATTTCATTGGGAAGCTCCCATTGAGTTTTTTCTCTTGGTATTGATTTTTCAGAAATAACAATAACTTTCTTTCCTAATAATTCCAAGACTTTATCTACTCGCTCCGCAAAACGAGGATTTTTTACAATTCTTTGCTTAACGCTTTCATATCGTTCAGCTGTCATCATAAAACATGTGGGGTTTTCTAGAAAACTTAATTCAAATCCCTCATCAGGCTCTTGACCAAAAATATGGATACCGTCAGTATAAAAAAATCTATTCATCCTATCTTTTATTAAATGACCCCCATCCGTAACGACCCAAATATCTTCAGGTGTACCGATATGATGAAAATTTCCTTTTGAGGCATGCTTTGGGTAAGGTACCACCACCAGAAAGGTGCAATTGCTATCGCGCACATTCCTGCAAAGCCTACTCCACAAACAAAGGATCTTAATGCACACTCAACCCATGGTATCCGTTTAGACAGCCATATTTTGACAGTGATACTAATAACGATGATTGGGATAACTATGATGATAGTGTAATGATGGGTGGCAATTGCTGCTCCGATGGTAAATATCCACCCCCAAAAAGCTAGCGCCGATCCGCTCTTTAGAAAACGGGCGTAGAGTGCGCAGGCCAGTAATCCAAGATCCATTGCAAGTAGGGTTGGTAGTTGGCCAAAAGTATAAGAAACTACATAGACACCTCCTACACCCGTAACTAAGAGAGCTGCATATTCTGCCGACTTATCATCGATTATCTCCTTAACCAATAACCAAACGGCTACCGGTAAAAAAATTAGGGTAACGCATTGTAATATCAGATAGCCTGTTTCTAGTTCCACGAGTTTACTCAAAAGTGCGATGATCTGATGCGCCAACGGCGCCGAAGCGTAGACGTAAAAACCGCTATACCATTTCGGCTCCCATGGTTGAAACCAGTTTTGGGCGTAATGCGACGCAAAGAAAAGATGCATTTCACTATCCCAGTTGTTATGGATGAAAGGAATAGCCAGAAGACCGAAATTAATTAGTCCCATCACCATAACTGCTGTTAACAGTTTCTTATTCATTCACAAACCTCTTATAAGTTGTTCGACGTACATTCCTGCAACTTTATGCATCGGGTGCTTCGTCGCTGCTTCACGGTTCTGTGTTCCGATTTCTGCAAGCCGTAACGGATCAGAAGCAAACAGTGACGAAATTGCATCAGCGATACTCAACGGATTATTTACATCGAAGAAATCGAGTACATATCCTTCCTGATTCTTGCGTCGGAATAACGATAGATCAGTACAAATGACTGGTTTACCATACATTCCTGCTTGTACAAGAGATCCCGATTCTCCACCCACCGATTGGTTCGTTAAGATGACAGCATCTACCTGAGCAAACAAGTCAGGCACTTTTGCTTCTTCGACGTAGCCTACGAACCTTACGTTAGGCAAGTTGCCATATTTTGCCTGAAGGATTGATAGATAGTCGGGATTATGGGAATTAGAACCACCAGCTATCCACAAGCAAATCGAAGGATCAAGTTCCCAAACTAGCTTCATTGCTTCCAGTGTTGTATCGAGTCGTTTGTGTGTGCCGTATATTCCAAAACTCAACAACGTTTTGGATGGAAGTTTCCCATTCACTTGAGTTATTGGGGGAACTTCTCCTAATGTTCCATGAGGCATACAGACCACGTTTTTAGCATGGTACCGTGTGCGTAGGATTTCTTCGTATTCAGGCAATAGCACGCAAACCAAACTAGTGCAGCAAAGTATTTTCGTAGCTAATCTTGCCCCCCACAGCGTCAAGGCACCTCCTTGGTATTTGACGTTTCCGATCAGATCAACCAGATTGTGAAGGGTGACAATTGACCGAATTCCGTAGCGTTTAAGCGTTAACGGAGTCATTAATCCCGTTAGGTTAGCTATACTTGATCCGAAACTTCCAAGCGTGATATTAAACCACGCATAGTCGATCGAAATCGTTGAAATAGCTCGAGTAATCTCTACGGGAATCGACAAGGAGTCGTAGTCCCAACATCGAATAAGAGTTATATTGCCGATTCGGGTGTTTTTCGGCTGACCGGTAAGCCGGTCTGCTAAAACATGCAAGTCTGATACGCGTGTATCTTCCGCCACTGCTTTGGCTAAATAGTAAGCGTATTCACTGACTGGATTTCGGCTTGGAGTGTAATTCGTAATCATAGCAAGATTTAACACTTTATCTTCTCCTATTTATCGACTTGATCGAGAACGAAATATGAGGAACTCGCCTACCAGGAAGTTGACAAATGTTGCCAACACGATATTTACCAGATTGGCTACCATGTAGTGGATTCCAATAATGGTCAATATAGCGAATATTATTTGGCTTATCCCAGCAACGATACCACGAGAAACGTGGAACTTAACCCACTTCCGAGCAAGTCCTCCTTGTTTTAATTCTTCTGACCATGTTATGAAATAACTCAGAAGGAAGTTTAATTGAAGTGAAAAAGCCGTAAGGACAAAATAGGCAATATTTGGCTGAATAGACAGTACGTCTACTAGTAAATACAGCCCAATGATTCCAGCGAGTGTTACTGAACCCCCCACTAGAAAAAATTTGACTAACCTTATAATTCGTTGACGACCGATCTTCTCTAAGTAATAATTCATAGACCTCTCCCCATTTTGGTTTTTCCTGAATGTTAATGTGCCGGCAAAACTATGTTTTGCCAACGTCTTTCTTAATGATATAGCTACCAGCGAAGTTTTAGCCTAAAGCTATTATTCATTGCGTACTAGATCATTTGCAGGTACTTTACGTAACCTTAAGTAAAACGTCACGGTATTATATCTTAGAAAAGACTTTTAGTAAATATTTATAGGTCTATTTATAGAGTCGAATATCGGTATAGATTTACACTTAAAATACTATATTTGTGCAGTATATGAAGAAATATAGAGAAAAAAGGGTATTAATATGAAAGAAATTAGGCTTTTAATTTCTCATTTTTCGGATTTTAAATCACTATCCCCAGTTGGTAGTTTGTGATGATAACGTCAACCTGAAAATGGCCGCAAGGAGGAACTTTCCCGCAGTCAGAATCCAAACCTGCTTTAACCACTTTAAGGAAAACATCCGACGTGACTTAAAGGTAAGATCTGAAAATATCTACAGGAAATTCATGGATAGCATCGAAAAGGTATTTGACAGCAAATACAACGACGGGGTCTTAAACAGGAAACTCTACATTCTCTATCAGGTTTACAAGTATGATCCCATCTGCCTTTCGGTCCTCACCAATATTGAAAGATACAAAACTGAATTGTTAGGTTACAGAGGAATTCCTGTTGCCCCGGTATCCACCAATCTGATCGAAGGTGAATGGTTATTTGGAGTCAAGACTCTTTGTCTTAAGGTTATTTCAGTCAGTTAAATATGCCCGACTCTGGTTCAATGACTACATTCTTAAAAGAAGGCTTACCATTTACACGGATTGTCGTGGCAAATTCAAACATCTCAATGGTAAAACAGGGGTGGAGATGACTAAAAAACCCGGTATTGATCTACCCAGCTATTTTGACTAATTATCAACCGTTTTTGATAGACACCGTCCATAAACTGGTTGGTACAAAGTAATATTTCCATTGTAATAGTAGCATAAAGTATGTAAACATGGGGTATATGAAAAAAATACTCCTGTCCTTGGTGTCATGTTACTCATGCGG
>Ga0172379_10005408_pt1 | contig 17896 bp, 13 predicted proteins | sample GrowelOW334metaG_FD_119756 | JGI IMG/M metagenome (GOLD analysis project Ga0172379, IMG submission 119756) | Groundwater microbial communities from an aquifer near a municipal landfill in Southern Ontario, Canada - Groundwater well OW334 metaG | ecosystem: Environmental > Aquatic > Deep... | reverse complement strand
CAGCTGGCCACCGCGGTCAAACGCGCCCGCTTCATGGGTCTCCTCCCTTACGTAGCCAGATAATCCAACATCCAGTCATATGTCTAACAAAAAGACGAAAACTGCCGCCAAGACAGAAGAGCCGGCAGAGGTAATTCCTGCAGTTGTCCTCGCACCACGCGCAGCGGTCTCCAAGGGCCGCTCCATGGAGAGCGTCCAGGGCGCCCTCGACGCCATCCGCGTCAAATTTGGCGAAGAGTCCATCATGCGCCTAGGCGAGAAGCCCAAGGTCAATATTGGCGCCATCCCGACCGGCTCGCTCGGCCTCGACTGGGCTCTCGGCATCGGCGGTCTGCCTTGTGGCCGTATCGTAGAGATCTTCGGCCCGGAATCATCCGGCAAGACCACGCTCGCCCTCCATGTTGTAGCTGAAGCCCAGAAGAAGGGAGGTATGTGCGCCTATATCGACGCCGAACACGCCATGGACCCAGAATATGCAAAACGATTAGGAGTGAAGGTCGAGGATCTTTTGATTTCTCAACCTGACACTGGCGAACAGGCCCTCGAGATAGTAGAAAGTTTGATCCGCACGAATAATATGTCAGTGATAGTCATCGACTCTGTTGCCGCGCTGACGCCGAAGGCCGAGATCGAAGGCGATATGGGCGCTCATCACATGGGCACCCAGGCTCGTCTCATGTCCCAGGCCTTGCGCAAGCTCACGGCCATCGTCGCAAAGTCCAAGACCGTCGTCATCTTCATCAACCAGATCCGCATGCAGATCGGCATGATGTTCGGCAACCCGGAGACGACTCCCGGCGGCAAGGCTCTCAAATTCTACACTTCCGTCCGTCTCGACATCCGCCGCATCGCGCAGATCAAGAAGGGCGAGGAGATCATGGGCGGCCGTGTGCGCGTCAAGGTGGTCAAGAATAAGGTGGCCGCGCCATTCAAGCAGACTGAGTTTGACCTCATGTACAACGAGGGCATCAGCCAGGAAGGGGAGATCATCGCGCTCGGCGAGAAGTACGGTATCCTCACGAAGACAGGTTCCTCCTACGCCTATGGCGAAGAGAAGCTCGGCCGCGGCTATGACGCCACCCGCCAATTCCTGAAAGAGAACGAGAAGGTGCGTAGCGCCATCCTCAAGGAGATTCGCGTGAAGTTGAACGAGCAATAATCCATAAGATACCAGGAAGCTTTGCCCGAATGTTGTAAGGGTGGGGCTTTCTGGCATCTTGACAGCGTATATACGTTGTATATACTATTGTTATTATGAACAGCAAAACAATATTCAACATGAACACAAAGATAAAAAATGCGGCTATGAAAAAAGCAAAAAAAGAAGGATTGACATTGAGTGATGTCCTAAATTTTGCAGGGCGTGCATATGTCGATGGTGACATACAAGTCCGTATTGTGGATCGTGACACCGCCGAGGCCTTAGACGACATTGCGCACGGTCGAGTCATGTCTCAAGAGGTACTGTTCAAAAGGTTGGGATTGTAATCTACCCTATAGATCATATGCGTATCAACCTTCGATGTTAATGCAGCGAACCCCACCAGGTTCGCTTTTTTGTTCAAAAACCTATATACTAGGCCAATTCTAGGTTTATACAATTATCCCAATCATCCATGGCCCTACTTGAATACAGCGAGATCACAGAGAAGAAGTACATCGTGCTCGATGGTGCGCCATACGAGGTCATATCTGCACACGTCTTCCGCAAACAGCAGCGCAAGCCGGTCAATGCCACCAAGCTCAAAAATCTCATCACCGGCAAGGTCACAGAGTATTCATTCCATGTCTCCGACAAGATCCCCGAGGCCGAGATCGACGAGCGCGAGGTCAAATACATCTATAACAAAAAAGGGGAGTGGTGGTTCTGTGAAGCCGAGGACCCAGCCAAGCGCTTCTTTGTCACTGACGAGCAGATCGGACCGCAGGGCAAGTTCCTCAAGCCCAATACCGTCGTGACCCAGCTCCTCTTCAGGGATACCCCCATGTCCTTCAAATTGCCGCTCATCGTGGATCTCAAGGTCATCGATGCTCCTCCGGGCATCAAGGGCGATACTGCTACCGGCGGCAGCAAGGTCATCACTCTCGAGACGGGCGCCGAGATCAACGCGCCTCTATTCGTGAACGAGGGCGATGTCATCAGGATCAATACCGAGACAGGCGAGTACCGCGAGCGCGTAGGCAAATAGTCAAAGCCCGAATATCTCGATCGTCTCCGATCTGGCCCGGCCGAACTGGTCCGTGGCTCCGAGGGTGATGATATTCACGCCGGCGAACACCGCGACGGTCTCTTTGAAGTTGCCCTGCTCGTCGATCGATATCGGATTGCCGTTCAGGGTTAGGGAATTGATGCGCTCGGCGCGGCCGATGATCTCGATAGTCTTTGTATTGAGTGAGATACCGGGGAGAGGCTGGAATACTCTGATGCTCGGACCGCGAGCGTATGACAGCGAACGCCAGGTTGCGTATCCGACGATAGTAACCACAATCATCAAGAAGATGAATATCTTGAGTACGCGCAAGAATCTTGTACGGGTGAGAACCATAGCCCCAATCTAGCAGATGGGCAGGATATTGCTACTCCGGCAAGCCGATAGGTGCCGTTTCTTCTGTGCCGGCGGCCCCGGGGGCCGCTCCGATCACATCGCGGGGCTTGGAGCCGTTGGCTGGGCCGATGACGCCGCGCTCCTCGAGCATGTCCATGAGCTTGGCCGCACGGCTGTAGCCGACACCAAGCTTGCGTTGGATATAGGATGTCGAAGCTTTGCCCGCAGAGACTACGGCGTCGCGCGCCGGCTCATACATATCGTCATCGTCATCGAGCGAGTCACTGTCCATCATGTTCCCGATACCGGACATAGAGTCGAAAGCTGCGCTCGAGCCAGCTTCTGGGATAGTCAGACTGATCTCGTTCATGATCTCGTCCTTGTATTCAGCGGCCAGGAATTTGACCACATCTTTGACCTCTGATTCGGTGATATATGCCGACTGTAGACGGACCGGCTTGGACATCTCGCCTCCCAGATAGAGCATATCGCCGGCGCCGAGCAGTTTCTCTGCACCCGCCTGGTCGAGAATAGTCCTGGAATCTATCTGCGAAGCTACCTGGAGCGCCACACGTGACGGAATGTTGGCCTTGATGAGGCCGGTGATGACATTGACGCTCGGCCGTTGGGTTGAGATGACCAGATGGATGCCTACGGCGCGGCTCATTTGAGCCAGGCGGACGATGGCTGATTCGAGCTCTCGCGGATAGGTCTGCATGATATCAGCCAACTCGTCGATGACGATCACGATGTATGGCATGGTCTCCGGAAGGGTTTCCGGCTCGGCGCCCTTCTTCTCGCGCTTGCTCGCCCTCTCCATAGCCGGGCCGAGGATATTCTTGTGGTACGACTCGATGTCGCGCGAAGCTTTCTGCTCCAGTGTGTCATAGCGCCGGCTCATCTCTTTGGCCGCCCACTTGAGGGCTAGGACGGCCTTCTTGGGGTCGGTGATGACTGGAGTTAGGAGATGGGGGATCTTGTTGTACATCGTGAGCTCCACGCGCTTGGGGTCTATCATGATGAACTTCAGGTTTTCCGGAGCGTTGCGGTACAGCAGGGAAGTGATCAGGGCATGAATAGTCACAGACTTGCCGGATCCGGTAGCGCCGGCCACGAGGATGTGAGGGGCCTTGGCCAGATTGGAGAAATGAGCCCGTCCGGCGATATCCTTGCCGAGCGACACCAAGAGGGGCTTCTCCGACTCTTGATAATCGGCCGAACCAAGGAGGGTAGCCAATCCGACTGTAGTCTTGGCCGTATTTGGCACTTCGATTCCCACCAGTGATTTGCCTGGGATAGGGGCCTCGATGCGTATCGGATGAGCCGCCAAAGCCAGGGACAGGTCGTTGTTGAGTGCCACGATACGCGAGAGCTTCACGCCTTCAGCTGGCTTGAGGGCGTAGCGGGTCACGGACGGGCCGATAGAGATCTCGTCCATCTCCACCGTGATGCCGAAGTTCTGCAGGGTCCGCTTGATGATATTGGCGTTCGCCTTGATGTCGCCGGTTTCCGGTCGGCCGCGGTCTCTCTCGAGGAGCGAGAGGGGTGGGGGAGTAAATGGCTTGAAGTGAGGCACAACCACCGAAGAAGCAAAACCGCGCTCTTCTTCATCGCTGAAGTCGAGAGTGTTGCTCCTGGCGGCTGGTTTAGTCTCGGCTAGCTTGACCTTCTTGTCGTTTGATTCTTCCACCGGTGTCTCGTCAGCCTTGGCCGCTGCTACCGCCTCTTCGACGGCGGCCTCTTCTCTCTCATCCATTCCCTCATCATCCGTCTTGGCCTCTTTCTCGTCCTTCTTGTTCCAGAAAGCTAGGTCGGCCCACTGTATCCTCCATTCGAACAGCACGATGAGCGACACGATGAACAGGGCCGAGAGCAGGAGAGCGGTCGCCCATACGCTCATGATCCTCACAAAAGGCATTGCTACCCATTGGCCGACGATCCCGCCTAGATGTCCGGGAAGTATGTATATGAGCCCCAAGCCGGCCAGGAGGAATACGATAGCCCCGATCCATTTGGCCGTGTCAAAGCTGCGTTCATCGCCGCGCAGGAATGATATGCCCAGCATGACGAAGACTACCGGTATGAGGAAATATCCGACTCCGAAAGCCGTGGTGAAAAAATCAAAGAAATAACTGCCGACAGGGTCAGCCAGCCTGAACGAAGCTAATAATGATAGGACTGCAACGAGAAAGGAGAAAATAGCCAGAATAGTGTGGACGGTGTCATCTTTGATGTTCTTCCAAAGGCGCTTCTTTTCGCTCTGATCGATATGCTTCTTCTTTGCCATGAGGTAATAATAACACAAAAGGAGCAGCCAACGCGTAATAATCCCTTATTAGGCACTTGCATTATCTTTACTGACTTATATATAATCACTATGTCTCATATCTAAGATCGATATTTTCTAAAAGACAGCTTTTATCCACATAAAAGACATCATATGGATAACAAAGACAACCCCGGCCTATCCCAATTCAATGACCCAATAAACTGGAAATCCCTTGGTTTTTTCTCTGCCGAGGACTATCTGTTGTATATATTCAAGAAGACCGAGAAGATCACGGCCGCTCTGTATCTCGTTTCCGGCCTTCTCAAGGACGATGAGCCGCTCAAATGGGAGCTACGCGACCGAGGCATGAATCTGATATCCTCGTCCTTTACCGCCTCGAGCGCTGTTCCTGGGGACAAAAACGTGGTGATCCAGTCACTTTTCACTTCAGCTCTGGAAACTATCTCGCTTCTCAATGTAGCTAGGATTTCTAACCTTGTTTCGGAGATGAATCACACCCTTCTCGTCAGAGAGATAGATAGTATCATCAGCTTGCTTCGCGATCGTCTGGCCCAGAACGCGGAAAATGCCGGTTACATCTTGTCGGAGGCATTCTTTAAGACACCAAGCTTGTTTACGTCGGGGTTCAAGTCCGGGCCGGCTGCCCGCGGCACCAATGAGTCTAAAGGACACCCAAGCCACAAGTCTGAAAGTGTAGATTCTACAAGCAATCTTATCGGACATTCGAATGTAGCCGACAAAAAGAATCAAAGACAGGAGAGCATCGTCAATATTTTGAGGAACCAGTCCAATCTGACCATAAAGGACTTCTCAAGAGTGATCAGGGATTGCAGTCAAAAGACTATCCAACGCGAGTTGTTAGAGCTGGTAGATAAAGGGGTCATCAAGCGGGAGGGGGAGCGTCGCTGGAGCAGATATTCCCTGAAATAAGGCCAAAAATCCCACAGCCTTGCTTGTGGGGCCATATTACGCCACATCCTTGACTTTTATGGCCTAATACCTTAGAGTTATCCCCATTACCACGCATTTGCGCCATAGTTTGATTTCAAGCTATAATGCTTTGCAACGAGCGCTCAATCAGCGTCGTATCGATTGGGTGTTCGTCCCAGAGCATCTGCGATGGGGAAACAGACTCTTTGACAACCGAATAACTTGTCACAAGTTTGTTTTGGATTAGCCCACTAAAATCTTCCGTTTGGACGTCGATAGTACGAGCGGAGGAATGTGGAATTATTAGTCTTACTAGGCGAGACTTTCCCGAAATATTATTAAGTAAGACCGGGAAGGTATCGTTAATTATAAAACCCATAAATATGAAAAAAGTTCTCTTCTCAACGGGCGTCGCCTTCTTGGCCCTCGCCGCAGTTGTCGGAGCTCAGGGTTACTCGTTCAACTCTAACCTTACGGTTGGATCGACGGGTGCCGATGTCGTCACTTTGCAGACAGCTCTTATGTCTGCCGGTTTCAACATTCCTTCTATCGCTTCTGGTGCTGCTGCCAAGGGTTACTTTGGTTCGCAGACTCAGGCCGCTGTGAAGCTTTACCAAGCATCTCACGGTGTTCCTAACACTGGCTTCGTAGGTCCTTTGACCCGCGCCGCCTTGAATGGTGGTGCAGTCGCCACGGGCCCGGTCATGTCATGCCCGGCTGGATACGTATGTACTCCGGTCGCCGGCACGGTTCCGGTCTCGGTTGGTACGATCGGCACACCTGGTATCGCTGGCTCTCTCGCCGTCACTCTCCAGGGTTCTCCTTCAGGAGCTTCTTTGGACAAGGGTGAAGTCGAGGATATCGCCCGCTACAAACTCCAGGCTAGCGCTTCGGATCAACAGCTCACCAGCATCTCTCTCGATTTTGACAATCGTCTCTGGCTCTATGCCGGATCGATCACGATCAGGGATGACAGCGGTGCAGTCGTTGCTTCCAAGAACGGTCTCAACTCGAGCGACTTCACAGAGCTCACTGTTGGCTCAAGCTACCGCTTGCAGCTCCCGGCTGGCTATGTTGTTGCCCGCACACAGACTCGTTTCTTGACCGTCAGCGTCTCGATGCTCCCGGTCACGGATCGCACTTCAGCCACCCTTACCCTCACCAACGCGCAATTCCGCTCTGTTGATGGTACAGGAGTGACGAGCACGGATAGCGACAGCTCAGATCGCACGTTCTCCTACACAGGCACGAACACTGGCGATGTTGTCTCTACTGTGAACTCCAGCTCTCCGCTCCAGAAGCTTGTTCAGATCTCTAACTCTTCTGAGACCAATGATGTTGTCCTCAACGTCTTTGACCTCAAGTCGCAGAATAGGGATGCCTTGCTCCGCACTCTCAGCGTTTATGTCAACACTGAGGGCACGAGCGTGAACACTCTCTTCAGCCGCATCAAGCTGCGTGTAGGCGGTACGACTTATGTTGCCAACACCGTCAATGTGTCGACACTTGGTAACACCACAGCTTCTTCCACTGCCACCTTCACAGACCTGAACATCAGCCTGCCGAAGGATCAGTATGTGTCGTTCACGGTCCTCGTGGACGTCGCAAAGCCGGCTACGACTGGCGCGCTTGACGGCAAGATCGCATCTTCGTCCGTTAAGGCTAACGCCGCTAACGTAGTCATCGAAGACTCGACCTACAACTCTGTTGTTGTCACGGCCGCTACCCTCACAGGTAACGACCAGACATTCAGCGCTTCCGCTGGTAATGTCTCGAACACAGCCTTCGCTATCAGCGATCCTGGTTCCAACAGCACAGGCCGCCTCCCGACGACTCTGTACACTGGTTCGTTCTCGCTCTCTGCTGGTAACACCGGTCTCTACATCAGCAAGACCCCGAGCACAGCCTTTGCCACTTCGTCTGGCAGCTCTGTAGCGGTCGCTTCCTCGACCATGAGCACGTTCGCAGCTAATAACGGCGCACAGTCAGGAGATACTTCAACGTTCTTCTACGTCGCTCCGGGATCAGCCCGTTCGTTCAGCATTGGTGGTTCGATCAACAACACCAATGGCACAGCCACCACGAAGTCACTCGGCGTCACAGCTGTCTACTTCACGGATGATGTTGCCAGCGCTCAGAAGTACACCATCAACTACGGACTCGAAGGCCTCAACAGCAACCTTGCAAAGGGCGTGCTGCTCGGCACTCAGACTCCTTAGTCTGCAAGTGTAGTTCTCGGTTCTCTTGAACCAAACAAAAACCGCCTTCGGGCGGTTTTTGTTTTGCTCGTGATATATTCGCTTCGCTCATATATAATATGGGCATGAATAGGTCTCATGCTCGTATAGTCATCTCATTCATATTCTTCGTCTCGCTCATATCTATATCCTCTGTTTTTGCCGTCCGTTCAGCATCAGCGCAAACGACGGCCTGTTCCGATCTGTCTTACGATTTATATTCCGGCCTAGCTGACAGGGGCGACGATAACAGCGTCCTCCTTCTCCAGAGATATCTGGCTGGTTCCGGCTATCTCGCGGCCACGCCGAACGGATATTTCGGGCCGGCCACGCTTGCAGCTGTCAAATCATTGCAGAGGGCGAACGGCATATCCACGACCGGCCGAGTCGGTCCGCAGACTCGCGCGGCTATCAAGAGCTTGAGTTGTCGGACGACCGCTGTCACGCCGTCCAGCCAAACTTCCCAGACGGTCTTGACGCCGGTCGTACAGAATGTGACGATCCCGGTGGCTTCCGAGATGATGGTGGGCAATAAGTATACGATCACCTGGCACCCACGGACGGGCACCATATACAATCTCACCTTGGACGATCAGTATGGTATCGGAGCGGGGTATGTTGCTACGAATGTATCGGGCGGTCGCTATGAATGGACGGTGGGGGAGATATATTCTGCTCGCACACGTTCAAATACCATCCTGACGCCTGGCCGGTACAGCTTCCGCGCCCAGGATGTGAACAAGGGGGCCCTGCCGACGGACGAAAGGAGTGTGCTCTTCACCCTCTTGCCCAAGCCAATAGTCATAAGCTCGATCACCCCTTCATCCGCCCCGAATGATGACAAGACGGCGGTAGTCATCTACGGTTCCGGGTTCGACGCATCTTCACGCATCCGTTTCGATGGCTATTCGGACGGCTATGCTACCGCGCCGCTCTATATCTCCGCGGATGGCCGGGTTCTGGTTTTCACCGTGCCGCGTGGCATATACCCATCCATCCGTTCCGTCCGGGTAAATAATACATATGAATCAAACGCGACCAGTTCGCCGAGCAACGCTATCGATTTCATCGTCACACCGTCATGATCAATCCCTTCGATCGCACCTTCTTCAAGTTCATCATCGGTTTTGCCGTCATTTTACTCGCCAGTTTCGTGGTGCTCTACTACATCGGCAAGCATCTTCATTAAAATTTGAACAAAAATTCATCAGGATTTGAACTTTTCTTTAAAGGTTCTTGAACCCCTCTTTTATACACTAGGCGCATTAATAGTTAATGCGCTTTTTGCGCGCTGTTCATTCATATGAAAAAGGTCTTTCTCACGTTCTTGCTTGGCTTGATTCCAGTAGCTTTTGTCTTCGGTTCTGCCCCGGTGCCGGTCTGGGCTGATACCTATGTCGGTGGGATTATTTCGCATGACACTGTCTGGTCCGTGCCCGATAGCCCGTATTTATTGGATTCTGATGTGACGATACCAGATGATGTGACGCTCACGGTCGGTCCGGGCGTCGTGATAAGGGTCGCTCCCGAAGTCGATCAGGAAGATCCGGGTTATGATCCCTCTATATATGTGAGCGGCGGCCGTCTGGACATCGCCGGCGACGATGCCGAGCGAGTTGCAGTCGAGGGTATAGGAGGTATCTATGTTTCCGGTGGATCGATGAACAATGGATCGGCGAGCGTTGCCTATGCTGATCTTTCCGGTGGTTCGCGGCTGTCCTTCGAGAATGCGCGCGGGACCATCGCGAGTTCGAGCGTCACCGGAGCTTATATAGGGATTTCCTCCAGGGACAGTATCATATACATCCGGGGTAGCCGGATATCAGGCAATGAAGTGGGGATAGATATCGCGCCGCACAATATCTTCCAGCTTAGCATCGCGGACGATCGATTCGGCACGGGCGGTATCGGCAACGCCTTGGCGGATGCGCCTAACCTGTCTGCCTCCTCGTCGTTGGACATCTCCGGCTCCATCATCTCCGGCAATACTGACCGGGCAATCAGGAATATGGCAGAGTTCACAGTAGCGGCCCAGCATGATTGGTGGGGGAGTCCGGCTGGCCCTGATGTTATGCCCCCCAATTCCATTCAGGGATCCGTCGAATACATGCCGTGGCTCATGAGCGAGCCCGACCTTTCGGCTACTGATATAGATCCGCAGCCGTGCTGTTCGAGCGTGCTCTTCATTCCCGGCATAGAAGGGTCGCGGCTGTACCGGTCGGAACAGCGGCCGTTAGGATTGGGGATGTCGGTCAACCAGCTGTGGGAACCCAACCGCAATGCCGATGTCAAAAAGCTTTATTTGAATCCATCAGGGTCAAGCTCCGACTCATCTATATACTCCGGCGGGCCGATAGACAAGGCGCTCGGGCTCGTGGATATCTATGGCGGATTCATGGGCTTCATGGATGGCTTGGTTCGGCAGGGGAGCATGAATGAATGGCGTGCCTTCGGCTATGATTGGCGCAAGCCCATAGCTGAAGTGGTTGCGGGGCGTGAGAAGAAGGCAAGTACCACGGAGAATCTCATCAAGGTCGTGGAGGATCTGGCCAATGGTTCCAAAACCGGCCAGGTCAGTATCGTGGCGCATTCGAACGGGGGACTGGTGACCAAATATCTGGTCAAGGTCTTATCTGACATGGGTAAGTCCGAGCTGATCGATTCGGTCATATCCGTGGCCGTTCCATATCTAGGAACGCCGGAAGCTATCCCGGCATTGCTCCACGGCGACGGTCAGGCGCTCCTCGGCGGACTGATCATGAGCCGGACCAATGCGCGTACCTTAGGTTCCAATATGGCCAGCGCGTATTCACTGTTGCCGTCGAGAGGATTCTTCTCGAAGGCGTTCAGCCCGACGATCGCTTTTGCGTCTACAAATATCCAAAACCTGAATGAAGGGGCATACCCGGAGTCCATCGATTCGTTCGATGGCCAGTATGCCTTCATTGCCGATACCGCAAAGGCGAGGCCATCACCGAACCAAGCAAAGACACTCTCGCCTATCAGAGGCAATCAATTACTTATGAAGGCAGCCGATGCGCTTCATGGCATCCTTGATCCGTTCGTCTGGCCGTCTACGATCGCGCGGTGGGCCATCGTCGGGTGGAATAGCACGACTACGGAGGGTATTTTGTATTCGGATAAGGGTCATACTGTCCTTCGAGATCTTTCTGGCGATGGCACCGTGAAGGCCCAAAGTGCTGGACATGAGAGTGGACAAACATTTTCTCTAAATCTAAAGGAGCAGACAAACATTGATCGACATGATATCAGCCACGTGAATATCCTGGAATCTTCCACCACTAAGGCGGCGATCGGTGCGATCCTCACGAGCCAATCCAATGCCGGCGATCCCGATCTAGGTGATAATCCGGCCGCGCACAATACAGAGGTCATAGATGAAGTATCCAAACTGCCAGGCGTGACAGTTGGACAGCTTGATTGGAATGCTATGGATGCCGCTTACAATGCCAACAGGAATGAGATCCGCGTCAGCACTCATTCCCCGGTGAAGCTTCATGTCTATGATAGTAGCGGCAATCATACCGGAGAGATACCGCTGCCGGCGGAAGTGGCCGCCCAAGTCGAGCCGGGCCTCTATACCATGAAGGAAGAGAGAGTCCCCGGCAGTACGTACGATGTTCTAGGTTGTGAAGATGAAGAGATCGGAGATTGTGATACGCAGATCACGCTTCCCGACAATGGGGAGAGATATACGGCGGTGGTTGATGGAGTAGGGACGGGCACATTCACGTTAGACATCGAGAGGGTCCGCGGCACTTCGACGATCGAGAGGATAGAGTGGCGGGATGTGCCGGTCACGGCGCAGACACGAGCTACGACTACATTCATGGGCTATCCAAGCTTCGCGGTGTCTAGGACACAGCTGACATCTTCGAGCAGCCCCCTTACCATCGATATCAATGGCAACGGCACGACGGATGCCATCAGCAGTCCCGGGTCCGTGCTCGATATCAAAGACAAGGATGGCCGTTCGCCGTGGAGCCTATTCAAGGATTGCTTAAAACGCTTGAGAGCAAAGAATATGAGAGATGGTGACCGGAAGAAGATATTCGATGAGGCCAAGAATATCCTGAAGAGATTCAGATAGATCTGCTTGGCGATAGGCAGGTTGCGCCGGCCGATAGTTCGTGCTAATTTGTGCTCATAAGGCCAAAGACAGAAGGCACCCATCATTCCGATGGAATAAGACCTTCCGAGGTAACTCTCCTTTGTTTGGCCTTCAAAGGTCGAAAAAACAGCATAATATTATATTATATGGCACGTACCAAAGAACAAAAGAAGGAGATCATCGAGAAGCTCCAGACGATCATGAAGGACGCCCAGTCCCTCGTCTTCGTCAATATCCACGGCCTCAAAGTCTCGGATGCTACGGTCATGCGCCGCAAGCTCAAATCCGACAAGGTCGGTCTCTTTGTGGCCAAAAAGTCACTTACGGCCCGCGCGCTCGACGCCAACAAGTATGCCGGCACGATGCCGGATCTCGCCGGCGAGTTTGCCCTGGCTTACAGCACCGATCTCATCGCTCCGGCCCGCGGCGTGTACGAATTCCAGAACAAATTCAAGGACCGCGTCGTCATCACGGGCGGTGTCTTCGAAGGGAAGTACTTGTCGCAGGAAGAGATGACGGTCATCGCCGCCATCCCGCCACTCGCCACGCTCCACGGCATGTTCGTCAACCTCATCAATTCCCCGATCCAAGGCCTCGTCATGGCACTGGATCAGATGAGCAAGAAGCAGGGCGCCGCTCCAGTCGCTTAGATTATCCCTCATTAATATCATTATCATGGAAAACACAAACACCCCAGTAGAAGTCCCAGCGAAGTTCAAGTCTCTCGTCGAATCGATCGAGAAGCTCTCGGTCCTCGACCTCTCCGAGCTCGTCAAAGTCCTCGAAAAGAAATTCGGGGTTTCCGCTCAAGCTGTCGCCACAGCCGCTCCGGCCGCAGCAGCCGCTGCCGGTGATGAGAAGAGCACGGTCGCCGTCCACCTCAAGGAAGCCGGCGCTACTAAGATCGCCGTCATCAAAGTCGTCAAAGAAGCCCTCGCTCTCGGCCTCAAGGAAGCTAAGGACCTCGTCGATGGAGCTCCCGCTCTCCTCAAGGATGGCATGAAGAAAGAAGATGCCGAAGCCCTCAAGAAAGCGATCGAGACCGCCGGCGGCAAAGTAGAGTTCAAGTAACCGATGGACACGCTCAACGCGATATTTGGCAGTTTGACCAAGGTTAAGATTCTCCGATTGTTCCTATTCAACCCGGAGACTCCCTTCCTATTGTCCGAGATCGCGTATCGCACACAAGTCCCGTCATCTGCAGTCAAAAAAGAGCTCATACATCTCGTTTCCGCCGATATCCTCCGGAAGCGCGTGGTGCTGAAGAGAGTAGAAACCAAGAGCCGCGACAAGCTTTCTGTGAAGAAGGCCCGCGGCTCTGGTTATTTCCTGAATATGAAGTTCCCACATCTTGAGCCCCTCAAGAATCTCCTGACGGTCTCGAGCATCTCCGCCGACGAGTCCCTGGTCAAGCGCTTCAGCCATGTCGGCAAGCTCAAACTGATGATCGTGGCCGGGGTCTTCATCCAGAACTGGGATTCTCGCGTCGACCTGCTGCTTGTTGGGGAGGGTTTGAATCTCCACAAAGTCGAGCATGTGATCAGGGGTCTCGAAGCAGAGATAGGTAAGGAGATATCATACTCGTCATTTGAGACGCAGGATTTCGAGTATCGCATGGGTATCCACGATCGTCTGGTCAGGGATATCGTCGACGGCCCACATACCACGCTCCTGGATCGTCTAGGGATTGAGCCACAATAGCACTCCGCCTATCCACAACCCATGTAAGATAAGCCTGCTTGCCAGATGCTATAATTAAAACTCTGTTATAAGCCATAATTATTAATTAAGAATCATAAAACATGATGTTAATCCAAAACTGGGGTGATGTTTTCACCCAATCGCTCCAAGGCGTGTGGTACGGCGTGGCCAATTTCGTGCCTAGCCTGGTCATCGCCCTTATCATTTTCGCCATCGGCTGGGTCCTGGCCTCTCTCGTCGAGAGACTGGTCGAGAGCATCATCAAAGCTCTCAAGATCGATGCTGCACTTCGCTCGGCAGGCCTCGAAGAGGTCGTCAAGCGCGCCGGCCACAACTTGAACTCCGGGGTCTTCCTGGGGGTTCTCTGCCGCTGGTTCGTCATCGTGGTCTTCCTGATGGCCTCGTTCGATGTCTTGGGCCTGGCTCAGGTCAACGAATTCCTCCGCCAGATCGTGAGCTACTTGCCGCAGGTCATCGTCTCGGTCTTGATCCTGATGGTGGCAGCCGTAGTCGCGAATGCTATGCAGAAGCTGGTCGTGGCTTCGGCCAAAGCCGGTCACTTGCATGTCGCTGACCTCGGTGGACGCGTCACCAAGTGGTCTATCTGGATCTTTGCTATCCTCACAGCTCTCTATAACCTCGGTGTCGCTCCGGGCATGATCCAGACTGTTCTCACAGCTGTCTTTGCCGGCGGTGCTCTCGCGTTCGGTCTCGCCTTCGGCCTTGGTGGCAAGGAGACTGCTCAGAGGATCATCGAGAGGACTTCGAATGCAGTTTTGCAGAAGGACTAGTTAGCATCTTTATCTTTCGCACAAAACAGCCCGCAAGGGCTGTTTTGCTTTCCCCACCTTATCCCCATTTTGCCCAATTCTGGCTAGGTATTGACTTAGATACAGCCATAAGTATACTTACTCTTACCCCAGAATGGTTACCAGAAACTATCGCGAATACTGTCGGCCATAGGCACACCCCTGAATAAGAGGCGTGACTCGCGGCCGCTCAATGAAGCGGTTTTTTCTTTTTTCAGAAAGACAGCAGCTTGAAAACTTCATAACGTCCCGCTTCCTAGAACTAGAGGAGGCGGGATGGCAAGTAAGTAATAAGCAATGTAGGTGTAACTTCCATATTCGATGGAAGATTAGAAATAGCGGTTTTTAGAGTTCCCGGTGGGAATTTTAAAGGGCGTATGGTGGATGCCTTGGCTTCATGGAAGCGATGAAGGACGCGGTGTGGCAGCGATACGCTTCGGGGAGGTGCCGAACAACCTTTGATCCGAAGATTTCCGAATGGGGAAACCCCATTGTGTGAACCACAATGACCTAACACTCGATGTTAGGAGCGTACCCTGGGAAGTAAAACATTTCAGTACCAGGAGGAATAAAAACAAAATATGCATTCCGTCAGTAGCGGCGAGCGAACGCGGAGGAGACTAAACTTAACCTAAATCGCAGGGCGGTATCCGTCCTGGCCGAGAGGTCGGCGCGGAAACGCGATGCGATTTAGGTTGAGGGTTGCGAGGCAGAGACGTGCTATTTATAGCAGGAGAGTTACAAATCTTTGTGTTAGTCGAATGACCTGGAAAGGTCGGCCCCAGCGGGTGACAGCCCCGTAGACGAAAATCCAAAGACTCTTTTGTCTCTGTTCTCAAGTACCCCGGGACACGAAAAGCTCGGGGGAATCTGCCGGAACTAACCGGCAAGTCTAAATATTCCAGAAGACCGATAGTGAACAAGTACCGTGAGGGAAAGGTGAAAAGCAGCCCGGTAAGGGCGGTGAAATAGACCTGAAACCATATGCCTACAAGGAGTCGGAGCGGTCGCAAGATCGTCACGGCGTGCCTATTGAAGAATGAGCCAACGAGTTTAAGCAAGCTGCTCGACTAAGGCCGCGAGGCCGGAGTCACAGGGAAACCGAGTCTGAACAGGGCGCTTGTAGTTTGCTTAAGACCCGAAGCCGGATGAGCTTGCCATGCGCAGGGTGAAGTGGGCCGAAAGGCCCATGGAGGCCCGAACCGGTGAGCCGTGCAAAACTCTCGGATGACGTGTGGTAAGGAGTGATAAGCTAATCGAATTCGGTAATAGCTGGTTCTCTCCGAAAGAACTTTTGGGTTCGCGTCGCGTTTACCCTTGCGGGGTAGAGCACTGGAAGATCGTGAACGGGCGAAAGCTCACACGACCTATCAAACTCCGAATACGCAAGGTAACTACGCGGCAGTTAGTCCGTGGGGGCTAAGCTCCACAGGACAAAAGGGAAACAGCCCATGATCTCAATTTAAGGTCCCTAAATCGATGTTCAGTGCGCTTAAGGTGGTGATATTTCTTTGACAATGAGGATGTAGGCTTAGAAGCAGCCATCATTCAAAAATAGCGTAACAGCTTACTCATCGAGAGATTTCGCGCCGCAGATAATCGGGGCTAAAACATCGTACCGAAACTGAGGGCTTGTGAGCTTCACAGAGAAAATTCGTTTTGAACAAACAATTTTCATTAGATCTTTATAGAATTTTGGTGACCGGGGTGTGGCGTAGATTCGTGCACTCCCGGAGTGATCCAACTTCGTTATCGGCCGACCTCTTCTCACAGAGGCCATGAAACGAGGGGGAGGACGTGGGTGAGATCCACCACCCCGGTCACCAATCCTTTTTGCGATTTTCAGGTAAAATCGCGGCGAGAGATCATTCTCGCCTTCTCTGTGAAGTTCATAAGCGGTAGGAGAGTATTCGCATCGCCATGAAGGTGAAGGCGTGAGCCACACTGGAGCGTTGCGAAGTAAGAATGTTGGCACAAGTAACCGCAATGCGGGCGAGAATCCCGCACGTCGAAAGATCAAGGTTTCCTTGGCAATGTATATCAGCCAAGGGTTAGTCGGTCCTAAGGGGATGGCGAACGCCGAACCCGATGGTCACATGGTTAATATTCCATGACTTTCATGTAGATCGATGGAGTGACGAAGGGTAGTATGCTGCGCGTATCATTGGATTTAACGTTCATGTCGTGAGGGCGGGTCCTGGCAAATCCGGATCCTGGCTTCGATGCCGCTCCCAAGCGAAGTGAGAATGCTCGCAAGAGCAGACGCAGCAAAGCACGCTTTCAAGAAAAACTTCTAAGATTATCTATGTGAGAACCGTACCGCAAACCGACACAGGTGATCAGGGCGAGTAGCCCAAGACGAACGAGTGAGTGGTCTCCAAGGAACTCGGCAAAAAAGCAGCCGTAACTTCGGAATAAGGCTTGCCCTTTTTTAATTAAAGGGGCCGCAGCTAAAGTATCTCTGGCAACTGTTTAACAAAAACACAGCTCCCTGCGAACTCGAAAGAGGATGTATAGGGGGTGACACTTGACCAATGCCAGAAGGTCAAATAACGGCGGTGCGATCATATCAAGCTGACTGTTATAAGCCCTGGTGAATGTCGGTCGTAACTATAACGATCCTAAGGTAGCGCAATTCCTTGTCGGGTAAGTTCCGACGCGTTGAATAGTGCAATGACTGGAGAACTGTCTCGGAGACCAGCTCGGTGAAAATACAATACCGGTGAAGATGCCGGTTACCTGCAGTTAGACGAAAAGACCCTAGAAGCTTTACTGTAACTTGATATTGACCATACGTTCTTGATGCGTAGCGTAGACGGTAGGATTTGATGTGCTGCTTTCGGGTGGCATTGATCCGACGATGAAACACCGTTCTTTAAGAATGTATGTTCTAACCCCGAAGGAAAAAACTACGGGAGACAGTATCTGGTGGACAGTTTTAGTGGGGCGCTATCCTCCTAAAGAGTAACGGAGGAGCCTATTAAGGTCAGCTAGCCGTGAATGGAAACCATGGCGATAGTGTATGGGCACAAGCTGGCTTGACTGCGAGACGTACGTGTCGAGCAGATGCGAAAGCAGAGCCAAGTGAACCGACCGTCCGCTTTAGACGCGGCGGAAGATTATCGGATAAAAGCTACTCTAGGGATAACAGGCTAGTTCCGCCTAAGCGTTCATAGCGACGGCGGAGTTCGGCACCTCGATGTCGGCTCACCACATCCTGGGGGTGGAGAAGCTCCCAAAGGTTTGGCTGT
>Ga0172379_10005407_pt1 | contig 17899 bp, 17 predicted proteins | sample GrowelOW334metaG_FD_119756 | JGI IMG/M metagenome (GOLD analysis project Ga0172379, IMG submission 119756) | Groundwater microbial communities from an aquifer near a municipal landfill in Southern Ontario, Canada - Groundwater well OW334 metaG | ecosystem: Environmental > Aquatic > Deep... | reverse complement strand
TCAAAACACAATTTTTTAGTTTTCATTCAATTTAGTGCGGGAGTTTCTCTTTTACTGAATGATACAGAAACGCACCAACGAGCGCGCCAGCCAATGTAAACACTGCGGGAAGTTCACCTGCACCGATCTGTGCAAAAATAGGTCCTGGGCAAGCACCGGTGATCGCCCACCCAAAACCAAATATTACTCCGCCAATGATAAATCCTTTGTGGAATGGTTTTCCCTTAATCGTTAATTCTTTCCCATCGATCGATTGTAATTTCATCCGCTGCACAAGCTGCATGGTGATCGCGCCGACGACCACAGCAGAGCTGATGACGAGATACATATGCAGTTCCGCAAACTGGAACATGCTTTGGATTCTGAACCAGCTGACGACTTCCGCTTTGGTCAGAACGATGCCGAAGACCGTACCGAAGATGATATAGATAAGATTTTTCATTGCTCACTCCAATTTACGTATGTTAAAACTCATCGCATTATTTTCATCGTCATTCTAAGTCTCGATGTTTTTCATCGAGGCGAAGAATCTGCCTGGAAGTAACTTATTCAAACCAGATTTTTCATTTCTTCCAATTTTTCGCTTTAGAGGATTTCGTTCAGAATGACGTTATTTCGTTTTGTTATAACCTTTAAAACAAGGACGCTAAAAATGTGTAGAGCAATCCCCCGGCAAAAAACGAGATGGTTGCTTTCAGACTGGATGACTGCAGGATCGATAATCCAAAAATAGAATGACCGGATGTGCAACCGTTGGCATACCGAGTACCAAATCCAACCAGAATCCCTCCGCAAAAAAGTTTTATATATCCTTCTGTGGTATGATACTGATCGGGAAGAAACTGCAGCGGAACGGAGGAAAGAAAATTTGCAACGATAAACGCCCCAACGGCGATGCCGATGGAGAAATAGAGTTTCCAACCGTTCTCCTGCATGTTGAATTTAAAGATGCCCTGCCGATCTTTCGGCAACACGATCATGCAGATGTGTTCAAAAGAGGAAGAGATACCGAGCATCTTATTAGTGACAATCAACAGCGCAGGTACGAACAGACCAATGAGCGGTCCGGCGATGTACCAGTTCCAGGGTTCAAAAAAGAAATTCATAGAATTGTTCCGATAAGTGTTGAAGGAATATGTGAATTATTAATCTCTATACTTAACGCTGTTGCGTCTCAGCAATGCGTTGCCCCTGCTAAAAACAAAAAAGTCTTTCGTTGCCGAAAGACTTTTAATAGAAATTACCACAACCGTCAGTCTTTCAACATACGAGAATAACCGGTAGACAACAGTAGGCGATATGGGAGGTAACAAAATTCATTAATAGTAATATAAGAATTTGACGCATCGATGCAAGTCGGAAATTCTCTCGATCTGTGGTTTATTCTTACAATCCTTTGCTTTTAATCGGAATCCATACCTCTTCTTCCGAAGCTGGTAAGTCATTTTTGTATTTTTCTCCCATAATTTCAAAATGCTCTCTTCCATCAAGTTTATATTCCGAATTCGGCAGCCACTCCTGGAAAATAGCGCGAAATGTCCGCTGGAATTCGTGAGCTGGACCTCGATGAATGAACACGGCATACAATCCTCCTCGAATAGTGTACGTCGACTTTCCTTTGGGAACAAAGGAAAAATCTGATACTTCTACGGCCGCTCATTTTTCATATTCACTCTCAGGATGAAAACTCTTTCCTTCAAAAGAAGAATGATATATTTCCATGCTCATACGATGGGCGTTACGGGTGCTGGTAATCTCTTTTCTCCTCAACATAAAACTCCGCCACAATTCAAATGTTTTATTTTCCAGAATTGTCACGGTGAGATGTTGCCCAATCAGTTTCATCTCGCCGATTGTTTCAATTCTTGGTTCCATGCAGATTATTTTCCCTTTTTATCCGTGCATAACAACAACGCCGCTCAGAGGAACGGCGTTGTTGTTATCGATACAAGATCTTTTACTTCTTGTCCAGCACCTTCCGGGCTTTTGCTTTTTCTTCTTTTGTAAAAGAAGAATATTCCAGCATCTGTTTTCCCAGATCCATTCCATATTCGATCGTTACATCGGTGATATTGCCTTTGGCATCTTTTACCGGTTCCAATTTCGGCATGACAAAGCCGGTATAAACGGCACGATCCAGTTTTTCCATACGGGCAAGCACTTCATCCCGCAGCGCCGTATCAATCTTAAAACCGTAGGTATCGATCAAAGTTTTCGCTGCCGCAAGATCTCCTTCGGATTTTATCCGCTGGATCTCTGCAAGCAATCTCCCGACACCATCGCGCATTTTTTCATAACTGGTCACACGAAAATACGTTTTCCCATCCTTTTGATAACGCTCAATACAATCGGCATTCTTCCAGAGCCAATGGACATTCATTTGGCGATTCTTCATATGATCTTCTTCCAGCTGGTTGTGTCCTTTCGGAACTCGCTGCAATTGAATCAATCCTGCATTTCGCACTTCTTTTGTGTACATCGCTCTCACAACATCCATTGTGTTCGGAATAATGCCAATCTCCACCAGTTTCGGATCCCAGATATGATAGAGCGCCACCAGGTCAGCGCGAGCTTCTTCCAGCGTGGAATAGTAACCGGGAAGCGCTGCCTGCGGATCTACTTTCAGATTCGGCGAAACTTTGCCGGAGGCATGTCCCAACACTTCGTGTAGCGCGGTATGCATATTGTCCGCCAAGGAACCGTACTGTTCGGACAACACAATTTCCTCCGGACTGGAAGCAAACTCTTTGAGGATATCTTTTCCGCCGGTTTTATCATACGCATCAACAATGTTGTAGAGAGTCACGGATTTGCTGCCGTACTGTTCACGCACATCCTGTTCGTTCGGCAGATTAATACCGATTGCACTGACAGGTCCGGCATCGCCTGTTTCTACCACAACATTAATAACCGTATATTTTAACGGCTTGACGTCCGATTTTTTATATTTTGGTTCCCATGGCATACGGTCTTCAAAATATTGTGCGTTCGTACCAACTTTCTGAAAAAGTTCGGTCAGTTCCGGATTTGCAAAATTTACAACCGATTCGAACTGTCCTTTCGCTCCGCGAGCATCCAGGTAAACTTCAATGAATCCGTGGATCATATCTACTTGCGATTCAGTTTCTTTTACCCAACCGATATTGTACGCCCGCCAGTCGTTCAAATCGCCCGTACGGTAAAATGTTATCAGCTTATCAAGATTATCCGCTTGGCGTGTGTTTGATGCGTACGCTTTTGCTTTTTCCAGATACGAGATTGCCACCTGCAGATCTTCTGCGTACAACCCAGCCGGTACGGACCCTCCGAGATGTTTCGTCCCGGTACGGTATACTTTTTCAACCAGTTGTCCGTTCTCTTTTACCACTTTGGAGTTGAGCGGATTCTTTTCGTTTCCGGCTTTTGCCCATGCTTCAACTTCCGCGAAGTTCGTCCCTACGTAATTGTTGTTGGCGCTTCCGGCGATCATATCTTCTCCGGGAGTTTTGTTTGTCTGAACCGGTTCGTAGGTAACGTCAAAAATCGAAGGGCGAAGTTGTTCAAGTTTTTGGTCAAGCGTTTCGCCATTGTTTAATGGTATTGTCGCTCCTTTGGCCACAGCGCTTTTCACTGCTAATGCAAACTGCTCTGCGGAGAACAATGGAACGAATTTTCTCGATGTGATATTGTCATACTGGGAATTATTCACCCAAAACAATTTCGTATATAATGTCACCTGTTCCATCAGTGCAGGATCGATTCCCTCCTGATGGAGATATACCGCTTCCAACAGTTCCCGGATCTCCAGAGCGTGCCGATGCCGCTGATCGATAGAGATATCACGTGCGGCGAGTGCGGATTGCGCCAGATAATAAGTAAATATTTTTTCTTTTGCAGAGAGTTTTTCAAATCCATCGGCATACAATTGTACAATTCGTACCGGGCCGACATCACCCATCTGCAGTTTTTCGATCGTGTATTTTCGTTCCATAAGATTTGGTTGGGTTGGTTTATCCTTATGCTGTGCAAAAATCTGTAACGATAATAGAATTATGAGAACTAGTATTTTCATTGGTACTCCATATTTTTATTTTTAGAAAGTATGGAGAGATTCCTCTAAATGCAATTGATGATTGTTATTCAATTGTGGAGAAAAATGAAATCAAGTGAATGAAGGGCAATTAATTTGAGGTGAAACTGAATCATTCAATCGAATAATTGTATCGATACAATTGTAAAACAGAAATTGACAAATTGGAGGGATATACAATCACATCCGTCACACGGTGTAACGATAATTTGTATGTCACCACACCCTCCAATGTATTTTCCAGACCAGCAAAAATTTTTTTTGCAGATAAACCATCCGCATTTCAGAAACTATCATTCCTGCAATATCGATGCTGTAACAATCTCCTATCCTAGATACACTCAGTCGTTTTTTGTCTCCAACGTAGAACGGGTGAGTGCGTTTTATCACACTAGGAGCATTCCCACTTTCGCAATTCATCTTCAATTTTTTCGCAAGTCTAAAAAATAGGACTCGAATTTCCTTGGATTTTTACATTCAGAACTCGGCACATAAATAGCTATTAATTACGATGGTTCACTATCCTGGAATATCATGGTCCAATCTTCTATAAAAATCCGCACCGGAAATCAAATGATTGCCGAAGGAGCGCTGCATGCGGGATGTCAATTTTTTGCCGGTTATCCGATTACACCTGCCTCTGGCGTGTACAAGGCGATGATCGAACAGTTACCGCAACGCAATGGCGTAGCGATCTCCGCTCCGGATGAAATTTCTGCGCTTGCGTATTGCGTGGGAGCATCGGGCAGGGGTATAAAAGCGATGACCGCTTCTTCTGGTCCTGGCTGGTCTTTGATGATTGAGACCGTACAATACGCACTGATGACGGAACTCCCCGTTGTTATTGCGCTAGTGCAACGGCTTGGTCCAAGCACAGGAGGTGCAACACAAAACGGTCAGGCGGATATTCTCTTTACCGAATTCTGCACATCGGGCGGATACACAATTCCTATGTTCGCACCGAGCACACCCCAGGAATGTTACGAAGTGACAACGATCGCCTTCAAGTGGGCTGAGCTGTTGAGAACTCCGGTGATCATTCTTTCCGATAAAGAAGTGGGCATGATGTCCGAAGATGTCGATTTTATAAAATTAGTCAGTGCACCGGTGAGTTACCGAAAAGAATTCAGTACAAAAAACGGCACAGAGCATCACACATACGATTTTCAGAATCTTGAGGATGTGCCCCTCTTTTCGCCTGTCGGCGGAGATTACAAAGTAACCATGACCGGGTCGGCACACGATAAAAAAGGAACGTTGCAAAAAAATTCAAGAGAAACAATCGATGTGCTACTTCACTTACAGGCAAAGATCGACGCGCATGCGGAAGAGATGTCGATCATCCGCATCGACAACGAAGAACAGGCAAACACATTAGTGGTCAGTTTTGGAATTACTGCCCGTACGGCACGTGAGGCGATCCGACGCGCACGTTTGGCGGGGAAAAAAGTCCGCAATGCGAATGTTATTTCACTCTTCCCTGTTCCGGGAACTGCGCTACAAGCGGCGGCGGCCGGAGTGAAACGAATTGTTGTTGCGGAAGAGAATTTAACAGGACAATACCGAAGCGTTATCCGGTCGTTGTTTCCGGATCAGGAAATCGTCGGCGTGAATGCCGTCGGTACATTGATTACCCCAAAAAATATTATGGATGCGTTATTGTAAAAGAAGTGAACTCCTGATGGAAGAAACATTACAGCACCATACATATACAAAAGACAATGCGGTCTTTCCGTTCTGCAAAGGATGCGGTCATCATCATTATGTGAATCATCTTGATGAAGCGCTCTTTGCGTTGAACATCGATCCGAAAAACGTCTGCATCGTCAGCGACATCGGTTGCATCGGCATTCTTGATTCTCTCTTCGCCACTCCACACACATTCCACACCACACATGGACGATCCACCGCCTTTGCGACCGGCATCGAACTGGCGGACGGAATTTTACGCAATTCAAAATTAAAAACTATCGTTGTTATTGGCGACGGCGGTGCGACGATCGGCCTGCTTCATCTGGTGAATGCGGCATTAATGAATGTTGATGTCACCGTTATTTTGGCAAATAATTTTCTCTACGGCATGACCGGTGGACAACATTCGCAATTTTCTCCGCTGGAGTTTGTTACGCCGACGACGCCGGCGGGGAATATCGTTCCACCGATCGATATCTGCTCGATCATGAAAAGTTGCGGTGCGACGTATATAAAACAGGCGGTAGCGACGGATAAAAATCTTGGATCGATCATAGCCGATGCGGTGAATCATCCCGGCTTTGCAATGGTGGAAGTGCTGGAATTATGCACGGAATGGGCAGTGCCGTTCAACAAGTTCGACGGAAAAACAATGAACGAAAAACTACGCCATTCCAACGACGGTGGAGTTCCACAGCGAAAAGACTTCGCAACATTGTATAAAGAAAAAGTTTTGGGCAATCTGAAAAAAACAATCGATGATACAATCACTCCTGCATACACCTCTGCATTAAACGGTTCACGCCGCATTGTTTTGGCAGGAACGGCAGGTGAAAAAGTACAGTTGGCATCGTTTCTCTATATGAAATCGGCAATCGCCAGCGGATTGCACGCAACGCAAAAAAATGACAACCCTGTCACGCAAGGATCGGGTTTTTCTCTTTCCGAACTGTGTGTCAGCAATGATGAAATCCTCTTCACCGGCATCGATCAGCCGGATGCCGTAATTATCGCATCCGCAGATGGTTTAAAAGAAGTACTGGCCAACGGAACTCTCTCCCGGTGCGTCGCAGAAACTATCATCATAGCAGATCAGACCCTGCCGGAATTCGAGTGTGCTGGTAAGATTTCCAGGCTGCCGCTTCGCGCACTCTGCACTGGAAGCCGCGCGGCATTAAGTGCGTTAGCAGCGTTGAATGTAGTCAAAGGCTGGATATCACAGGATGCATTGTGGGAGATGATCGACGGAAAATTTAAAGATAAATCCGGGTCGTTCCATCGGGATATTGAAGCATTAATGCCGTTCATAAAAACTTAAGACTTCCACTTTGTATGAGGTTCGTATGAAATCACTTGATGAATTTTCTTCCGTCACTGCCGTTCTGGAACATTTTATTGAACGGGAAAATGAAATGATCGCGCTGTATGAACGTTCACTTCATTCACTCGGTGATACAACAGTTACACCGGTGATTCACCGGCTGATCGAAGAAAATGAACAACAGCGCCTGCTGCTAGAACAAACGCTGAATGAAGTGAACGAACAATTCGTGCTGGATGAGGCAATTATTTAACCGCTGTTACGGACAACAATCCTTGTCCGACAACAGTCACAACGAATGGAGTATGTATGACACCCAAACAACAAGAGATCGTCCGCACAACATTTGCGCAGCTGGAAGCGCATGAGGACCGTGTCGCCGACTTGCTCTATCAGGAACTGTTTCGGATGGAACCGAAAGCGAGAGAAATGTTCCGCGGCGATATGCAAGAGCAGCAAAAAAAACTGATGCGGATGCTTCGCGTCGCAGTCGAAAATATCAACGATCAGGGGCAGTTGCAGCCGATGTTATATAATTTAGGAATGATTCATCAATCCTACGGCATCGAACCGCACCACTTTGTTTCGTTTGGTTCGGCGTTATTATTCGCTATCCACAGCGTTCTAAAGGAACACTGTACAAAAGAGGTGGAAGAAAGCTGGAAGGCAGCATATCATTATTTCGTGTTGACGATGAAAAACTTCCCCCACTCGGAAGATCCTGTGCAGCTGCCGCATCATTAAGGCTCAACCAGGGAACATACGCTTCATTCGCTGTTGTTCTATATAATGCGTATATTTAATCTATGCAAAAGATCATTACTATATTGTTGGTATTCGTTTATTTGACCCTGTCGGCAGGATTGAACATTATTGTTCATACCTGCGGGGGTGAATCTGAAATGATGCTCGCCACTACCAATGTTGAAGATCCCTGCGGCTGCGGTGACGAAATGGCGGCTGATCAATGTTGCACCACCGAAGTAACAACGGTAAAACTCGCCGATGATCAGAAAACAAATATTATTACAATCGATCAGCAATTATCCGTTTGTGCGGTTGTTCTGCCATGCGAATCCATGAACACACAATCGGACGAACCAAACGTTTCAACGCTGTATCATTTATTTTTTTCGCCCCCTCCCAAAAACGATCTCTGTATCGTCAATTCTGTTTTCCTTATTTAATATGCCCGTTGTCTCTGATTGTGCATGACAATACTATCTTCATTGTCATTGCATCTTCTATAACAATCACAGCAAGCGGCGTACTGTTTTATACACAGCTTAGTACATCCGCTGGCATCCCCATCACAATAATTGAATAAGGAACAATCATGAAAACGAATGTTTTAAAATCCATCACAATCCTTTCTTTCCTTTCAACAATTGCTTTTGCCGGTGATACCGTAAAAGAAACAGAATTTAAAGTTTCCGGCAATTGCGGACAGTGCAAAACACGCATCGAAAAAGCGATGAAAATTTCCGAAGTAAAGTTTTCCAAGTGGGATAAAAAATCTAAAATGCTGAAAGTTGCATACCTCTCCGAGGCGATCACGCTCGATTCACTGCAGAAACGGATCGCATCCGTCGGACACGACACGGAAAAATTTACGGCAGAAACATCGGTCTACGAAAACCTGCCCGGGTGCTGTCTGTACCGCGACGGAAACAATACTCACTGAGAACGATATCTTCCTGTCAGTACCATGCATATCATTCCGGTGTGCGGGGAAGTACTGTACGACATTAAGAGAGAGAGCGTATGAAATATAGTATACTATTATTCACGGCAGTAACAGCGCTGGTGCATGCCCAGTTATTGACCGGCGTTGTACTGGAAAAAACAGATGACGGATTGTTTCATCCCATTATCGGCGCAAACGTGTATTGGCTGAACACCGTAAACGGTACAGTCACCGATACCAGCGGCGTCTTCCGTGTGCCGATTAACAACAGTGCCGGTCGCCTTGTCGTCAGCTATATCGGATACACTTCCGATACGGTGATGATTACTGATCAATCAAAAGTAAATATCATTTTGAAAGCCGATGCGAATAAAGTTGCGGAAGTGGAGATCGTCGGTGAACGGCAAAGCACGTTTGTTAATTATTTGTCTCCACAGAAAACCCTCGTAATGACAGAAAAGGAATTGTTTAAAGCGGCGTGTTGTAATTTGTCTGAAAGCTTCGAAACAAATCCGTCGATCGACGTTTCTTTCACCGATGCGGTCACAGGAACGAAACAGATAGAAATGCTTGGGCTTTCCGGAACATATACACAAATCACTCTGGAGAACCTTCCCGCGGTGCGCGGACTAACATCCACTGTCGGACTGACGTATGTTCCCGGAACTTGGATTGAAAATATTCAGGTGTCGAAAGGAGTCGGTTCTGTCGCCAACGGATATGAATCGATCACCGGACAGATTAATGTTGAGCTTCGTAAACCACAAAACCTGGAAGAGAAACAATTCTTCTTCAATTTCTTCGGCAATCAAGATCAACGCATAGAGGCAAATCTGAATCTCCGAACTCCACTGACGGAAGAATTGTCTTCCATGACGCTGCTGCACGCAAGCACCCAGCGGCAACGGATTGACGGCAACGACGACAAGTTTCTGGATATGCCGTTGTACAATACCATCAATGCAATTCAGCGATTTCATTTCACAAACCATACAGGTTGGGAAGGACAATTGGGGATACAATTCGTGGATGACGAAAAGCGCGGCGGAACAGTCCGGGGTTATAATTTGGATAAACCGACATTGGCGCTGCGTCCCTGGGAATACGCTTTTACTATGGATGGAAACCAACTGCGACTGTGGGGAAAGACCGGATATGTTTTTCAGCAAAAACAATATCAAAGTATCGGTATACAATGGTCCTTTACCCGGAACCGGCAGAGTTCATTCTTTACTTCCCATGAATACGGCGCGTATGAACAGTCGGGATATTTGAATTTGATTTATCAATCCATCTTCGATAATACGATGCATAAGTTCCGGACAGGATTGAGTTTCCTTTTCGACCGGTACGATGAAACATTCAAACACATCCGCTATGAGCGGACGGAACGGGTACCCGGTGCATTCTTCGAATACACCTACACACCGGGAGACGAGTTTTCCATGATTGCCGGCGTTCGTGCCGATCATCATAATCTGTTCGGAACATTTTTTACACCGCGTCTTCATCTGCGATTTACTCCACAGGAGGATTGGGTCTTCCGTGCTGTGGCGGGCCGCGGACAGAGAACGTCAAATATTTTCGCTGAGAATATGGCGTATTTTGCCAGTTCCCGTCATGTTGTTGTGCTTCCATCAAACACTCAACCGTTATACGGCTTCGATCCGGAAGTGGCGACGAATTTGGGATTTAACGTGACACACTATTTCTTTTGGGATTACCGGGAAGCGACAATCGCCATCGATTTTTATCGAACTGATTTTGACCGTCAGGTGGTTGTGGATCTCGATGCAAACGCCCAGCAGGTGCATTTCTATAATCTGAACGGGCGCTCTTTTTCCAACAGTGTACAAATCGAACTGAATATTCAACCGATCGAACAACTGGACACCCGTATCGCATACCGTTTATATGATGTGCGGCAGACGATCAACGGAACGCTTCGCGCACGTCCGTTCGTTGCACAACACCGGGCATTTATTAATTTCGGATATGCGAACGTACGCGAAGACGAAGAAGACGCGAACATGCTGTACGATGTAACGCTGCAATGGTTCGGCACAAAACGGCTGCCGGATACACAGATGAATCCTATCGGATTACAATCCCGTGCGTATTCACCAAGTTTTATTCTTGCCAATACGCAAATCACCCGCTCATTCTACGCAGGATTCGATTTGTATCTCGGAATCGAAAATCTGACGAACTTCCGTCAATCCAATCCGATTCTGGATGCAGCAAATCCGAACGGAAATTATTTTGACAGTGCGCTTATTTGGGGACCGATCTACGGCAGGACGATGTATGCAGGATTGCGGTGGAGAATATAATCACAAACACTTCCGAAGATTGTTTGTCTTCGGAAGTGTTTGTTTCAATTGATGTACTAACATCATGATACTACATGCCGATGCTTTACGGGAACAGCAGTTCGGAGATGATCCAGTGCTGTGCTTGCAATAAACGCTGCTTTCGAAGGAAGTTCGTTCACTTTTAACGCTTTCAACACTTCGTGTTCTTCTTCATTTAGCAACCGTAATTCGTGCAACGAATGCAACACGTGGTGTGCTGCCTCCCGAAATACCGCCGACTCAAAATTTTCTTCGATCAATCCCAGCAACGGAACAACGGCATGATGTTCCAACTCGATGAGAGCATCTGCTGCAACCCATCGCACATCCATATCGTCATCTAGCAGCATGTTCGCCAGTTCGGCGGCTGTTTTCGGATCCCGGATCCGTTCCAATGTTTTGCATGCTTCCCACCTGACCAATTCATTGGCATGCGACAACAGCGGAAGAATGTATGGAACTGCAGGTTTGCCGATCTTCACAAGTAGTTCACGGGCTTTTAACCGCAACACACCGTCAATCGATCGAAGATGATCGATCAACAATTCGATACAAAAGGGTGTGGAACGATTCCCTGATGAAAATTCCAGATCTATGTTTGTCATCATAACGACCTCCTTCCGGATGTCATGATAGAGCGCATGCGACTCGAAAGGATGATGGTGCCGTGGTTGGATGGTTCGTCGAGAACGCACATGACGCTCCGAGCCCTTTTCCGTACCAGAAAGGTATCCCATTTCAACGGAGATGTCAAGAGGGTGACCGGATCAAGCATTGGTGAAACAGGACGGTGTGGTCGTTTATCAATTATTCACTGAAAATGAAACTATTTCGTCCTTCTCTCCGCTGCCGAAAGTGATCACCGACGATCTATCGCACGAGCAGCATTTTCATCATCCGCACATCGCTTCCACTCTGTAAGCGGGCAAAATATGTTCCGCTGGCGTACTGCGAAGCGTTCCACTGTACAGAATATGTTCCGGAAGTTTTCTGTTCGTTCACTAGTGTGGCAACTTCAACACCAAGGACATTATAGATCTTTAATACCACATTCATCCCATCATGTGGGTGAGATAAATTCGGAGAAAGCGAAAATTTGATTGTGGTAGAAGGATTGAACGGATTGGGATAATTCTGTTGCAGCGCAAAGCTGCCTGGTGATAGTGTTGTGGTTGCTACGCTGACCGTTGGGGTAACCGGGGCATAAGTAACGGAAAAAATCCCGTCTGTTTGTGCCGGAAGTGTCAGCATCAATCCCGCTGAATCGTAATTCCCGTACGCAGCACCATTTCTCGTTACCGCTGCGATTTTCATCGTACCTTCGGGCACGCCGACCGGACGCATTCGTAATTGACGTAGTCCCGGCATCGCATTAAAACTATAATGGAGAGTTACCGGTTCTTTCTTTACCAATAATTTTCCATAAAGATATGTATAGTAACCGAGTTCGATGGAGTGATACGCTGCTTTTCCCGTTCCTCCTTTTGTTGTTCCCCATTGAACAATCATGCCGCCATGTTTGTTTGCATTCTCGAAGACATCGCCGTAGAGATGATCAACAAAATATTTCATAAAAAAATCGAGCGACGCATCCGCCATGGTTAGATATTCTTCGTTTCCCGTCAGTTGATACATCATCAATCCGGATGTAATCGCCTGTTCCATCTGCCACCATGCTTTTGCGGTGTCTGTAATTCCCCACATCAGCATCTGACCGGTCACCCGGTTATAATCCTTATATGGTCCGCCGTTTTGATGATCGTACCCTTTTTGCAGAACATTTTGTATAAGCATTTCTGCGGTGGAAAGATACAGTGGATTCTTTTCAATCTGATAGATCCGTGCAAGGCACCATGCCGTCTTCAGCACGTGTCCCATAATTGTCATTGTTTCGTTGCTTTTAATTTGCCATGTAGAATTATACTTCTCCGCAAATCCTATCTGCTGCGATGCAGCCGTAGACGCAATACGATACATCATGTTATCGGCAAGTTCGAGCAGACGTTGTTTATACTCTTCATCGCCTGTCATTAAATAGAGATGAAGAACATGTGTTGTCACTGCATCGACCGTTGCGTTAAACGATTTGTCTGCCGGGTTCGATCCGTCGGCGGCGGCATAATCGTAGTAACCGAAATTTGCAATATCCGCATCCCACAATATTGCTTCGTTATACGCGTATCCCTTCATCAGCCAATTCCAATCGGTAGTATCGCGCATGGCTTCATACGCCGCCGCAATGCCAAGCATTGCATAGTGTTGCTGATATGCACTCTTTGATGCACCCGCATTAGTCGCCGCACCGGCATCATTAAGATCGGCGAACCAACCGCCATAGGTTTTATCCCAGGAGTGCTGATACATAAAATTCAGAGCATAGCGGGCATATCGCAAATATGAGGTATCTCCTGTCATTTGAAAGGCGCGGATAAAACCATACGCATCGCGGGATTGATTCAGTGTATTTTTAATCGCCGAACCGGAAAGGTTTCCCTCCCGGTTAATGTTCACTTGGAAACCTCCATCGACCGGATCGTACGCTTTCATCCAAAACTTGGCGCAACTGTCGACATAACCGAATGTTAATTCCGGAGTTTGTAAATATTGTGATTGAAAAACAGTTTGTGAAGAAAGAAGCTGAAAAAATCCTGCGATGAAGAATAACTGTTTCATGATATTCTTTCTGAAGAAAGTTTGCATTTAGTGAAATGATTGCTGAAATTTACATAAAGAAAGTGGAAGATATGCTAGAAAATTCAAAGATCGTTGCACTCATCTACGCTGCCGTATCTTCAATCACTGTTCTGGTGATGTTGACTACCTCGTTCGCCTTGTTCAATCAAAAATATCTCCCTTCTTTCATGCTCGCACAAAAATACGCCCTTCCATTGATCGTTTCTGCCATGGCGCTGATGTTTTTAGCGTTTTTTGAACCGGAACGGTTGAAGCAGCAGCGGACCGTTACCGTGATGCGTATTGTTATGACTCTGACATTTGGAATTTTTACATATTACCTGGTCACGCTGAATGCCGCTGATGAAGAGCTCGCAACGCTGATTGTTTTTGCTTCACAATGGTTGGCAACGCTCTTCACAACAATCTATTTCTTTACCCTAAAAAACAGCGAAGCCGCTGGTTAAGCGGCTCCGAGTTGTGACAGACAGCTGCTCCTTCGGTCACTTCAGCAACAACATCTTCTTTGTTTCAAAATATCTACCGGATTGTAATTGATAGAAATACACCCCGCTCGGCAACCGTTCCATGGTAAACGGAATAGTGTACGTTCCTGCATCTTTTTGTTCATTCACCAACACGGCAACCACTTTCCCTAGCAGATCAAAAATCTTTAGCGTCGTTCTCTGTGCTATTGGAATGGCAAATGTGATACTTGTTGCCGGATTAAACGGATTCGGATAATTTTGACTAAGAAAATATTGGTCCGGTACAGTCAGTGCATTCTCTACACTCGTAATAACATCCTGTGTTTTTAGAATGTTTCCCGTGATCAGATCACACAGATAGAGTCTTCCTCCCACCCATTCGTTGTTATCCGGAGTATTCTGGAAATTATACGTATAGGCGACTGCCCAATACGTCTTTGTAGTATCAAAATCCTGCGACATGCCAAACCATCCGTTTTTTTGATTGGAAATACACAGTTCAATTTGAAATTTCCACTGATCCGGAATTGATGCCGTTCGTATTGCTTTCCCTCCTGCAGCTTCTACATTCGCAATAACGGTTGCACTCGATGCCGCTTGTTGATATTCCGTAAACGGTTTCAGTGTAGACATCCATTGGAAGTAGTTCATATCCATATTTTCAACACGATAGTCCATCGTGCCGATGTGAATAATTTTTCCCATGGTGTTTCCATTTACCGTATATGCAAACTCCCACAACCGGCACCTACCAAGAGTATCCGTATCTCTCCCGGAGATTCTTCGCAACAGACGGTCCGCTGGGAGTTGTACCGCTGCCAAACTTTCGGCAACATAGATGATGTCGTGGAATATCTTTGGAGTTAACGTAAAGAATGTCAGATGAACACCGGAAACAGATGCATTATTTACTACTATGGAATCACCGATCGCCATTACATCTACGCCGTTCTCCGGATTAATTATACCGTCGCGATTAACATCTTTTGATGCTATTGGCCAATATGTTCCATTGGCAACATAGGGAACAGTATATGTGCCGTTGGCATTCACCATTCCCCACCCTCCGAATGGAGGCGGACCATCAAAATCTTGATTGATAAAATTAATTTTGGCCAATCCAACAATTGCTCCTTCCGGAGAGATACCAGTCGATCCGGACGAGACTGTACCGCTGACCGATGCCGGTTCAAGCGCCGGGCCGGTGGTAAAATAGTAAATATGGGGAGTTGTAATCTTTGCACCGGATTTTGCTTTAATATAAGAGAAGGCTACAAAGTATGTCGTATTCGATTTTAAGATAACGTTCGCATACAATGTTTTCTGGTCCGCACTGTATCCATGCGACACGACACTGTCCAAATTGGAGAACCGGGTTTCGCTGTTCTCATTCATTGCAACTGTATCAATCGCTTCGCTGAATGTCATGCTGACGGTAGTATTCAACGGGACATTAATACTGAGATTTGCCGGCTGAACGGAGACAATGGAAAAGAATGTAAGATTCAGTCCGGTGATCGAAGCATTGTTCACCACAATCGAATCGCCCATCACGATCTGATCTACACCCCCTGAAGGATTTACCCTGCCGTCGAGATCGACATCTTTTGCCGCCAACGGCCAGTAGATTCCGTTTGAAACATAAGGAATAGTGAAACTGCCGTCGTTGTTCACATTCGCCCATCCGCCGAACGGCGGCGGTCCTTCAATATCTTTATTCATGAAGTCGATCTTCGAAAGTGCAACCACCGAACCCGTTACAGGAATATCGATCGATCCTGGTGAGAGTATACCGCTGACCGTATTCGGGGCAAACTCCGCACCGGTCGTAAAGTAGTACACTTGCGGTGTCGTTAGAACGGCGCCGGATTTCGCTTTCACATTGGAGAAGGCAAAGAAATAACTAGTGTTCGATGTCAGCACATGCGTACTCCATGCAGTTTTTTGATCGGTACTGTATCCATATGCTGTTGTACTGTCGATATTCGTATACCAAGATTCGTTCCCCCCTTCATTCATCGCGTTGGTATCGATCGGTTCATTGAAGGTGATGCTGAGCGTCGTTATCAAGGGAACATTTTTTGCATGATTTGGCGGATCCGTGGATACGACAGCAAATTGTGCAAGCAGCATACCGGGAAGTATTACATAAAATATCAAGAGTAAATATTTTTTCATAGTGCCTCCACAACAGTGGACAAGAAGTGAGAGATCAGGTTCGCGATAACGGGCACTACAGCACTTTTTACTCATCAGTTGTGCCGTCGTAACGAACACTATCCTGAGAGCTAACAAGGTTCGGAGAAAGGATTTATTTCGAGTAGAATGTTAGTGAGAGCCCTTGTCGATAGGACTGCTCATTGTTTTCATAAGCTAACTTATCCCTTTTTTATTCTGATGTCAACAACAACGGTCACATATCGGACCCATCCATCGCTATTTTGATGAATCTACTTACGGAGAAAAAGATCTTCAATTCCAGAACAATTTTTGTATATTCACTCATAACATTATAAAATATATTTTTAGAATAACTGTCATTATAGCGTATGATTCTTTCCGATAAAAAAATTCTTGCAGAAATGAAAAAAGGAACCATCGTCATTACACCGTTTAACCGGAAATTTCTCGGTTCCAACAGTTATGATGTTCACTTGGGAAAATATCTGGCGATGTACGAGGACGAGATCCTCGATGCAAGAGTACACAACAAGGTGCGGCACTTCGAAATTCAGAAGGATGGTTTGATTCTTGTGCCGAGCAAATTATATCTCGGCGTTACGGAAGAGTACACCGAATCGCACTCGCATGTTCCCTTTCTGGAAGGAAAAAGTTCCATCGGCAGATTGGGAATAGATATCCACGCGACTGCGGGGAAAGGTGATGTCGGTTTCTGTAATACGTGGACGTTGGAGATCTCCGTGCGTCAGCCGGTGCGGGTGTATGCAGGAATGCCAATCGGACAACTGATCTATTTTGTGATAGATGGCGATGTGGAGGTGCTGTACAACAAGAAGAAAAATGCAAAATATAACCGGCGGACAATTAAACCAGTGGAATCGATGATGTGGAAGAATTTTAAGAAATGATACCGCAACTAAGCGTAGACTTGATCAACTCCCTGTTTGCTTGCAGCCCACAATGTTAAAATGGAAGTAATGCCGGCGATAGCACGTTTTTCATCCTCTTCGTGAATTACCAATCCGTATGTATCTGCAACAAAATGCATATTGCTTAATATTTTGTTCGCGTCGCTCCGTTCCACTTTTCCGTGCCAAAACACCACCTGATCTACAATCATTTCCTGATGACGGCGGAGAAATTCTCCCAGTGAGAAGACTTTAATGCTTAACACTGTTCGCGGTCGACATAGATTCAACAGATCTTCCACATATTCATCCCACAACCGGGCCAGAAGACGGTTCTCAGGTCTGCGCAAGAATTTGGCACGAGCAACAGAGAATTTCGCTTTTGTAGAAACACGGAATCGGGGTACAACCGGATGAAAATCGTAGATTGTTTCATGATGCTCCGGATCGTTTTCGTCCGATTCGTTATACACCCAAATTTTTTTCAACTGATGCCATGATAAAATCTGCAGCACTGCCTTATCCC
>Ga0172379_10005406_pt1 | contig 17905 bp, 12 predicted proteins | sample GrowelOW334metaG_FD_119756 | JGI IMG/M metagenome (GOLD analysis project Ga0172379, IMG submission 119756) | Groundwater microbial communities from an aquifer near a municipal landfill in Southern Ontario, Canada - Groundwater well OW334 metaG | ecosystem: Environmental > Aquatic > Deep... | reverse complement strand
TTAAGATTAAGAGAACTGAAAACTGATTACTGACAACTAAAAACTATGAAGAGAGATTAATGGGTTTATACGATAGAAATTATAACAAACAAGGCGGATTCGGTAGCTTCAGTTTATTCCCGCCGGTAATTAAAAATCTGCTTATCATCAATGCAGCAGTATTTGTTTTAATGTTCTTAATGGGACGGTTTTTGTTTGGTGGTGTCCCTGTGGAACAAATAATTTTTAATTGGTTTGCGTTAATGCCTCTTGGATATGGTTTCCAGATCTGGCAGTTAATTACTTACCAATTTTTGCACGGCGGATTTTCGCACATACTGTTCAATATGTTCGCCTTATGGATGTTTGGCGCCGATATTGAAAACACATACGGTTCAAAAAAATTCTTATTATATTATTTGTTGTGCGGAATCGGTGCGGGACTTTTGCATCTCTTCCTTTCTCCCGTTTTAACCGGAGCTTTGGCTCCAACTATCGGCGCATCCGGAGCTATTTACGGTGTGATGATCGCGTTCGCAATGTTCTTCCCGGACAGATTAATATTTCTCTATTTCTTTATTCCGGTTAAGGCAAAATATTTTATCGCATTAATGGTAGTGTTCGATTTTATCGCCGTTCCGAACGGAGACAGCACTGCACATCTTGCACATTTGGGAGGAGGGCTTGTCGGATTTTTGTTTATACTTTTTGACAAAGATTCGATGGTTAGTTTTAAGCAAATGTTCGGCGCTTCACGCAGAGGATATGCTCCGCCGCGAGATGTTTTTCAAAAACCGGTATTTAAGAATCCATTCAAGAAAACGGAACCTGATGTTGAAGACGCAAAATTTTATGATGTGAATAACGAAGATCATAGTGATGTTACACAAGAAGATATTGATAAAATATTGGATAAGATCAGTCAGTCAGGTTATAAGAACTTAACCGAACGTGAAAAGAAAATTCTTTTTGAAGCAAGCCGGAAAATGTAAAACATGCAGCGGAAGAAACAGTTCTGGTTGATTATTTTAGCGGCGGTAACCATTGGGTTTGCCGCAATTGTTTTTTATGCTACGAATGTAAAAACTATTGAGCAAGATAAATTCATAAAGTTTTATACAGATTACTTAATTGCGCAAGATTCACTCGGCAGCGATGTTGCTTCATCAAAAAAGATCAGAGAAAAACTTTATAAAAAATATTCTGTTACAGAAGAAGAATATCTTTCCACAATTAACGAGTACAACAGCGATCAGAAAAAGTGGGCGGAGTTTTTCGGAAAAGTGATGGAGAATTTAGAAGCTCAGCAGAAAAAAAGAAGGAACAAGTAGGTCGTAAAATTCCTCAGTTCAAAATCTTCCAACAAGAATATTTGCTAACAAAATTTTAAGAGAATGAATGAAAATGAATGGATGAATGATCTTACTATATTTCATGCAACCATTCATTCATCCACACATCTTAAATAATTTTATTTTTTAGTCTCCTCAAGTTATAGTTTTCATCTTCGCAATTACAATTCTTATAGCGGCGTAACTGATAAACTCGGGAAGCCGCTTTTTTAATTCTTTTAAGTTTGAAAATCCCTTTTGCGCCTGCAAAGAAATTTGCTGATAAAGCTCTTCAGTTAAGAGAGATGAAATATCCGTTTCGGGGAAATACTCCAGGATCGTTTCCACCTGCATAGAAATTACCGGCTCGGCGAGTTTCCTCGTCACAGCAATTTCTTTTAATGTAAATCCTTTTTGAATTAAGTGGTACGTTTCCGTTATGGAAGATGGGAGAGATTTTTTATCAATTTTTATCTCGCTAAACAAAGTTGAATCGTTTTCGCTAAAACCTTCGATGATCTCTAAGAAAGAATTTCCAAGTTTTGTGAACATCCGCTGATTAAATCCCTTTATTTGCAGCATCTCAAAATGAGTGACAGGTTTTATCTCTGCAAGCTCGCGGAGAACATCATCGCCGCAGACAATGTACTTTGGCTGCCCGAACTTGAGCGCAACTTTGTCTCTCGCTTCTTTTAACAAATGAAACAACTCCAAATTCTTTTCATAATTCTGCGGTTGTTCGGTTGGAGCCACAATCCCTTTTTGCAGAAGAAACTGCTTTCCTTTATTCGTAAGAAAAATCTTCTTGAATTGTTTTGTGTCCTTCTGCAAATCTTCCGTATCAATCAGATACCTAATAACCGTGATGATATCTTGTTTTGAAAAAGTTGAACAAACGCCAAACGTAGAAACAGTTTTTAAGTTCGCTGCTTTGGTAGAACCGGAAAGAATTGCCACACACTGCGCTTCGTTTATACCGAGATCCATTTCATGCGCGGTTCTTAAAATTATTTCGCGCAAATAATCGATGGTGGCTTCCGGCAGCGAATCCTTTGTTACGCAAGAATCGCACTTATTACATTTATACGTTGAAACTTCTTCCCCAAAGTAACGTAGGATAAATTTGAATCTGCATTCCTTGCAATAAACAAAATCGATCATCTGCTCAAGTTTTTTCTGCGCATGGAAATAAGCTTGATTCAATTTCATGTAGTTAATGTTGAGCCGCGAACTTTCCACGCGCGGACCTTTTAAGAATAACGCTTCTCTGCCAAGTGGTTTAGTGTACTCAAGAATTCCGCTGTGCTGCAAAGAGAGGAGAGCTTTGTCAATTTCATCAGTTGAAGAATTTAGGTCGTTGGCGAAATCTTGTAAAGAAAAATTAATCTTTGAAGTAAATAGATATGAACCGAATTTCCGCAGCAAGAAAATGATGAGCTCTTTTTTTAGAGGAGATTTTAAATGCTTTGTGTAATTCTTTAGATGTTCCAGATCGATAATGATCTGTAGAGAGTTTTGCCGTTCAAAATCGGAAATGAATTTTAGATGTCCGGCTTCCTCAAGAATTTTGATCGCCGCCATCATCAATCCCTTGGAGAAATCCTTCTTCACGAATGAAGAGAGATATTCAAAATTGATCGGGATTTCTGCTTCTCTTGCCTCGCCGATTTTTACTTTGCCGTAAGTACAAAGTCCATCGTACAACTTTTGTAGCAGCTCTTTATCGGGATATGAAGATTGAATAAAGTATTGATGAATGGAAGAATCGTTCGACTCAAACAATAAAACAGCAGTAGAAGGTTTGCCGTCTCTGCCTGCTCTGCCGATTTCTTGATAATAATTTTCGATCGTTCCCGGCATATTGTAGTGAACAACGAGGCGAATATCTTTTTTATCGATCCCCATTCCAAACGCATTTGTGGCGATGATTACGGGAGTTTTGCTTTCGAGAAATTCTTCTTGAATCCGCTTACGTTGCGCTTGGGTGAGTCCCGCGTGGTAAAAAGCATTTTTGATTTTGTACATTGACAAAACTTGAGAAACATCTTCCGCTTTTTTTCTGGAAGAAGTATAAATGATCGCCGGAGTTTTGTAAAGAGAAACCAACTCAACAACTTTTTCATCTTTCTTTTTTGTGTGAATGACTTTGATGGAAAGATTCTCGCGCTCAAATCCCCGCACAAAAACTTTCGGTTCTTTTAATCCAAGTTGAGCGAGAATATCATCGCGGACTTCCGGGGTTGCTGTTGCCGTAAAAGCGGCAATCTTTTTTACGCCGGAAAAGGTGAGGAACTCTTTTATCTTCCGGTAACTTGGGCGGAAGTTGTGTCCCCATTCTGAAATACAATGCGCTTCATCAACAAAAACAAATTTGGGATTAAGCTGCTTTATCTTTTCGGCAAAGTAAAGATTCTCAAATCGTTCAGGCGCAACGTAAAGCAATTTAATTTTTCCGTACGAAACTTCTTTTAAGATCCGTTCAATTTCATAATACTCAAGCGAGCTGTTAATAAAAGCTGAAATCAATTCAGTTTTATTAAGTCCGTCAACTTGATCTTTCATCAATGCGATGAGGGGTGAAACAACTAGCGAAAAGTTTTCCGATATTAAAGCGGGTATTTGATAACAGATCGATTTCCCCGCACCGGTTGGCAGAACCGCAAGTACGTGGTTCCCGGCAAGAATTTCTTTTATGATTTCTTCCTGTCCGGGCCTGAATTTTTTATAGCCGAAATATTTTTCTAACGCTTGATGAGGAGTCATTCTGTTATTTGCACACTTATGGAAACCATCACGATAAAAATCTTTCCTTGTTCAAAGGAAGAAATCTCTTAATTTTGAATTAAACTTTTACAAACATAACAAAAATAATCTTTGTGCAGGAAAAGGGAAGTAAGGATCAAGAATGAAGAAAACAATTTTTCTATTTGTAATATTACTGCAAGCCATTGCATTTAGTCAAACTACAAATCCAAAATCGGATGTAATGCTGCAAGGTTTCTATTGGAATTCACCTGACGGTGGAATCTGGTACGATTCGCTCGCAAAGATCGCTCCCCGTTTAGGTTCAGCCGGATTTGGCGCGATCTGGTTTCCTTCTCCCGTAAAAGGTGCCGGCGGCGGCGCTTCTATGGGCTACGATCCGTATGACCATTATGACTTTGGCGAGTTTTATCAAAAAGGTTCGCGAGAAATCCGCTTTGGCAGCAGAGGTGAATTGGAACATTCAATTAGTGCTTTTCACGATGCGGGAATAAAAGTTTACGCCGACGCGGTTCTCCGACACATGATGGGAGGCGAAGAAAAAATCCCTTATGAGTGTATTCCAATCAACAATGGGAATAAAATTGTTTCCGATTCCGCTTATTTACTTTTCAATTATCCCGCCGGTTCCGGGCGATTCAAAAAAGATGCTTCATCATTTTATCCCAATTCGGAAAACTGCTGGGTTGATCCTCTGTTTACAAAAGTTGATCCGATATTCCGTTTCGGTGATTGGCTTGATCATAATAAAAAAAGTGTACGCGATAGCCTTATTGCCTGGGGAAAATATCTCCGCGAAACAATGAAGTTCGACGGCTTTCGTCTTGATGCCGTAAAATCAATTGATCCCGGCTTTATGGCTGCCTGGCTAAAGGGTGTTGGCAGTTATGATTATGCTGTAGCCGAATTGTGGAGCAACAACAGCGACATTGGTAGTTGGTTAAATCAAGTGCAGAACGTAAACGGCGCCAAAGTTTCGATGTTCGATTTCCCGCTTCGTTACACGTTAAAAGATTTGTGCAATAATACCACCGGTTCATTTGATGTAAATACTTTGTACGGCGCAGGGCTTGTAAATTCCGGCGTTTCGGGATTTGATGTAAATACTTTTCTAGAAAATCATGACTTTGACCGCATCGGTTTTGACGGAAGCATAGACAGCGGGCACGATCCTATTATAACCGATAAACAATTAGGTTACGCGTACATTCTTTTTTCCGAAGGGCGACCAACGGTTTTCTTCAAAGATTATTTTGATTATGGTTATAGCGGAAAAATTGATACGCTAATCTGGATTCGACAGAAGTTTCTTTCCGGTTCAACAACAAAGGGAAGCGCGCTTCAACCATATTTTATCGTTGAAGCAGGAAATTATTCAAGTGATCTTTACGTTACGCGCCGGGATGGTGGGAGCGGAAAACCGCAATCATTTTTGTTGATCAATGATAACCCGACGCAGTGGAAAGGCGTTTGGGTAAACTCAAACCATCCGAATGAAACGTTTAAAGATTTTGCCGGTTTAGCTGATAATCAATTAGCGCAAGGTGATGGACGCGTTCAACTTTGGGCTCCGCCGCGCGGGTATGCGGTTTTTATTCCGAGAACAGATACGATAAATTATTTTCCGGTGATTGAGAACATTCCCGATCAAGTTGCGTACACAAATTCTAAGTTTGTTCATCAGATCGGTTATTCAGATCTAAATGATAAATCGTTAACCTTTTCTGCAAAAGGAAAACCAACCTGGCTGCAACTTGATAACAGCGGAAAACTTTCCGGAACTCCCGCGTTTGCTGATACCGGAAAGTCAACAGTCATTATTTCCGTTACTGATCCCAAAGGATTATCTGCCGTTGATACATTCAAACTTTCTGTTGTTTACAATCTTCCTCCAAAGCTTGAAGCTATTAAAGACACTACTTTGAAAGCGACAACACGATTTGAATATCAAGCTCACGCTGCCGATCAAGATAATGATTCGCTTTACTTTTTCTTTGCTGAATCTCCTTCGTGGTTAAATGTTAATCAGCAAAACGGATTGCTTACCGGAACTCCTTCTGTAACCGATACCGGTTTTTACTCAGTTCATTTAAAAGTTACCGATGGGAAGGGAGCTTTTGATTCAACCGCGTTTTCAATTCATGTAAAAGAAAATGTTGATGACAGCATTGCTACTTACGGCAAACCGACAATTGACGGCAATGTGGAAGTAAGTGCTTCCGATTGGTTGGATAAATGGCTTGTTGTTGCTGATTCCGATACCGATAGTTTTTGGAACGGTGATTCACTCGATAATGAATTGATCGGGATTTATGCAACGTGGGATTCCGATTCGCTCTACCTCGGCGTTGATTATATCTTAAACGATAAATACAACACGATGATGCTGTACATTAACGCGGGCATCGCCGGAGGAATTACAAACTTCAATTCAAAGTCCGGTTACGTTGGAGATTATCAAAAGAATTTCCAGTTTACTTCGGAAGATTCAATTGATTTTTTTATCGCTAATTATTACCACACTACACCTTCGCTGTTCAAAATTATTGGAAAAACCGCCGAAGATATTTCAAAGCAAATGAATGGCAAGCGCGGCAACAACGGTCGTGGCGCTGAACTGGCAATTTCCTGGAATGATATTTACGGTTTGGGCGCAGGAGTAATTCCTCATAATGTTGTGCTAAAAATTGTCGGATTAATTGCCGGAGGTTTGGATTACGGCGCCGGAGATTCCGCCCCAAACAATGATGACACCAACGGCGATGCCGGACCCGATAGTTTGAAAAATCTTGCAACAATTTCTCCCGATTTAAATGGAGATGGAATCCCCGATCCGACGATATTTATTATTTCCGATATTAAGAATGAAGTCTCGACTCCGCTCGACTTTGGATTACTGCAAAACTATCCAAATCCGTTTAATCCAAGTACAATCATCAGTTGGCAGTTAGCAGTCGGCAGTTATGTAACATTAAAAGTTTATGATGTACTTGGAAATGAAGTGGCAACGTTGGTTAATGAAAACCAGTCGGCAGGAACGCACCGGGTTGAATTTCAGTCGGTCCGCCTTGGGCGGAGCAATCAGCAATTTGCGAGCGGCATTTACTTTTATCAACTTCGAGCAGGTCATATTGTAGAAACTAAGAAATTTGTATTAATGAAGTGAGTTAATGAGGAAAACCTTCGAGGTCTCGGTCCAAATTATTACTCTGACCTCGAAGGTTGCTATAAGTAGTGCGATTATTCGTAAAGACGTTGCGCAAAGTCTTTACTCTTTTCTGCTAATAACTGACCACAAATTGCTAATAACAAATTAACTTTAGCAGCATACTAACAGAAGAAATTTGCTTCCTTATCCTTCCAAGTTGCTAAATTAGCCGAAATAGCAATTAAACAGCGGTCTTTAGCAGAAACTTGTTTTGTGATTGCCGGCACTTTCCGGCAGCGGAAAGAGTCAACTATACGCCGGAAAGAACCAGCAAGACGGCAGAAAGAGTTAGCAATAGGAAGGAAAGCTTCAGCAATATGGCACGTTGATTTAGCTAAACGGTGAGCAATTGCAAAAATTCAATTTTAGGGGGTAAAAACGTGGTTTATAGCGCTTTCTTGGAAGTTTGTAACTTTAATTGACTTGCAACGATTCGTAGCGGCGAATTAGCTCGTTGAATATGATATGAGAATAAAATTGGCTTTAGCCAAACGTTGAAAGTCAATTCGGCTAAAGCCGGGAGATGTTTTGAATCTTCTGAATCCACGAGCTAAAGCTACGTGCAATTCAAATTGCGGATTTACAAAGATTAATTATGGTGAATCTGTTTGTTATGTTTTCGGAAGAAAATAATTTTAGTTTTACCCAAACAATCATTTTGTTTATATTTAAGCACTTAAAAAAATGGGAGTTCAAAAATGGGACGTTTGTACAAATTATTTTTCTTTCTTCTTCTTTCACTTTCTCTTCAAGCTCAAAATCCTGAGTGGATAAGTTATAATATATCAGTTCCAGATTTACCTTTTAACTGTATTAATGCAATTGCAATAGATAGTGCAGGCAACAAGTGGATTGGAACTACTCGTGGACTCGCAAAATTTGATGATAATAACTGGACAATCTATAATAAAACAAATTCGGTTTTACCTAATTATATTGTACGGTCAATTGCAATTGATGGTTTAGATAATAAGTGGATTGGGTTTTATAATGGTGGACTAGCTAAATTCAATGATACAACTGGGTTTATTTATACTACTTCAAATTCAGGATTACCTAATGACCAAGTTAATTCAATAGCGACAGATCGTTTTGGGAATGCATGGATTGGAACTGGTCTTGGACTCGCAAAATTTGACGGAACAAACTGGATAGTTTATAATAAATCGAATTCAGGTTTGAGCGATGACTTCATTACGACGATAGTGATAGACAACTTAGGAAATAAGTGGATAGGAACGGGTGGTGGAGGAATTTCCAAATTTGACAACACCAACTGGACAGTATTTAATAGTCGGAATTCTGGTTTCCCTGGTTCCTATGTTTATTCAATAGCTTTAGACAGTTTAGGAAACAAGTGGATTGGAACTTCAGATGGTGGACTTGTCAAATTTGATGATAAAACCTGGGAGGTTTTTAATAAAACAAATTCTGGTTTGCCTGAGAATAGAGTCTTGTCATTGGCGATTGACGGTTTAGGGAATAAGTGGATAGGGACATGGGCAGGTGGACTCACCAAATTTGATGATACAAACTGGGTTGTTTATAAAAGTTCAAATTCTGGCTTACCGAATAATGATATTTGGTCGATAGCAATAGACGTCTCATGGCGTAAGTGGATTGGGACTTCTAATTACTTGGCAGTTTATTCTGGAGGGGATGAAGTTCCAGTTGAGTTAGTGTCGTTTTCCAGTTCAGTTTCTGATAAAAAAATTAAGTTGGAATGGGTAACTGCAACTGAAAGAAATAACAAAGGATGGGGTGTTCAAAGGAAAACTTTGAATGATAATAATTGGAAGACAATAGCCTTCGTTGAGGGAAAGGGAACAAGTTCAGAAGTGAAAAATTATAAATTTGAAGATGTTTCCTTAAAACAGGCAAGTAAATATCAGTACAGATTAGAACAAATTGATTATGGTGGGTCAGTTCAATATTCTAACATAATTGAAGTCATCTTTAACCTTCCGAATGAATTTGAACTTTCTCAAAATTATCCAAATCCGTTTAATCCGAGTACAATCATCAGTTGGCAGTTGGCAGTCGGCAGTTATGTAACATTAAAAGTTTATGATGTACTTGGGAATGAAGTGGCAACGTTGGTTAATGAAAACCAGTCGGTTGGAATACACCAGGTAGAATTTCAGTCGGCAGTTGGCAGTCAGCAATTGGCATGCGGTATTTATTTTTACCAGCTACGAGCAGGTAACTTTGTGCAGACGAGAAAGATGATAGTTTTAAAATAAAATTCTAATTGTAGAGACATTGCGCGCAACGTATTTACTATCTTATATTTCAGTACATCAAAACGGGAGTTCAAAAATGGGACGTTTGTATATAGCACTTTTTTTTCTTCTTATCTCAATATCTCTTCACGCACAAAATCCGGAGTGGATATGGTATTATCCTGTGCCAAAAGTATATTGTACAGCAGTTGATGGAAATATTGTTTGGTTTGGGACATCCACGGGTGTGGTCGCGTTTAATCAAATTACAAAGGGAAAAAAGTTTTCTTACCTTGATTCTTCTGGAGTTTATCGTCACCTCGTATCCACGATTTTTATAGACGGTTTCGGAAATAAATGGATGGGTACGTATTCAGGAGGTCTTTTTAAATATGATGGTACAAACTGGATGGTCTATGATAGATCGAATTCCAGTCTACCTGATGAACCCATTACTTCGATAGAAATAGACAAATTGGGAACTTTGTGGATTGGTACGACAGATGGACTTGCCAAATTCGATGGTGTTAACTGGGTCGTTTATAATCGGGATAACTCAGGATTGTATTTTGATCATGTTGTATCAATAAAGATAGATGGAGCAGGGAATAAATGGATTGGCTCTCGTAGTGGTGGACTATACGAATTCGATGGAGTAACTTGGAAAGTCTATAATCAATCGAATTCTGGTTTACCTTTTGATCTAGTTAGTTCGGTTTTAATAGACAGTGTTGGGAATAAATGGATTGGGACAACAAAAGGACTCGCTAAATTTGATGGATTTAACTGGAAAGTTTATAATTCTTCGAATTCAGGTTTACCGAATGACTGGATTAATTGCATAGAATTTGATAGCTCCTGGAATATATGGATCGGGACTCAAAAGGGCTTAGCAAAATTCGACGGAACAAATTGGACAGTTTACTATACTTCTAATTCCGATATACCGGAGAATTACATCAATTCAATTGAAGTAGACTTGTCTGGGAATAAGTGGATTTGTACTTATTCAGGTATTCTTACAAAATTTGATGATAATAACTGGACGGCAGTGAATGTTGCTAATTCCGGCTTAACTTCTTACAATATCTCCGCAGTAGCAATCGATGATTCATCAAATAAGTGGATCGGCACCGACAAAGGGATTGTAAAATTTGACGGTATAAATTGGACTGTTTATAATACGTCAAATTCGGAACTACCTGGTAACGAAGTGACTTCATTGGTAATTGATGAATTCCAGAATAAATGGATTGGAACTTATGGTTTTGGGCTCGCTAAATTTGATGGTGCAAATTGGATAGTTTATGATTATAATACGACCAACTCGGAATTACCGAGTAACTTAGTAACTTCATTGGCAATTGATGCATTCCAGAATAAATGGATTGGAACTCCTGTTGGGCTCGTTAAATTTGATGGCACAAATTGGACGATTTATAATGCTTCAAATTCTGGAATACACACTCAAAGTGTTTACGCATTAGCGATTGATGTATCTAACAATATATGGGTTGCAACTTGGGGTGATATTGGTCGTAGTATAATTGATAGGGATTTCTATCGGTTTGATGGGACGAATTGGAGAAGCTATAGCAATTTAGATTGGGGAGTTGAGACTAGCTATGTTACCTCAATCTCGACTGATGTTTCAGGAAATAAGTGGATTGGAACTGAGTCTCGTGACCTAGTCAAGTATGACGATTCAAAATGGACGGTTTATAATTCTTCAAACTCTGGTTTACCAAACAGTATAGTTAATAAAACCGTGGTAGACGGTGCCGGAAATAAATGGATTGGGACTAATAAAGGTCTTGTCAAATTTGATGGAGATAATTGGACTACTTACCCTGAGTTACAAAATATCTCTATTCAATCAATTTCTATAGATAGGAATGGAAATAAATGGATTGGGACAAACAGTGGTTTGGTAGTTTACAAAGAAGGTGGTGTAGTTTCGGTTAAAGAAGACACAAAAAGTATTCCTCCAACAGAGTTTTTGCTTTCACAGAATTATCCAAATCCGTTTAATCCGAGTACAGTCATCAGTTGGCAGTTAGCAGTCGGCAGTTATGTAACATTAAAAGTTTATGATGTACTTGGGCATGAAGTAGCCACTTTAGTTAATGAAGAAAAACAGCCTGGCAGTTATCAAGTTTCATTCAACACACAACAAACCACCAACAACCGGCAACTTTCAAGCGGAGTTTATTTCTACCAGCTACGCGCAGGTAATTTTGTGCAGACGAAGAAGATGATAGTTTTAAAATAAAATTTATTATGATTGATAAAAGTATCAAATGTCAATTTTAGAATCGATTAAAAGTAAAAGTACATTATTAAACCTCAGAATGATTCTTGTTCTTTCAATTTCTTTATTATTGGTTTTCTCTTCTAGCTGTGATTTTGTTGAAGAACAAAATTCAGAAGGAATCGTCAATTTTATAATTGTGATTGAGTCCGATATGGATTCCTTAATTGTTTCGTTTTATGAACCATTCAAAGCTGAGTATATGGAAAAAACTCTTACTCAATTTCCTTGGTCTTATATGTACACGGATTTCATATCAAACAGTACTCCCTGGCATATTAAAGGAAGTTGCGATTCCGGTTATCTTAAAATTATTTTTTGGAGTAGTGAGGTTGAACATAATAATAAATTTGTGTTAAGAGACTCTGTGAGGTATTATTCACCATTTAATGATTTTGCAATTCAATGGGCATCAGAAGAAAAGGTAAACTACAGTTATAAAATGGCTGGACAAGCTGATTCAGTAAGAGTTCAACTAGGATACGATGCCATTTGGAGTGGGTACCGAATTGACACACTTATTACAAATCATTATTGGTCATTCTCGGAATTTGCAAGTCAATACGGACAGTATAAAGGAAAGGTAATTAATCAAACTTTGGAAGATGATTGCAAGTTTGAATTTGTAAGTTCTGGTAAAGCAGGAAGAATTTACAAATCATTTCAAATTCATGATACTGATACAGTAAATTTTAAGATAGCGCATGGGGCACTAGAAATAGTTGAATAAATAAAAGATTATCGTTTTAGAATGTATGTGTTTAGCAAAAACGTTTTCATATTTCTTAGGACAAAATCGAGTGCTGCGATTTACTACTGAAAATTGAAAACTCCGCCACTTTTCGTGTCTCGTCTCAATTGTCTTATCCTTCTTTTTTCTTATTTTCCGTATGTGTTAGATAAAATTTATACGAAAAACATTTCTTGGAGTTTCTATTGTCTCAATTGAGCGGAAAAAAAATTTATTTAGCCGGACATAACGGAATGGTCGGTTCTGCAATTTACCGGAGATTAACTGCTGCGGGTTATCAAAACATCGTTACAAGGAATTATCCCGAAATAGATTTAATCCGACAAACGGAAGTTGAAGAGTTATTTGAAAAAGAAAAACCGGAACTGGTAATTGTTGCCGCAGCAAAAGTCGGTGGAATCGTCGCAAACAATACTTACCGCGCTCAATTCATTTATGAAAACTTGATGATCGAAGCCAATATTATTCACGCGGCGTACAAAAACAACGTTGAGAAATTGATCTTTCTCGGGAGTTCATGCATCTATCCCAAGCTTGCACCTCAACCGCTAAAAGAAGAATATCTTTTAACCGGTTTATTGGAACAGACAAATGAGCCATACGCCATCGCAAAGATTGCCGGAATAAAATTGTGCGAAAGTTATTACCGCCAGTACGGCGCCAATTTCTTTTCTGTTATGCCGACAAATCTTTTCGGATATTACGATAATTTCAATCTGGAAACTTCACACGTTCTTCCGGCGTTAATGAGGAAATTCCATGAAGCAAAAACCGGAGGAAAATCATCCGTTGAGCTTTGGGGAACCGGTAAACCGTTGCGCGAGTTTATGTTTGTGGACGATTTAGCCGACGCAATCTTTTATCTGATGGAAAAAATTGAAGCGGAGGATCTATACAAACAAGGATTAACTCATATAAACATCGGCACCGGAGAAGATTTAACAATTGCAGATTTAGCAGAACTTATTAAAAAGATCGTTGGCTTTGATGGTGAAATTATTTATGATTCTACTAAACCCGATGGCACTCCAAGAAAATTAATGGACGTTTCTCGACTGCACAATCTAGGTTGGAGTCACAAAACTTCTCTTGAAGAAGGAATAAAAAAAACGTACACTTGGTTCGTAGATCAACTAAAAGCTAAAGTGTAGAGTGGCGAAATAACTTTGGTCTTGTTAGGGAATGGTTGAATGACCGAATGGATGAATGGAATGCAATAAAACGATAATATGCGGGTAACCCAATGGATGAAATTTTTATTAAGTATGGAAGCAGAAATAAAAACATTAATCGCGGTTATAGAAAGTTGGATGTATGGAAAGAAGCAGTTGATCTCTTTGCCATAGTGAAGAAAAAACTTAATGAAGTAAAAATATTATCGTTAAAATCAAAAGGACAAATAGAAGATTCGGTTTTATCGATTTCATCAAATATTGCTGAAGGATACAGCAGAAGATTCTTAAAAGAAAATATCCAATACAATAGTGTAGCATTGGCTTCACTTGCTGAAAATTATTCTCAATTATTTGCTTTGCTCAATTCGAATGATATTGATGAAATCTGGTTCAAAATTTATGATGATAAACATTATTGTCTTGAGAATAAATTAATAAATTTAAACAAAACATTAATTGACAAATTAAAAAATGATGACAACTGGAAGAATGATTATCAAGTGAAGGAATTAAATGAAATTTATGGTCTGAAAGAAGCTTTATAAAATTTCATTCACTCATTCAACCATGCATTCATTCTTTTATACCAAATAGTATTTAAAATATTTTATTATAAACCACAAGGTTCACATTCATGAAAAAAGCGCTCATCACAGGCATCACTGGACAAGACGGAAGTTACTTAACTGAAATTCTTCTCGATAAAGGTTACGAAGTTCACGGAATTATTCGCAGAAGTAGTTCGTTTAACACGGGAAGGATCGACCACCTTTATAACAACCGCGAAATAATGAACAAACAATTATTTCTTCATTACGGAGATTTAGTTGATACGAGCAATCTCAATCGCTTATTAGAACAAATCGAACCGGATGAAATTTATAATTTGGCGGCGCAGAGTCATGTTAAAGTCTCTTTTGAAATTCCGGATTATACCGGACAAGTTGATGCGCTCGGAACGCTCCGTTTTTTAGACGCAATTCGCGAAGTTGGTTTGCGCGAGGTTAAGTTTTATCAAGCATCAACAAGCGAGTTGTACGGAAAAGTGCAGGAAGTTCCACAATCGGAAAAGACTCCATTTTATCCTCGTTCTCCATACGGCGTTGCCAAACTTTACGGTTACTGGATAATTGTAAATTACCGCGAAGCATATAATCTTTTTGCTTGTAACGGAATTTTGTTTAACCACGAATCACCCCGCCGCGGAGAAACTTTTGTAACAAGAAAAATTACCCGTGCGGCTTCACGCATTGCTGCCGGATTGCAGCAATCACTTTCACTTGGTAATATTCATTCAAAACGCGATTGGGGTTTCGCGCCGGAATACTGCGAAGGAATGTGGCGAATCTTAAACCACGATAAAGCTGAAGATTTTGTCCTCGCTACCGGTGAAACACACACCATCAAAGAATTTGTAGAATACACATTTCGCGAACTTGGTATCGAAATAAATTGGCAAGGTGAAGCGGAAAATGAAGAAGGAATTATCAGCAAAATTGATTTGTCAAAAGCCGCGAAACTTGCCGGAACAGATTCGCAAAATTTCCAATATCAATTAACAAATGATTTAAAGATCGGACACACCATCATTAAAGTTGATCCAAACTATTACCGCCCGACAGAAGTTGATCTGCTTATCGGTGATCCGACAAAAGTTGAAAAAGTATTAGGCTGGAAAGCGAAGACTAAATTTGAAGATTTGGTTAAAGTGATGATTCAAGCTGATCTTGAAAAGGTTTTAAAAAGAGGTTTTTAAACTGGCTAATTAGGAGAACGTATGCTGCGTAAAATATTTTTTCTGTCGGTTTTTATTCTTGGATTTAACCAAGTTTTCTTTTCACAATCACTGCAAAAGAAAATTTATCATCCATTTACCGGAACGCTGGTATTTACAATGGAAAGTGGAGTTACTTACGGATTAACCGATTACAAAGATTTCTCTCTCGATTTTCTCGGAAAGGGAATGGTTGAGTTTTTTCTTCCAACATACTCTAAAAGTTCTTTTGGATTTCGCGCCTATGGAGGCGCCGGTTATTTAAAAGGAAAAGATAAAACTGCAACGCCATATGAATTCAGAACTGATTTAAGAGTAGTTGGCGGCGGAGTTGTTTACGCATTGTCGTTGGGTGAAGCGGTTTTCCCCTATGTTTTTGCGGGTGCAACGTACACATGGTTTAATCCTAAAGGGGAAAACGGAAAAGTTCTTCCAAACAATGCAAACAACGTTTACAAAAAAGATGAACTTGATTACAACGCCGAATTTGGGATGAGAATTCTTTTAACCGATAATCTTACGATGAATTTTAGCAGCGGTATTCAGATAAGTCCGAACGATTATTTTGACGACAAACTTTATGGCACAAGCAAAGATGCAATTCTTTTTGGCGCTTTAGGATTTTCGTTTTCGTTTTTTGGTGAACAAGATTCTGATGAAGACGGAGTTGTTGATTCGAGAGATCTCTGCCAAAATTCTCCCAAAGGTGTAAAAGTTGATTTACTTGGCTGTCCAATCGATTCTGACAAAGACGGAGTCCCAGATTATTTAGATAAATGTCCCGATACTCCCGAAAAAGTAAAAGTCGATAAAAAAGGCTGCCCGCTTGATACGGATAACGACGGCATTTCCGACTATATTGATATTTGTCCAAACACTCCCAAAGGAGTTTTAGTTGATGAATTCGGTTGTCCGTTGGATGCGGATAATGACGGTATTCCTGATTATCTCGATAAATGCGCGAACACTTCGATTGGAGTTCAAGTTGATAAATATGGCTGTCCGCTTGATAACGATGGAGACGGCGTGCCGGATTATCTTGATAAATGTCCGAACACTCCGAAGAATGAACAAGTTGATGAATCCGGCTGCCCAATTAAAAAAGTTGAAATCATAAAAGAAGTTCCTGTTATAAAAGAAGTTGTTCTTAGTGCGGGCGCTTCATTCGGAGTCGGCAGTTCGGTTTTACTTTCTGGCGCATATGTTGACCTAGATAAAATTGCTCAAACAATGCTAGAAGAAAAAACTTCCAAATGGTTAATTGAAGGGCATACTGATAATGCAGGTTCAGCGGCGAATAATAAAAAATTATCGCTGAAGAGAGCAAACGCAGTTCTTAGTTATTTTGTTTCAAAAGGAATAAGCAAGAACCGTTTCACTGTTCGCGGAATGGGTCCCGACTATCCCGTTGCAGACAACAGAACTGAAGAGGGAAGAACGAAAAATAGAAGAGTAGTAATTTTAAGAGTGGATTAATTTAAAAAGTTATTACCATTATTTGATTTGTACGATTGTAATAATTGGTCGAACAATATTTTTGAAATTGAATATTGAACAAGGAACAACGAATGATGAAGTTTTTTCTCTTCATTATTCTTCATTCCTTGTTCGATGTTCATTATTTCTTTTGGCTTTGGTTTCTCTGAGGTAAGGATGGGTAGTTTTTCCTCTCACTAAAATTGAATATTCCTCTTATGAAGTTCTTCGATCAAATTCTCATATCCTAAAAACTGAATTCCATCCCAATCTAATTTCCTGGCGCCATTCACATACTCAAGAACATCATCGATAAAAATGTGTTCTTCCGGTTGTAAACCGGTAAACGCTTCAACTGCTTTATAGATTTTTTCTTCCGGCTTTACGGCGTTTACTTCGTGTGAAAGGATTAGTTTATCAAAATTTTTAATAAACTCGTATCGCTCCCAACCATATTTTTTGTGGATTGCATTCGTATTTGAAAGTAAAACTAATTTGTAATTCTGTTTTAATTGCGGCAGAAGTGAAGCGACATTTTGATTAACAGTAAATATCTCAGAATAGATTTTACAGAACGTTTCTTCGTCAATTTTATGTTGCAATGCATCCAACATCACCTCCACGAATTTAGCCTTCGACAGATCTCCCCGTTCAAAAGAACGGTGAAGTTCATAATTCACCTTATAAAAAGAGAGAAAAACTTCACCAAGATTTTCTTCTATTGCGTTCAATCTATTCATCGCAATGGAATAATCAAAGGGAATCAACACATTCCCAAGATCAAAAACTATTGCTTTTATTATTTTCCCATTCATCAAATTTAACTTTCGTAATTTTTATAGTAGATTTATTTTGTAAAATAATTAAAAAAATCTTTTTACTTGCATAAGGCTGTTAAATGAAATTAGCATTTGG
>Ga0172379_10005405_pt1 | contig 17908 bp, 21 predicted proteins | sample GrowelOW334metaG_FD_119756 | JGI IMG/M metagenome (GOLD analysis project Ga0172379, IMG submission 119756) | Groundwater microbial communities from an aquifer near a municipal landfill in Southern Ontario, Canada - Groundwater well OW334 metaG | ecosystem: Environmental > Aquatic > Deep... | reverse complement strand
CATCTGCCCGCGCATTGACGAACCCGACCCCGAAAAAGAAATGGCGCTTCAAGCGAAATCCGTCACCGAAGAATCCAAACGCCTCAAAAAAAATGTTTTTCAAGAATATAACATTGATATTCTGCACGGAAAAATGACCCCAAAAGAAAAAGAAAAAACAATGTCCCGTTTTGAAAACAAAGAAATAGACATTCTCTGTGCCACCTCCGTCGTCGAAGTCGGCGTCAATGTCCCCAACGCCACGATTATTGTGATTGAAGGAGCCGAAAGATTTGGTTTGGCACAACTCCACCAACTCCGCGGACGCGTGATCCGAAGCAACCACCAAGCCTATTGTTACCTCCTCACCGAAAGTTTCGGTCAAAAAACAAAGGATCGTCTCCACGCCCTAAAAACCGCCAAAAACGGCTTTGAACTCGCCGAAATGGACTTGGCTCTGCGTGGCGCCGGCGAACTCGGAGGCAAAAAACAATGGGGCGTCAGCGACCTAGGAATGGAAGCCATAAAAAACCTAAAAATGGTAGAAGCCGCAAGAACCGAAGCGAAAGAAATGCTACCCGCCTTCGCCCGCGGGCTACGGCGAGGCGAAGAAAAATACCTATTAATCGCCAAAAAACTCGCCAACAAACACGAGATCAGTCATTTTGAGTAGGTGCTTGACAAATGTAGTTTTTTTGTTATAATAGACACAGATACGCAAACAAACAAAGGAGTAATAAAAATGAGTATTCCAAAAGATGGGTATTTAATTGCTAACGAAATAGCGACCTCTTACCTATTTGAACCAAATAACATGGGATTTCCACTTCAAAGAGCGATTATCCAATACAGGGATCTTGATTTTAAAAAAGGAGAACTTCATTTCCTTGTCAAAAGCGGATATTATGATGTCGAAGGTGATCCAGTTGAAGAAAAAGAATATTCCATCGAAGGAGAACTAAATGAAGACAACACTATCACCATAATGAATAATGAGGGTGCTGTAATTCGTATTTTTAAAACGTACCCGGAGATAAAAGAAATATTACGCAAAGAATGCCGATCTTAACCCACCCCCCGTCACATCGCGATTGGCGGGATTTTTAATGCACGCGGTGCATATACGAAATAACGAATGAAATACGAATTTTTACGAATAAGGACGGAACTCGTCGTAACTTGGGGGTCGTTCCGCCCCGTCGTGGCGGTGCGTCCCCCAAGTTCGTCGTAATTCGTATCAATTCGCAATCCATTCGTTACTTCGTATAACCATTCGACTATGAACCTCTACTCGAATAAGTCACTTCATGTATTTAGGGCTTTTTCCGTCGTCGTCCCTTCAAGGAAACGTCGTCGTCTTCATTTTCTGCAATACGAAACACACCTTCCTTGCAAAGAAGAATATTCCACACTCAATCGACTATTCGCGGTCAGCGAAACGAGTTTTCGCGCCACAATTACATTAATACGGTAATGGAGAGTTTCTCAGTCGTATACGCGGTGCCTATGCACCAAGAATGGCATCGAGATAACTTTCCTTTCGTATTGCAGAAGATGAAGGCGACGGACGGTTTTTTTGAAACACGAGCGGGTTGTATTCCACGTTCTTTGTCACCATCATCCACATAATCGTCAACATTTTTCTCGCCAGAGCCACACGCGCTCTTTTGGGACTGGTATTTAGTTTAATACTCTCGACATATCTATGAAGTTCGGGAGCGTATTCCGGACGAATACGCATAGCGGTTTCGACCATCGCAGTTCGAAGGTATTTTGAACCGAGATGCGTAATTCCTCCAAGTCGAACTTTCTCTCCCGATGATCTTTGTTTCGGAACAAGACCTGCGAAACTCGCGAGTTTTTCCGGTTTTTCAAATCGGGAAAAATCACCGACTTCCGCAATGACCGTAAGCGCGGTAATCTTTCCCACTCCCGGTACGGTCATTAAAAGTTTTGCTTCAGGAATAGTGTGAGTCGCTTTTTCAATCTTTTTGTCAAGTACATCGATATGCGCATTAAGTTCTTCGATAACCTCGTGAAGTTCTTTTAAGATTTCGTCATTTTCTTGCACCCACTTCTTTCCTTTTTTACCGAGAGGATTGCCTCCGTCTACCAAGTGCAAACCTTGCGTGGTGGCAAGTCCGTGTATGCGATTCTTCACATCCGTTCTTTTGGAAACGAGGAAATACCGCTCGCGGACAACAACGCGCAAATCATATATTTCGTCGGATACGCGATAACTTTCCGGAAGCATGCCCGCACGAAGAAGATCGGCGAGCGTTCGCGCATCGTTAAAGTCTGTCTTTTGCTTGCGAGGCGGACTTTTCCCGGATTTGCGATGTGGACTTCGAGTCCTGCTTCTTCCAATTGTTTTGTCACCCATCGCCACCCGCAAACGGGCTCAATGGCGACCTTAACTTCTTGCAACGGCGCTGGTATTTTTTTCAATTCCTGCGCTAATATCTAAGGGGTGAGAAGCGAAATTATCGTGCCACACGACACTGCGCTTTTCATCCATCATGACCCACACGCTTGATTTTTTGTGCAGGTCTATACCGAGATACATGTTCATATGTTTCTTGGTTAAAATGAATAATACCGTTGGCGGACTAGGCCAACGGTATTATGTTATACCAAGAGGTTCACAATGTCATATTGACAAAAAATAACCGTTGTATATACTATAGACATGAAAACAGTACTTAATGTGAAAACCGATAAAGACGTGAAAGAAAAAGCGCAAAGAGTGGCGAAAAACCTCGGTATTCCTTTGAGTTTGGTGGTAAATGCCTATTTAAAAGAGTTTATCCGCGAACAAGCGTTTACTCTTTCTTTTGTTCCAAAACTTCGCCCTGAAGTTGGAAAAATGCTTTTAGAGGCAAGCGACGATTTCCGCCGTGGAATAAATATTTCCCCCGCTTTTTCTAATGGTAAAGATATGGACGAATATCTTGATTCATAACGTATGCGGATCATATTTCACAAACAATTCAAGAAAAAATATAAAAAACTTTCCGAAAGCGACAAACGCCATTTTAAAGACCGCCGAAATATGTTTCTTGAAAACCCCTTTCATCCCCTTCTCAAAAACCACGCCCTATCCGGCGAATATTCAAATTACCGAAGTATCAACATTACCGCCGACCTTCGCGTTATTTACGAACCGATCGATAGCGAAACCGCTCTTTTTCTCAATATCGGCACCCACAGCGAACTTTACTAAAAAAATTTCCGTCGGTCGCCAACAAACACGAGATCAGCCATTTTGAATAAAATTTGACAAAAATGAGTATAATATGCTATTATAGCAAGGGTGTTGTTTTATTTAACAAAGCGAGGTAGAAAAAATGCCAACATATACAGCAAGATTCAAAAATGGTTCTTCGTTTGAATATACCATACCATCTCCGCGCGGGGGCAAAGGTCATTCTTCGGGAGATTTACCTCTAGCGCCTAGCATTGCGAGTCATATCGGGTGGAAAATAGTTCATGGTGATTATGATGAAGCAACTGCCCTAAAAGAAGTGAGAAGGTTGATTGCTTACCCCGATGTCAGGGCGGATGATTTGAGATATGTGTGCGAATATTGCAGGATAGAATCAGTCGCTCGAATAGCCGTGGAAGCACTTATCGCTCACCCCAATAGTGATTATTGCCACATGTGGACAGTGGCGAGTTTTGCTCGAACAACATCAGCAAAATTGCTGACAGCGGAAGTATACAATAAGATGTTTCCTGATGACGATGAATTCGCATTGAATGCCTTAGGAATGGAAGCGTTAAAAAAACTGAAAGCAGACCAATCCTGGAAAACGATGTAAATATTCCCCGCCACATTGTGCTTCGCGATTGGCGGGATTTTTTACACAAATTCTTGACCTTGCACTTTTTTATTAACGTACTATTATAAATACGGAATTGTCCACGTCTTCAACCTTTAGAGGAGGACGCATGAAACGGTTAAAAACACTGGATTTTTCAAAACTACAAGAGTGGTACTGGGGATACTCATACGAACTGAAAAATGGAGCTTTTTTTCTTACGAGTTTTGCGCTGTATACGGCATTCTGTTATCTTGCCGGACACATGCACATTGTTATTCTGCTCGTTTTGTTGCTGATCCTTGGCGGAATTTCAATATGGGGCCTTACTGAAGAGGAAAAATTTCTGTTTGCTCACGAAGAAGAACCGGATTCGCTCTTCAAACGGAAGTTTTTCAAAACACCAAGTGATTGGTTTGCCGACAACGAATTATGGTGTAAATATTTGGATGGCGAGTTATCTTGGTATCAAAAGACGCTTTTCTATCTTCCGTTTACTACCTTTCTCTCTTTTGTACTAACAATATCAGTGTTTGTCGGAATTTTTGACAACATGAGATACGAGATAAAAACACATAACCTGTTTTAGTATGATCACCCCGAGACTTTTGTCCGGGGTGATTTTTTATTTCTTTGGAATTGGCATATAATTATAAACGATGGGAAATAAAATTAAAAAGAAAAACATGTGGACGTGGATTGTTTTCATTCTGGGCGCGGGCGGCTACGTTCCTTTAATCGTCGGCGGGATACAGCACCCGTCTGAAATAAATATCGCGACATATAGTTTGTGGATCATACTCTGTTCCATGATCGCGTATTCTTCGTGGAAACAAAAATTCGCCGGGTGGTTTATGCCGTTTGTTTGGGTGATTGGGCAAGCGGGAGTCATTGCCACAGCACTTTATATCGGTGGATACACCTTCAATCTTGGGGTGGAAGAAGTAATTGTATTTTACGGAATTATCGCCACGATTTCTGTGTGGGTTGTTGTCGGTCAGCAGGCTGGAAAATGGAATCCGCGAATCTTGTTTTTGGGCAGTATTTTTGCCGACGTTCTTTCTTTCTATCCTCAAATCAAGCAATATCTCCTTCCCCATGACGCGCCGACCGTATGGCTCGTCATCGGCTGGTCCATGTTCATCGCCGACACGTTGGTCAATCTCATTTTTGTAGAACACTTTCCACAAAAACTCTCGACTCCAAAAGACCAATATGAAGTTAAATACGGCGAGCCAAAACAAACCCTCCATCTTTTTGAAAGTTCTCTTCTTTCCATAGAAAACATGATTCTTGTTTCCGTAACCTTGGCGTTAATGCTTTGGTAAGATAACCAAATTTTTCGGTTGCGAAAAAGCTAAAAATACGCTAAAATTCGCTGTATAACCAATTCCGCACGCATAGCTCCACCCTTCACTGAAGCTTCGGAGTGGCGAGCAATTGGTTACCCTTCGACCCGGCTCAGGGCAGGGAGCATTTGGCTTATTTTTGGAGCGAGAGAGAAAAATGAAAGTCGCAACTTTTGTTTCCGAACGAGTGATAAAAATATCAACAGTTTAAAAGTGGGGGCGCATAGCTCAATTGGTTAGAGCATTTGGCTTATAATTACAAACGAAGAACAAAATAAAAGAAAATGCACGCATAGCTCAATTGGTTAGAGCATTTGGCTTATATCCAAAAGGTTCATGGTTCAAGTCCATGTGCGTGCACCACAGAGTGCATTATCTTTTATTTTTTCTGAGTGCTGTAATTATATGAAATATATCCAAAAGGTTCATGGTTCAAGTCCATGTGCGCCCACTTTTAAAATGTTGATATATCCAAAAGGTTCATGGTTCCTTGTCCTGCGTAGCTTTTAGCGAAGCAGGAAAGTCCATGTGCGTGCACCAAAAACCGAGATCAATAGCGATCTTGAAAATATTTTATCCCCATGAGAACCTCCCTCCATAAAGGGGCGTTTTCGTATATCACGTTGCACGTTCCGTGACCAAAACGACCCTTTCTGATAATGTCCGCCTCTTTTGACTCTTTTATATATGGTTTTCTAAATTGAGAAAGAGGAATTTTTAATTCCTTAGACCAAAAATCAAGCGCTTTTTTTATGTCCATGTCTGAGTATAAATGAAGATGTATCTTTAATTTATTTTTTTTCACACCCAGCAAAGAAAGCCATCGGATATAGAATTTCAGCATTGCCGGATCAGTATTTGAAAGAGACACGGTTGCTGTCGTTGTTTTCGAACCTTCTGCCCAATATAGGAAAAATCCGCTTATAAACAATTCTTTTTCCGAGATCGGTAAAAGTTTTTTTAAAATTTTTTCAGAGGAAACGCTAAATTTTTCCGCCCTCTTTTTTTGCATCGTGTTTCGAAAACTTTCAATTCGTTTGGGGTTGTTATCGCGAAGTTCTTTAATGCGTTTTTGAGAAAGAGGAAACTCACTAAGCCAAGCGCTAAGGGTTCCTTTGCTTATTTTTAAAGTTTCTTTGATCTCGCTATAACTTTTCCCTTCTTTTCGCAATTGTATTGCCCGCGTTTTTTCTTTTTTAAGTGCCATATATGAACCTTAGTTTTGTAATACTATAACTATAACATACATGTTTGTTTTTATGTTGTGGATAAAAAATATCTCACGCAAGTGAGATATTTTTTGTTAATTTATTTTTCTAACACCCTTCCTGCTACCTTCTCCCATTTCGCAAGCGGTTCGTGGGTGAAAAGAGCGATAATTTCTTCTTTTCCGTATCCGTCGTTCTCCATTTTTTCTATGGCAGAAAATGCGTTTTGAAGAACTTCCATATATTCTTCTTCAAAAACCACTTGTTTGGCTTTTTCGAACAATGGCTGCAGATCTTCATTCTTCTCATTTAATATCCGCCAGCCTTTTTCGTTGGCGACAAAGTCATAAGAGCCTCCTTCTTTTTTCTTCTTCCTTGTCAACTTTTCGCACACTATTTCTTTTGCCGTACCGTCCTTATAAAAAGCAAGGATCTCGTCTTTTGACTTCTCTTCCGCGATCTTACGAACTTCTCTCAAATATTTTTTTAGGAGATCGAACTTTTCTCCTTCACTATTTGCTCTTTTAATTTTCTCGAGAACCGAGTTCTTTAAACAATCGTTCATCTCGACCTCCTCATTAAATAGTTCATAGAAAGAATGTTGTTCCTCATGGCGAAAGACTTCATCCGAAAAAGCATCGGGGTCGTCTTGTTTTAGCGTCTCAGTGACGTTTTCTGCGGTTATGGAAAATTTAGACCCAGGAAGTGTGAGGTTTACGCCCTTATAGTGTATCGCTTTTTGTCGGAGGCTCTCTTCGAAACGGGCACCAGGATGATTTATACGATAACCCAAAAAAAATATATACGCAAAATCATCCGCGTCGTGACACCGAAGATTTAAAGAAAGAAGGTCGGGCGATTGTTCCACCTCTCCTTGCGGTTTTTTCTTAAAAAGTTCGAAAAAAGATTCAGTTCCCGTTGTGTTATATTCGCACCAGTCAACTATTTCCCGGCGGGAATTTTCATATTTTTCGAGGGCAATTCTCGCCTTTTCTTCCTGGTCTTCGTTCGCTCCATAAGGAGCTGCTTTTGAGAGAAATAGTTCGAACATTTCATTAAATGACATATCCGGGTTCTCCCGGATCTTTTCGATCATTTCCGCCTGTACCTTCGCCAAGCCCTCCTGCTGATACTTCAATTTCTCCTTGAACTCCGCAAGTTTCGATCTTCTTTCCTCTTTTGAGACTTTCAAAACTTCGCGGATCGCCTCTTCCGGCACAAAAATTTCGCCCTTTTTAATCGGCGGATATTCGCGGTTTGGTTTTTCTTCTTGCATAGACCTGTATTATAGCATAATTCTCACAACAATTTAACAATCAACAATTTAACAAAAAACAACCCGCTCTGTTTTTCACAGAGCGGGTTGTTTTAATAATTTGAGTGTTTAGTACTCCCTCATACTTATCTGCGCGTCAATCTTTTTGATCAGGTCGAGAACAACGGAAACGACGATGAGGAGGGCGGTGCCGCCGATGGCGAGGGATTGGATACCCGTCAGGCTTCGCATAAGAAGCGGGAGGACGGCGATGATAGCCAAGAAAGTGGCTCCGACGAGAGTGACGCGCGCAACGATCTTCTCAATGTGTTCCGCTGTGGTCTGTCCGGGACGTACGCCGGGGATGAAGGCGCCGTTCTTCTGAAGGTTGGTAGCGACAGACTCAGGCTCGAAGGTGATGGCGGTGTAGAAGAAGGTGAAAACAAATACAAGAATGAAGTAGGTGATGGAGTAAAGCCACGGATTCTGAACAAACCAAAGCATTCCTTTTCCCGCTTTTAAAAGCGCTGCGTTTTTAGTAAGACTGAATAAACTCGCGAGGACTTGCGGAAATACGAGCATAGAAAGCGCGAAGATGATCGGGATAACGCCGGCCTGATTGATGCGAATCGGCAAATAGGTGGAAATGCCTCCATATTGCCTGTTCCCTCGGACCTGCTTGGCATAGGTTATCGGAATGGGGCGTTCCGCTTCGGTCGCATACACAACGGCGGTAACAATAGCAACGGCAACCACAACAAAACCAATCGCAGTCGGTATAACCGACGGTTCAATGAAGGGGAAATACGATGTTCCGTATGTGATAAAAAACTGAGTTATTTGAGAAGGAAGTGAAGCAACGATACCGGCAAAGATAAGAATGGAGGTACCGTTTCCGACACCGAATTCCGTCATAAGTTCGCCAATCCAAGTCAAGAGCATAGCACCTCCGATGATAACCATAATGTTGGTGAGCAACGCAAAAAAAGTGAGAGGAGCGATAATCCCTTGTTTTTCAAGCAACGTCAAAAGCGCATACCCCTGAAGGGCCGCGAGTGGAACCGTGAGCAGGCGTCCGTATTGTACAAATCGCTTGCGCCCGATTTCTCCTTCCTCGTGATACATCGCCTTTAATTTTGGCGACATAACGGTCATCAGCTGCATGATGATGGAACCGGTGATGTAAGGTCCAAGGCCAAGCATGATGATGGAAAGCTGACTCAATCCTCCGCCCGAGAAAACATTAAGGAACCCGAGGAACTGAAAATCAACAAGAAGGGAACGCAATTTATCGGCCTGTACCCCAGGAACGGGTATCGTTGACAGCAACCGGAACAGCAGAAGCCCGAAACCCACGAAGAGAATCCGCGAACGGAGTATCCTGTCGTGAAATACGAGTTCGGTTTTTTCTAAAAAAGTTTGGAACATAAAAATTATATAACCGTGGTTAAATTAGTCGATGCGTAAAATTGAAGATTGGCTCCAAAAAAAATAATGTGGTATTTTTATAATTTTTAATTACTAATTTCTAATTTCTAATAAAAATCCTAATGTCTAAAAATTACGTTTTTGACATTTCAGCATTAGGCATTTTATTAGAAATTAAAAATTAGATATTAGAAATTATTTAAACAAAAAAGAGGGGTGGATGAACATCAAACCATCATGAGCCTTCTTACTCAACTGAACCCCCTGCTTTAACAATTTTCTCCTTCGCGCTTTCTGAAACTTCTACTCCTTTTACTTTGAATTTTTTAGTCACTTCTCCAACCCCGAGTATTTTTACCGGCGGAATTTTTCCTTTCTGTGTTTTTATCAATTTTTTCTCCAAAAGCACCGCGTGAGTGATCTCACCCGCTTCGAGTTTCTTCTCGATAAGTCCGACATTCAATACAACATCGCGAAGATCATCCGGAACAACCGAACGGGCACGGTTTTTACCGTATCCGCGTTTCTTCGGAAGTTTTTTGATCCGGTCGCGGATCTCCGGACGAATCCTGTGACCCGCGCGAGATTTCTGTCCTTTATTTCCGTACCCCGCATTTTTTCCACGGACCCCACCGCGACCGACGCGGCGGGCTTTTTTATTGGGGTGCGCTCGTTTAATATTGTGAGTTTGCATGATAACAGTCTAACTTTTTAATCTTTTTTCGCTTCGACGATAACCTCCTCCTTCTTCGCCGCGCCGTAGCCTTCGGCGGAGGCGGGGTCTTTCTTTGGTTCCTCCGCCGTAATAATAACGGAATCTTTTGGTGTTGAAAGCATTGAAAGCGCTTTGATGGCCGCCTGCGCGTTGTTCAGTTTATTTTTCGTTCCGGAACGCAGCTTTGCGGTAATGTTCGTTACGCCGGCGAGATCGAGAACAGAACGCACGGAACTTCCTGCGACCAACCCTCTTCCTTTCGACGGCATAAGGGAAACCCGAGCACTTGAGTATTTCGCTTTCACTTCGTGGGGAATAGAACCGTCTTTGGTGCGTTTTATCAAGATCATGTTTTTCTTTGCTTTCGTGACCGCTTTTTCGATGGCCAAAGCCGTATCGGAAGCTTTTCCCGTCCCGACGCCGACTTTCCCTTTTTTGTCTCCGATAACCACGACAACACTGAAGCTGAAACGACGTCCGCCGGCAACCACACGGGCCACGCGCCGGATATCAATGATCTTCTGCCCAAATTCCGGGCTGAATTTTCCCGATCCGCGTTTTCCTCCATCGCGACCACCCGGTCTTCCTCCGGGACCGCCGGACCTTGCGCCGCCGGGTCTCCCGTCGCCTCCGCTCCGAGGAGGTCTTGCGCCGCCGCCTCCGGGTCTTTGTCCCGGTCCTTTTGTCCACGGGCCCGGACGTTTCGCTCCTTGACTATGAGTTGTTTTTTGATCCATAAATTTGATTTGTTAAAAAGACAATCCGCCTTCTCTGGCTCCTTCCGAAACGGCCTTCACTCTTCCTGCATACAGATAACCGCCGCGATCAAAAACGACCTTTGTGATGTTTTTTTCTTTAGCCAATTTCGCGATCTCCGTGCCGACCAGTTTGGAACCGTCCAACTTTCCTTTGGTTTTTCCTTTTTTTGCGCCATTGTCCGATGCGGCAACGAGGGTTACCCCGGCATCATCGTCGATGATCTGAGCGTAAATGAATTTATTGGAACGAAAAACCGAAAGACGCGGCCTTTCTGCATTTCCCAGAACCTTCGAGCGGATCCGGCTATGTCTTCGTTCTCTTTTTTGTGATTTTATTGCTTTCATATATTTATGCCGTTTTCTTGCCTTCTTTTCTCTTTACGACCTCATCCTCATAGTGGATTCCTTTTCCTTTATACGGCTCCGGTTTCTTTTTGGATCGTATGCGAGCGGCAAAAGAGCCGACATCTTCTTTATCTATTCCTGAAATTGAAATAATATTCTTTTCGGCCGTAACGGTAAGGGTTGCGGGGATGTCCATCTTTACCGGATGAGAAAAACCGAGATTTAAAACGAGGTCTTTTCCCGAAACGGCGGACTTGAATCCAACGCCCTCAACAACGAGTTTCTTCACATACAGCTGATTCACTCCCGCAACCATATTTCCAATGTGGGAAGCTACTGTACCCCAAAGGGCTCGGGTAAAAATTGTGTCCTCGGTTTTGGACACCTTCACCTCATTTCCTTCCACGACAACACTAACGCCCGGCGCAAAGCTCCTTTTGAGCTCGCCGAGAGGTCCTTTGACAATCACCAAGCCATCCTTAACGGAAACCTCGGTTTTTGCGGGTATGATTATGGGGTTTTTTCCGATTCTTGACATACATTTACCAGATCTTAAATAGTGCTTCTCCTCCGACCTTTTTCTTTTTTGCTTCATTCCCCGACAAAATTCCTTCCGGTGTAGAAAGCATGAGCAGTCCGTACCCATGGCGAACCGGCTTAATGTCTTCCACTCCAAAATACATTCTACGAGAGGGCTTAGAGAGACGAAGCGAACCGTTCACGCGAGGTCCGTCTCCGGTATAAAGCAGCCCGATTTCCATAAGTTTAACGGTTTTTTTGCCTTTTTTTGCAACAGAGGCGATGTAGCCTTCTTTCAAAAGCGCGGTTGCCACGGCAAACCGGAGCTTCGAAAACGGCAAAGAGAGGGTTGCTTTTTTTACAGCCCCCGCATTCCGAATCTGTGCCAGCATATCTCCAATAGGATCAGTTACCATGATGATTTTCTTACTCCCGGGATCTTACCGTCATTGGCAAGCTCACGGAAACAAATTCGGCAAAGGCCGAAATCTCTCATAAAAGCGTGCTTTCGGCCACACCGAAAACATCGGCGGATGACACGCGTTGAAAATTTCGGTTTTTTTAACGATCTCGCTACGACTGAAGTCTTTGCCATAATTATTAATGTATAAATAAATTTTCACTAAAAAACAGGGGGTAGAAAACCCACTCGTGTTTCCTCTCATTTTCTCCTGAAAAAGGGTTGCATCGAGCCTTTTCCTTGAAAAAACAACAGTGTTTCCATACTAGCAAGACGGCGCGCTATTGTCAACAAAAAATGCCCCGATACAATATCGGGGCATTTTTTTAGAATTCAAAGAAAGTAAAGTTATAATTCAATTCACGGTCATCCACACGGTTGGAACACCCGGGATCGCGTGGATAATCAATCTTCAGATCGTGATCGTTGTCAACATAATCGGAACATTGAGGACAATGAAGGGTTCCGCGCGTGGTGCGCTGACGCCCACACTGGTCCTTTTCAACAAAAGTAATCGTGTCGCACGGGGCCCGATCGTCGGCGGGATCGCGATACCAACCGCCGCTCACACAAGAGGGAGAATCAAAAACCACCACCTGGACAACATTAAGGGGAAGTATATCCGAGCAAGCTTTTCCTTCTATATTGTAATTTACCTTTACGGTCGGCATGTTGAGCGAAATATTGGCCCCCACTCTTTCGGTATTAAAATTGAGTCCCAAATTTTCCGTACGCGCGTTTGTTATGTTTCCTAAATTGTTCCACTTGATTACTCCTGACGTAGAGTTATACGAACTGTAGGCGGGTTCGGCGGTAGCAAGAGAAGTGGAGACAGTATCATCTCTCGTAAACTCCACCTGAAGATTTTCGAGAAGAAAATATCCAATGATCTGATCCACGATCTTTTGAAAGGTTGCGGCAAGACCGGACGATGTTGACGGAAAATATAGTCCGTCTTTAGAACCGCCCTCATCCGCAATACTTTTCATCACATCGGCATCAACATCCGCTCCTATTCCGATCGAATAAATCATCACATCAGAGGGAACAGAGGGAAGACCCTCCCCTATTGATGGATCCGCGTTTTGTTGGCCATCCGAGGCTATAATAAGAAACCTTTTTGTTTGCGAGTTAAAATTTTGATTTCTCAGGGCCGCTCCCGCCGTCATCAATCCGCCGCCGATAGAAGTTCCCCAATTTCCCTCCTCTCTTTCAGGAAGCTCCAGGTTATTTATCGCAATCTTTATCGTATTTAGGTTTTTGGTAAAATCCTGATCCAGTTCAGCTTGGTTATAGTATGAACCGAGAGCAATGCGGACATTCGGATTTCCGGACCGAGCCACAACATCAACAAATTGCTGCATTGCCGCTTTTGCCCGAACAAATTTATTGTCTGAAGTTATCACCCCGGCATCGTTCCACCCCATTGACAGAGAGCGGTCCATCATAATGATAATGTCAGCCGGATTATAAGTATTCCCCGCAATTTTAGTATTAAGAGATAATCCGGTTTCAATTTGTTGCCCATAGTTAAAATTAGTGCTCCCACTATTGTTGGTAATTCTGTATGTCGCTGATCTGAAATTATTACATGTCGGATTTGCCGCTAATGATTCCGTGGGAATAAAAAACCCGAATATCAAAAAGAGGCTGGTTGCCACAGAAAGAATAGAAGAGGGAAGAAATGAAAATGGATGAAAATATGTTTCCTTAAAAGGGTGCTTTCTCATAAGAAATAAAAAATAAATTAATAAAATTACTCGGCGGGATGAACTCCGGAAAATACTTTTACGTTTTTTACCATAACCGGTCCTGCTAAAAGTTCGGTTTCCGTTTTTCCCTCCGGAAATACGACGGTAAGAAAATTACCTTTTTGTATTTCTTCCGAGGTGATCAGCTTTTCTTGGATACTGCCTCCTCCTCCCCTCAATATCTTTCCGTCCAAACTGAGAGCCAGTTTTACAATCCCCACGTCGGACTTTACCGAAACAATATCTTTTTCCACAGAAACAACGCTTCCGGAAAAAACAAAGGTTTGTTTATTCGCTTTTTGTTCCGCGGAGACCGTACGAATGATCTCTTCCGGAATAGGCTTTCCCGTAACGGCATCAGTAAGGATATTTTTATTGGTTGCGGGAATAGATTCTCCCCCCGGTCGGACCCAAAAATAATATCGGGCGAAGGTGGTCACCACGACAAAAAGAGCGAGAATTACAAAAAACAACTTCCACCCTTTTGAAGATTTTTTTTCATCTTCAGGAAGGTTGGCCTTCAAGTTAAGGATAGTATCTTCTGGTGGCATAATAATAAAAGTTATTATTCTTTTAATGCTTTAATTATAACATGCGGCAAAAAAAGTTGTATGTTTTTAGGGGATAAACCAAAATCACCCCCCGTTCGTCAGATGGCAACCGTGGGGGTGATTTTGGTTTATTATTTTTAGAATTCTGTATACGTTAAAGAATTAAGTTCACTATTATCTGCCCAACTACGACAACCGAGGTCTATCGGGTAATCGATCCTCCCATCATGATCATTGTCAACATAGTCAGAACATTGAGTGCAATGTACATCCCCTTGTGTCATCCGAATACTGCCGCAATTACTGACCTCCGGATAAGGTAAAACATCGCACTTTATCAGGACGGGATCCTTCCAATCCCAAGCAGTGTCGTGGCATATACCGCTTGGATTATTAAAAATGAGCATTGAAAGAATATTAACCGGAACAGTTTCAGTCCACGGAACTCCTTCAATCATATAGCTAACTTTTAAGGTCGATTTATTAAGCAGAATACCCGTCCCAATCAACTCGGTCATAAAACTCAGCGATACAGCCTTACTTCTGCTGTTTGAGAGAGACCCTAAGTTCCCCCACTTAATTATCCCATTTACAGCATCGTAAGTAACACCCGAAGAAAGCGGATCGGAAGCCGGATCAAAAGAGGTATGTGTTGTGTCGTCCCGCCTTAGTTCTATCGAAATATTGTCCAAAAGAAAATATCCCAATATTTGATTCATTATTGAATTGAAAACTCCGCTCAAATATGCGGTCGATGCCGGAAAATACAGACCGTTTTTAGAGCCGCCGTTTTCGGCAATACTTGTCATCGCCCTATCGTCAAGATTACTGCTGTTTCCGATGCCGATGGTATAAATCATTACATCCATAGGAATGGCGGTAAGTCCGAGGGCGATTGCCGGCTTAGTATTTTGATATCCGTCCGACGCAAGTATAATAAACTTTTTTGTGTTCGGGTTGGGTGACGGGTTATTCACGAATGCCTGCCCGGCGGTAAACAAACCCGCCCCAATGGAGGTGTATCCTGACGGAGTCATCCCGTTAATGGCAATCTTAACCGCATTATAGTTCGTAGTAAAATCCTGATGCAAAACAGCGCCGGTGTTGTAAGAAACAAAAGCAATGCGAATATTTGGGATCCCGGAGTTGGCCACCGTATCGACAACCCTTCCCAGAGCCAGTTTTGCTGCGGACATCTTTCCCGCATCGTTCATGGAGGCGGTCCGGTCCATCACAAGAACAATGTCGGAGGGGTGATGCACAAATCCTATATTTTTTGTGGTGAGAGTCAATTCCGTCACGATATGATTTCCTAGAGAAACATTCGAACTCCCCCCATCGCTGGTAATAACAAATGATGCGTCATCAAAATAATGACCGGGAGTTGCTACTGTTGGCGGCGGCGTACAAACGCCGTTTATTATGCTATTCGGAGCAAGGCATGGAGGTGCGGGCGGATAACACACTCCGCAAGATAAAACATTCGGGGAAGTACATGATGTTGCCGCTATTTTACACACGCCGCAAACGATTGTTTTTGGAGCAACACAAGGAACAGGGGGACCGGGTGGAGGGGGTGGAAAAATTTCAGAATCGGCGGCAAATGCGGTTTTGGTATTAAACAAACCGTTCGAGGCGGTAAATATTACTCCCGAAATAAAAAGGAAAGCGAACAGGGCGTAAAAAACGAAAACTATATTTGTGTTTAGTGTTTTTTTCATAAATATTGAATATAAGTATATAGTAGGACTTACGCGCTTGGAGGAGATGCGAAGCCAAAATCGAGAAACGGAGCAAAGCGTGCAGTGTTACGACGACGCGAGTATCGCAGATTTTGGCGAGTAGACGCCCTGGTGAGTAAGTCCTATATAGGTTTTCCGGTCATCAATTCGCCGCTTTTGTCTGTGGGAATACCTCGATTTTCTCTACGACGATAATATTGCTCACAAGCTCGGAAACTTTCTTTCCTCCGGGAATGAGCGCCATAAACGCGCTACCGATTTTCACGTCTTTAATGGCGATTGCTTTGCTGCCGAGGGTTTCATCGCTTTCCATAATGCTCCCTCCGCTGCTTAATGAAACTTTTACCGTTCCCGTTTCCGTTTTCACTGAAATTACGTCCTTTTCTATAGAAATCACTTCGCCGGAGAGAACAAATATTTTTTGATTTACCTTTTGCGCCGCGACCGTAGCGGCAATCTCCTCCGGAGAAATCGCCTCTCCCGTAACCGCATCCAGTAACAGTTCATTTTTTTCAACGACAGGAAGAGCGTCGCTCTCCGGCTGTACCGAAAGAAACATTGAAAAATAATACCAAATACCGATTGCAACCGCGACGACCACCAAAAAGAAAATAATAAATATTGGTTTGTTTCGGGGATGTTCCCCTTCAGTATTTGGAAGAGTTTCTTGTAAATTTTGTATTGTATTTTCCGGAGGCATAATAATAAGAATTATTATTCTTTTAATGTTTTAATCATAACACGATGGGAAGAAAGGTTGGCAACAAAATGAGTGGATAAACGAACGCATGAGTCCATAAAGTCAAAAGTCCATAAAGTCTGTAAAGCCTGACAGTTATCGTCATGACTTTATAGACCTTATGGAGTCGTTTCTATCAATTTCTTTCATTTTGGGACCCTCCTTCGTCCGCAATCCGGCGGACTACGGCGGGGCGCAGTGAGATGCGAAGTAAAAATCTGCAAAACAAAACGGGGCTGTACAGAAGTACTGCCCCGTTTTGTTTTGCAGATTTTGACGAGTAGATCTCCCAAAATGGAAGAAATTTACCAGCTGAAGTGCGCAAAGGCCTTGTTCGATTCCGCCATCTTGTGGGTGTTGTCTTTCTTTTTGATTGCTTCTCCTTCTCCTTTGCTTGCCGCAATAAGTTCGTCAGCGAGGCGATTTGCCATCGGAGAACCTTTCTTTGAGCGGGCAGCGCCGATGATCCAGCGCATGGAAAGCGAAAGGCGGCGTTCTGCACGAACCTCTCTCGGAACCTGATAGTTGGCACCACCAATGCGGCGAGAACGGACTTCCATAACGGGACCTGCGTTTTTCATCGCCGCTTCAAAAATTTCGAGCGGATCTTCTACTGTCATTTTGGTTTTTATCGCGTCCATCGCATCATAGACCACCTTTCTTGAGGTTTCTTTCTTTCCGTCGTACATGATGTAGTTGATGAATTTCTCCAACCGCACCGATTTGTATTTAATATCCGGTTTTATCGGATTTTTTGCTTTAAGTTTTCTTCGCATGTTTTTTAGCTTTTAGCTTTTAGCTTTTAGCTTTTAGCTTCACGACGACGACCGTCCGAAAGCTAACGAGCTAATCAGTAGCAAAGCGAAAAAGCTCGTTAAATTATTTTTTCTTAGCTGGGGCCGCTGCTCCCGCTTTAGGCCTTTTCGCACCATAAAGGCTTCTTCCTTTTTTGCGGTTTTCAACGCCTGACGCATCAAGCACTCCGCGCACAATAGTGTAGCGGACTCCGGTCAAGTCTTTCACGCGTCCTCCGCGAAGCAGAACGACCGAGTGTTCCTGTAAATTGTGCTTCATTCCCGGGATATACGCGGTAACTTCAAAACCGTTAGACAAACGCACTCTCGCGATTTTTCGCAAAGCCGAGTTCGGTTTTTTCGGAGTGGTGGTCGTAACGCGGATACAAACGCCTCTTTTAAAAGGAGACGGGGAAAACATCGGGCGGTTCTTGAGAGTATTAAAACTCCTTCCGAGCGCCACGGTCTTCACTTTCTTCGGGGAAGATTTCCTT
>Ga0172379_10005404_pt1 | contig 17908 bp, 11 predicted proteins | sample GrowelOW334metaG_FD_119756 | JGI IMG/M metagenome (GOLD analysis project Ga0172379, IMG submission 119756) | Groundwater microbial communities from an aquifer near a municipal landfill in Southern Ontario, Canada - Groundwater well OW334 metaG | ecosystem: Environmental > Aquatic > Deep... | reverse complement strand
TCGGGAAACATATTTTTGTTTGCAGTCCCGCAACTGCGGGACGGACAGTTCCGGGTTCCCCCTTGCATCCCTCCTCCGGAACTATGCCGGACGCAGGGGAAAGACAGATGGGGCCTATGGGGCCTATGGGGCTTATGGGGCCTATGGGGCCTATGGGGCTTATGGGGCCTATGGGGCTTATGGGGCTTATGGGGCTTATGGGGCTTATGGCGCTTATGGGGCTTATGGGGCTGGGGCCTATGGATGGGAGTTTCTGGGACTGGGAAAAATGTGAGAACGATTGTCGGGAACGGCAACATCCCAGAACTCCCAGTCTTCTCAGAACTCCCAAATTCCGAGATCCGTTGTGCTCAACGACACTCCAAAGTGTCGGAATGAGGAAGCCCGCGAATGCGGGAGTGAAAAGTGGAAAGCGAGAAAAGCAAGAAAAGTTGTGAACGCGGGAAATACAGAACGAGGGGCCAGAATGTCCGGAATGATTGCAAAACTGAAAGACGTTGTGCTCAGCGATACTCCAAAGTATCGGAATGACTGTCCAAAATGGCCCATAAGCCCCATAGGACCCAGATTCCGAAAACCGTTGTGCTCAACGACACTCCAAAGTGTCGGAGTCGGACGGTTGTCCGTCTGGTTATGTCGGTCCGCATGGGCTGAGCCGGGAGGCGTGTCCAAAATGCCGGGAAACCATTTTTATGGCGGTAATCCGGGATAACTTTTTGCATTTTGCCCGGAATTAAAATATATTATCTGTTTGAATATAAAGTAAATAACAGTTAAGGGACTATTTCCGAATGAAGACGTTTGAAAGTTTATTTGCCGAACTGCAACAGAAAGCCGCGGGTAAAGACCCGAATTCAGGGACGGTGAAAGCCCTTCTGGCGGGAAAACACGCGATCGGCAAGAAAATCATTGAAGAAGCCGGCGAAGTTTGGATGGCCGCTGAATATGAAGGCAAAGAAAAGACCGCCGAAGAAATTTCCCAGTTGCTTTATCATCTGCAGGTGATGATGCTGGCTAATGAGCTTGAACTCAAAGATGTTTACAAATATTTATAGCAATTAATAAAAGACGCCGTTTAAGCTGAAGACGGCGCGGAGTTGAAAAATGCTGCAAATCGCCATACCCAATAAAGGGGCGCTTTCCGATGGTTCCGTCGAACTGTTGAAGGAGTCCGGTTACAAATGCGTCCGCTACGGGCGCGAACTGGTTGTCGCCGATAAGAACCACGGCATCGAATTTGTGTTTCTGCGCCCCCGCGACATTGCCGTCTATGTCGGCAACGGCGTGCTGGACATCGGCATTACCGGACGGGATCTGGCCCAGGACAGCCTGGCGGATGTGACCGAGATACTGCCGCTGAATTTCGGACATTCGTCGTTCCAGTATGCGGTACCCAGAGAGTCAAATCTGCTGCCGGACGAGTTCGGCGGCCTGCGGATCGCCACCTCCTACCCGGAAATCGTTGCCGCCGACCTCAAACGCCGGAACATCCATGCGTTCATCGTCCGCCTGGACGGGGCCGTGGAAGTATCCGTCCAGCTCGGGGTGGCGGATGTGATCGCCGATGTGGTAGAATCCGGCAATACGATCAAAGAGGCCGGGTTGAAGATCGTCGGCGCTCCGGTCATGCAGTCGGAAGCGGTTATGATCGCCCGCGGTCCCGGCGTCGCGGACAAGCCGGAAGTCAAGACGATCCTGGGCCGGATTCGCGGAATCCTGGTGGCGCGGTCCTATGCCATGGTTGAATATGACATTGAGCGCGAACATCTGGAAACCGCCTGCAAAATAACCCCCGGCATCGAGTCTCCGACGATTTCCCCGCTGAGCAACCCGGACTGGGCGGCGGTCAAAGCGATGATCCTCCGCAAGGAGAACAACCGCATCATGGACGAACTGCACCAGATCGGCGCCAGGGGAATCATCGTCACCGATATCCGGTCATGCCGGATCTGACAGATTCGGAATTTGATGTATCTGTGCTATATTAAGCTTAACAATAACTAACTGCGGAAGCGGCGGAAATATGAGCAAAATAATCGAGAAGGCCAGAGAGGTCTTTGATATAGAGATTGAAGGACTGAAGACGGTCCGGGACAACCTCGGCGAAAGCTTTGAGCAACTGGTCGGCAAGTGTTCAGAAACGCTCGACCGGGGCGGCAAACTGGTGCTGACCGGGATCGGCAAGAGCGGCTATATCGGCAAAAAGATCGCGGCCACGCTGTCCAGCATCGGTTCTCCGGCGGTGTTCATGCATCCGGTCGAAGCGCTGCACGGCGACCTCGGCATGATGCAGAAAAACGACATTCTGATCGCGCTCAGCTACAGCGGCGAAACCGAAGAGCTGCTGGCGGTGCTGAACCCCGCCAAACGGCTGGGCCTTGAAATAATCGCCATCACCGGTTCAAGCTCGTCGAGCCTGGCCGGGTTGAGTTCGCTGGTGGTCGAAATGACCGTGCCGCAGGAAGCGTGCCCGTTCAATCTGGCTCCGACGACGACGACGACCGCGCTGCTGGCGCTGGGCGACGCGCTGGCGCTGGTGCTGCTGGATACCCGCGGCTTCACGAAAGAGGATTACGGGCGTCTGCATCCGGGCGGCGCGATCGGACGCGGCCTGACGATGCTGGTCGGCGATATCATGCGCACCGGCGAACGCCTGGCGCTGGTTTCACCCGAATCCAGCGTGAAGGAGACCCTGATCCGCATGACCCAGGCCAGATGCGGCTCGGCAATCGTGGTTGATTCCGACAATAATCTGCTGGGAATTTTTACCGACGGCGATTTCCGCCGCAACGCGGAAAAAGATATCGGTATCCTGAACCAGGCAGTTGCATCGGTAATGACCAGGCATCCGGTCACCGTCTGCGCCGACGCGCTGGCGGTTGAAGCGCTGAAAGTGGTTGAAGACCGGAAAATAAATTCCATCGTCGTCACCGGCAGTCGCGGGAAAGTGGCCGGCTTCATAGATGTTCAGGACCTTCCCGGATTCAAGCTGATGTAAGACTGGAATTTTTCTGTTCCGCCAGTCCTATCCGTCACATATTCAGACTGATGCAAAGGGGATGGCAAATTTATCGTCAGGAAATGGCGGCAATCCGGTTAAACCATTTGGAATTTCGCGGATTGCGACTAAATTAAGCCGGAATTGATATATCGCTTAACACGGAAAATTATTGAATGAAGTTGTTTCTGCAGAAAAAACTCTATCTTTGCAGCATTGCGGTTTTTCTATTTCTGCTGTCCGCCGCTTTTTCCACCGTCCGGGCCAATGACGCCGAAGCCAGCGCCGCCTATAAGGACGGACTGGAGAAATATGCCGCGAAAGAATATTATCCGGCAGCCAAAAAATTTCTTGACGCCGAACTGCTGGCCGATTCCCCTTCACAGAAAGCCGAGGCGCTGAAAGAGGCCGTCAACAGCTACCGTCAGGCAAAGATGTATTACAAGGAATTCGAATGTGTGGAACGTCTGGTCAATTATTATCCCTCGTTTATTGACTTTTCCAAAATGGTGGATCGCGAATACGAGATCGGCGATGAATATTATCACGGTTATCGCGACCCGGAATTCTGGGCATTGCGCTGGGTCCCGTGGCTGACCGGACCGGACCGGGCGGTGGAGATTTATGAAAAAGCGCTGAAGCATGCCCCTTTCGCCGGCAATGCGCCTCAGGCTAAATTGCGGGCGGCGGTGCTGCTGATTGAAACCAATAAAGTTGACAAGGCAATGGAGTTCCTCCGGCAGATCATCAAGCAGCATCCGGATACTCCGGAATGCAAATATGCGTATCTTGAACTGGGCAATGCGCTGTTCCAGCTTTCCCAAAAAGGCGACGGCGACGGCAAGTACAATCGGGAGGCGCTTGAAGTGTTCAATGCGTTTTTAACCAAGTACCCCCAGGCGCCGGAATGCGATTTTGTCAAAAAATGCCTGCTGAAATCCAAAGATATCAACGCCCAGCGGCTGCTGGGAATGGCCAAATTTTACCAGCGGATCGGCAGATCGGAACCGGCTGAACGCTACCTGAATGATGTGCTGAAGCAATATCCCGATTCGCTGGCGGCCGACAAATCGGAGGAGATGCTGACCAAAATCGATAAGACTTATGTGCCTGAGGGTTTCCGCCCGGAAGTGGAAAGCAGAAACCAGAGTTTCAAGCAGATCCCCATTCCTCCGGAAGCTTCTCCGGTAATGGTTGTTCCTGAAAACAGTGACGGCAAATGGCTGCTTCCGATCAAGGACCTCGGAATTGGTAAAAAAGATGAAAAAGGAAGTAAATAAGGAGTGAGTTCAATGTCCAGATTCTTTTCATTATTTGTATGCGCGGCGCTTGTTCTGACCGGCTTCCTCGCCGGCGGCTGCGGGTATCATATGGGCAGCATGGCGCATCCCCAGATCAAGACCATCGCCATTGCGCCGGTCACCAATGAATCCCTTGCATACAATGCCGCCGCGGATTTGCGCGGCATGCTCTGCGATCAATTCATGTTTGACGGCTCGTTTAAGATTAAAGAACAGGAAACCGCAGACTGTATTGTATATGCCAGAATTATTTCCGTAGTCACCGCGGAAACCATGTCCGCCTCATATAACAATGACCAGACGTATCAGGCCGCCGAATGGAGCGCCACGGTCAAGGTTGAATTTACCGTGGTCATTCCCGGACGTAAAGATCCGCTGGTCTCCAAGCGTTTAGTCGACGGCATAGCTCATTATCAGGTCGAAGCCGACGTGGAAACCAACCGCCGGCGCGGCATCCTGATGGCCTGCCGCGATGCCGCTCAGCAGCTTGTCCAGTATACTGCCGAAGCATTCTGATCTGTCCTCGGCAGGCCTTATATCTCAAAAATCGGCGATCTGGAGCTTCCTGATTTTCGGGATGTATTTTTCCGCTTCTTTGACGCGGTCTTCCTCCACCAGGCGCAGAAAATTGGTGACCAGCTCGTTATGCGCCTCGCAGGTATAATAATTTCTCAGCGGCATGAACTGTTTAAGCGTTCCGGGATCGTTGCTTTCAATCGGCCACAGCGCCGAAATTTTACGAATACCGGATATCGCATGGCGTCCATGCCAGGCGCACCAGCCGTCAAAGTAGCGTTGAACCTCATCCGTATCCTGGATAAGCTTCGAAATCCTGGCCATATACTTGCAGAATGCGGCTTTCCCCACACCGGTCAGCGGAACAATCTTTTCCGGGGTATAGCCGAAGGTGTAAGGGATGATTTCCAGACCGAATGCCGAATGCCTGTCGAAAGCCAGCTTGATCATGAATCCGCTCCACCAGAATGACTTCGGATCAAACTGCTGCCACGGTAATGGAAAATAGAAATTGCCGGGACAGTAGAAAATTGGCGTGCCCTCCCAGACTTCAATCCCCTGCGGACAATGAGCGTGAATATGGATTACCGCATGAGCGCCGGCTTCGGCGAAAGCGTGACAGGTCTTGATGACCCTGGGGCTGGGCAGCGGATTGCCTTCGTTGCCGCCGTGCATGATCACAATCACATGATCCGCCTGAACTGCGGTTTCTTTTATAAGCCTGATGTTGCTGAGCGGGTCCAGCGGGGCGGCGCCCGGTTTGTTTTTACCCGCCGTGCCGAATTCATTTTCCGCAATATTGATGAAAGCTATTTTCATCCCCTTTCTGCTGATGAACAACGGCTTGTCCGCCGCTTCCAGATTTTTACCGGCGCCGACGGTTCTGATGCCGTTTTTCTCGAGGATTTTAATCGTTTCCATGACCGGTTCCGGGCCGAAATCCCCAATATGGTTGTTGGCCAGCGCCGCAATATCGAAGCCTCCGGCTTTGATGAAATCCACGCATTCCGGCGGACATTTCAGGTTGGGGCCGCTCTTGATAATGGGTGTTTCGGCGTTGGTCAGCGGCGTCTCGAACTGCACCACGGACAAATCGCAGCCATCAAGGACGGCTTTTACCCCGGCCAGTATTTCTGACGATTTTCCTGCACGAACCGGCGCAATCGCCTTGTCCCACGGGCAGCAGTCCCCGGTTATCAGGACTTCCACTTGTTCCTTTGATTGACTTTTGCGAAAAACTTCCCTGCCATCTTTAAAGGTCAGCATTGCATCCTCCGGCGATTGCGTCTTTTATTGAATATTTCTTAATCAGACTGCTGATTTTCGACTTCGTCAACGGCTTGAACATGGCATCCCATGGATCGGCCATTTTCAGGTTCTTTCCGGCCAGCGCATTATACACATCCGGCAGATCCAGGGCATCCAGAATACCCGGAATCATGCAGGAAAGCGGCCACATAGTGACCGGCGACAGCACCATTTCCTCATAGGCGAACGGCGCGTTGAGCAGCGTTACCCGGCTTATGTCATCGGACAGCAAACCGGCGAAAGCGGCGACAATGCCGCCCTGTCCTCTGCCCGCCAGGTGGATTTGTTTGACCCCGCAGCTTTTCAACAATTTTGCCGCCGCCAGTACATCAAGGACTTTGCCGCCAAGATACGGTTTCCCGAGCATAATGCCATGTGCCGCGTAAAAGTAGTCGTAATTATATGGCGTGAAGAAGTTTTCATCACAGATATTGCAGGTCCGCGGAGTCGTTTCCCCAATGCCCCTGACATCCAGCCCGAACAGCAGCGACTCCATCTCCGGATCCAGTCCCAGACCATCCTTCAGCTCCTCGTAGGCCGACAGATGCGGAATGTAAAGCACCGCGTTGTCCGCGGCGGGGATATGGTACAAATCTCTGCCGCAGCGCTGACTTAATATCGCGGTGATGCCCGGCTCTGTTTCGACGGCAAAGCGGTTGAAGAAGATGTACGGCGGAGTTGATGCGTAAACCGCCAGCCGCAACACCCGGTGCTCCGGGACCGATTCCGGAATTCTGATGGCCAGTTTCTTCAGGACTGCGGCTTTGAGTCCGCCTTCTGACGCAATCTTCCTGCGGGACTTCCTGAGCGACGACGCTTTCTCCAAAGTGAAATTGCGCAACAACTTGTTCTCCGCCAGATTGATCACCTGTCCTTCGGGGGCACATTGCAATTCAATGGTCTCGCAGGCGTTAATTTCGGGCTCCCTGTCGTCCTTTCTCACCCTGGCGAATTCGTTGAAAAATCTGTACATGAACTCGCGGTTGGGCAGAGTATAGCCGTGGCTGTCCGGCCCGACCGCCAGTCTTATGTTGTCCTTCGCTCCGAGCAGCGAGTAAATATGCCTGACTTCCTCATAAGCTTCCCGGGCGCCGCGCGGATCGAAAAAGTCGTTTTTCTGACTCAAAATAATTACCGGACGGGGCGCGCGGGCAATAATCAGATCACTCATCTCCAAGCCGTATTTCAACATGTCCGGAGGTATCTGCTCGCAATCGGAGGGCAGTTCGTTCTCCAGATTGCGGAGATAAGTCGTGATAAAGCAGCCCGCCGCCGCCATTGTCGGCCGGTCATCCAGCGCGTTGACATAGGAAGTCAAGGTGCCGCCGCCGGAATTGCCGGTGACGCCAATCCGCGAAACATCCACTTCCGGCCTGCTCAACAGGTAATCAAGTCCGCGAATTCCGTCCCAGGCGCGCCATGTTCCGATAAATTCGCCGGCCAGCCGCAACTGTTTGCCCATCATGTTGTGTTCACTGCAGCAACTGCCGGAAACTTCTTCAGCATCCCGGGTGTTAAGAAACTGATAACGTTCGCCCTGGCTGACCGGGTCAATTATAAAAACCGCATACCCCTTCAGCGCCAGCCCCTGGCAGAAACTCTGATAGGCCGGTTCGGCCTTGCCGCTCTGGGCGTGTCCGCAGAGCCCGAGCACCGCCGGAACTTTCCCTTTGATCCCGGACGGCAGATACAGGTTGCCGGTTACGGGAAAATCCGGGCGGCTGTAAAAAATCACTTTTTCAATCGTAAATCCGGCTTTCCTGACAATGCCGGCAGTACGGGCATTAAGCGGGGTGCGATCAGGCAGCGGCCCGAATGCCGCGGCGATCTTTTTGCGGACCGACTCAATATATTGTTTAGCCTGCAAGGGGTTTTTAATCCCCGCAAGAGTTTTTTTCCGTTTCGCCGATATGCTTCGGACTTGACCAAGATAATAATCCTGCATCATGTGTCCAAACCTCGAATTAATATGCATTTTAAAAGATCCTCCGGAAATGCCTGACAATATTTATTAAAACAAACAATATGTTTATTATAATGAACAAAATGAGAAAAATCATCCTGTCTTGTAAAAAAAATAGACTTTTTTACAATTTGGACACCACGCCCGTACATTTTGGACACCCGTTCCGCACAACGGTCTGTGGCACCTATTGGTCATTTTGGACGTCGCATTCCGAGACATTGGAGTGTCGTTGAGCACAATACTTTTCAGTTTTATAAACATTCCGGACATTCTGGCCCCCCGTTCTGCATTTCCAGCGTTCACAACTTTTCTCGCTTTCCATTTTTCACTCCCGCATTCGCGGGCTTCCGCATTCCGAGACATTGGAGTGTCGTTGAGCACAGCACATTTTATTCACGTCTTCTGATTCCCCGGTTTTATGATTTTTCATTTTCAACTTTATCTCTTTCCTCTTTTCCCGCTTTCAACTCTCCCGCGTTGGAACTTCTTCTGCAATTGTCCTTACTTATATAGTAAAGTTGTCAACCGAAACGAAGATAACTCAGCTATTACAGAGCATTTCTCAGAGAAATTATTTATGCGGAATTCAATATTATTTGCAAAGATTTGTTTTTTTAAAGTTTGGCTATTGCTTTTTTTTAAAGGTTGAATTATAATAGTGATTAGACGTTAAATCAAAAATCATGATTGAGCATAAAAGCAATGATTGGACGTTGAATCAAAAAAAGAATAGGTTTTCTATATGGTGGCAACGATAAAAGATATAGCCAAGGCTGCAAAAGTTTCGAATCCGGCGGTTTCCGCGGTATTGAACAACAAGACTAATTGCCGGGTCTCTCCCGCGACGCGGGAAAGGATTTTACGCTTTGCCAGGGAAATGGATTACAAGCCCAATTTCAACGGCTTGCTGTTGCGCGGGGAAAGAACCAAAACAGTGGCGCTGCTAATCAGTTCGGCATGGCAGAAATCGGAAGAGTTCATGAAAGATATGATCATCTCCCTGATGTCACAATTTGATCAACAGGGTTATGCCTGCTATCTTGCCGACATTACCGGTGACGCCGGCACCAACTATTCAAAAGTTCTGGAGTTGATTTCACGCGGAGTTCATCATTTCATATTCATGGGGCACCCGGTCGGCCGGGACCAGATCCGAGAGTTGATTGAAAGCAGGAATAAAAGTTATATTGTTTACGCCAATCCAGGATTCCTCAACAGAAATGTCGAGAGTGATTCCGCTTCGGGAGCGGCGTCAATCATCAGATTTTTCCTGTCCCGGGGTAAAGATAATTTCCGTTTGATAATCAACCCTCACCGCGGCGATCGTCCGGAGATGAACAACCGCATTTGCGGGCTGATGTCGGTTTTTCCGGATATTGACGTGGAAACCCTGGAACAGCGCTATGTAATTCAAATGGATGAGAAAATATACATCGCGGCCCCCAAGCTGATGGACTATTTTGTAAAAATAGGCTATGAGACTACTGCCATGCTCCTTGATGACAACCCCGGGATTCAAGCCATTCTTTATCTGTCAGATTTTCTTGCTATCGGCGGAGCAAAATTATTGCTGGAAAGAGGCATTGTTATTGGCAGGGATATATTGCTGGCCGGATTTAATGAAACCGCCGCAGTCAGAAACTACCCGTACCCGATTTCATCCGTGGAACACGACATAGAAAAAACTATCGAGGTCATCATCAGAGAATCGCTGGAGGGCAATGCCCCCTTAGATATCCTGATACCTCCAATAGTCCATATCAGAGAATATATACAATAGCAGCAAGGCAATTATTTCACAATAACAACAACCAGACTGAAGGAGATAAAAGAATGAAAAAACAACAATCCGCAAAAGGAAAAAAAGAAATGAAAAAGGAATTCTTCACACTCATTGAACTCCTCGTGGTGATCGCCATCATCGCCATTCTCGCATCAATGCTGCTCCCCGCATTGAACAAAGCCCGGGAAACAGCGCGCGCCGGCAAATGCCAGGGCAATCTGAAACAGATTGGAGCAGCAGCAACGCTGTATGGCAATGACTTTCAAGATTACTCCACTTCCCCTTATTGGAAAAGTCCCTATAATTTTCTCGCCGGATACACCCTCGATACGAATAGTACGCTGACCCCCGGACTGAGCGGCTATCTCGGGCTGGGGAAAACCTCAAGACAGATAAATACAGTATTGAATGCCGGCAAGTCAATTTATGCATGCCCGAGCCATCGGCCGCGCGGCCTGAATCCGCCGAATGATTACGGAATCACCGGGTACTGGGGATTGTCCTACGGGATGAGTGATACATTCAATGATTATAATTCCGTCTCAACATTAGCTGACCCGTCGCTGCTGGTTAAAGCTTCGCTGGTAAAACGTCCGTCCATGCTGATTTATTTTATCGAAAGCGATGGCGGACAACTGGTATATAACTCAGACGCAATTACCCCGAGTACGCAGGTTTACGGCCGGCCGGGCGCGTGGGAACTGAATGATCACGGGTATTATATTGAAAAAACATGGCATAATCAATTCCCGAATCAACTCCAGTTTGACGGCCATGTGTCCAAAAACAAATGGGGCGTGCTGGCCGGCAAGGGAGACGCGAATGGCGCGACTTACTGGAAACTCGGCGGCAATGCCGCCGCCAGCCGCTGAATTGATGTTCAAAAAGTATTAACAGATATAACGTGCGTAATTCAGATATTGGCCAAATAAAGGAGCTCAATCGATGTTGAAATTCAAGGAATCATATTTTGCCGAAGGATGTAATCCAGGCAGGATGCTATTGGCAGTTGCCGTTTTGCTGACATGCTTCAGCCTGCCGGCGGGAGAACTGGAGATCGCCGGCAGGACAAACGGCAGTCAATATGAAATACTGGTCAGTCCGCATCCCGCGCAATCTGCAAAAGAAGGTTCTCTGGAGCTGCAGCGGCTGATTAAAAAATCCACCGGCGTGGAACTGCCCATAAACAAGGCCGCCGCGACGCCCGGCAAAAAACAGATCGTCATCGGGGCTCATCCGATGGCGGCCGCCGCCGGGGTTGATGCCGCAGGCGTGACTGCCGACGGATTTAAGATGCGGATTGTAAACGGCAACATTTATCTTTTGGGCGATGATCTGGACAAAGGATCTTTTTATGCGCTCGGCAACAGCGAAACCTGTCATGGCGGTTCATATTTTGCGGTTAATGAATTCGCCAAACGGTATTTGAAGGCGCGCTGGTACATGCCGGGCCCGATGGGTGAAGAAGTTGCCGTTTTAGATAAACTTGCCATCCCGGATAGTTTAAACGAAACAATCAATCCCCGCTTTGCCATTCGCAGCATCAGCAATACTTTCTATTATGAAGGCACAGGCAGATATTTAAAGAAGCTTCAGGACCAGGGCGTATTCAGCGGTTATCATTTTGATCAGACTGCCGCGGAGGACGCTGTCCGCTGGGGAAGGCATTTGCGTCAGGGCAGCGATTTTGATTTCGAGGTTTCCCACGCCTGGTTTCAATGGGTCCCGGGACAAAAGCCGAACAGCTATACCCCGAAGGCATACGGCAAAGAGCATCCGGAATATTTTGCTCTGCGGGCCGGAGTGCGGCAGACTTATTACCGCGGCGAGGCGCATGGCGGTCAACTTTGCGTTGCCAATCCGGAGGTGGCAAAAATATATGCGGACAATGTCATTGCCTATTCCAAACGCACCGGGCAAAAATCATTCAGCCTCAGTGCCAACGATGGCGGAGAACATTGCGAATGTCCGCAATGCGCCAGTTGGGATGTGTGCAAGGATTATAACGGCGAAACAATCCTGACCGACCGGATGGCGCGTTTCAGTAACAGTATTGCGGAGCAGGCAGTTAAATCGGTCCCGGATCTTCAATTCGGCCTGTATGCTTATCATGACACTCGTGTTCCGCCTGCGAAAACCAAACTCCATCCCTCGATTGTCATTTCTGACGTTTACAACGTTTTCCCGGTTCTCTTCCAGAGCCCGGCATCTAAAAAGATGCTGGAGCAGGATATTCGCGGCTGGCGCACGCAGGCCGGCAAAGTTGTATTAACCACTTATTACACCGGCGAAGGCTTCTGGGGACTGCCATGGTCAACCATCGGCATCCAGTCCTGGATGATTAAAATGCTGGCGGAATATCCCAGCAGCGCGGGGCTGAGAATGTGCTATACCGTTGCCGGCGACGTTCCGCCAATGGGATTGCTGGGGCCGGACCCGTGGATACTCAGCCAGTTGATGTGGGACCCTTCTCTGCCGCTTGAACAGCTTGAAAATGAGTTTTATGACGGTGCGTTCGGCAGGGAATCAGGCAAATTCATCCGGGAATATTTTGATGTTGTCAATCAAGCGGTCAGCAAGGCGATTAAGGCTAAAAATTTTAAAGAACGGCACTGTTATGGACAATTTGACAGTTGCATTATTCCGGCATATACCGGAATCCGCCGGCAATGCAGTGAGCTGATCGCAAAAGCTGTTGCTGCCGCCGCCGGCAAAGATGAACGCTGCCGCTGGCGCGTTGACCGGATTGCCAGGGGCTGGAAATTAGCGGAACTCACTCTGGACGGCGTTAAAGCCGCAGATATTGCGCGCAATGCAGACGCCTCGGAAAAAACAGCGGCGTGGCAAAAAGCCGTTGCTGTTGGCAAAGAGCGCATAGCGCTTGCCAACAGCCCTGACAGCCGCTTTGCCGGCGCCCCCTGGACTATGGATTATTATGACAAAGCCTGCCCGCTGGGCGTGGTGGCGGAAGTCCCCGCCAGCGAAGGCCTGAACATGGTCATCCCCAGGATAAACGATCCTGTCACGCTTGACGGCAGACTGGATGAACCCGTCTGGCAGAAGGCGGGAATAACCTCCAGCTTCAGAGAAAACTCCAAAGGCGGCAGTCCGGACGCATCTTCCCGCGCCTGCTTGTTCTACAACGCACAGGGCCTGTTTATCGGAATCAACTGCCGGGAGCCGCTGATGGAGCAGCTTAAAGTGAATATGAACCCGGAAAATATGTGGAGCGGCGATGTTGCTGAAATTTTCCTTCTGCCGACTTCGCAGATGGATTCACATGTGCAATTTTCGGTAAATCCGGGCGGTCTGGGCAGGGCGATTATCAAGCGCGCCGATCATGGAAGCGACATGAACTGGAATCCGGCATGGAAATACGCGGCGTTCAAGGGAAAGGATTTCTGGAGTGTCGAGATATTCATTCCCTGGGAAAGCCTGGATCTGAAGGAAATGCCGAAACCGGATACACGCTGGACTGCCAATTTTTTCAGGGAACGCTATACCGGCAAATCTGAACTTTCAGGCTGGTCGCCCACCGGCAGCGGCTTCGCCCAGCCGCTGATGTTCGGAAAAATCAGGTTTGCCAAATAAACTGCAATGAATGGAGATTAAAAACAGATACCCCGGCGAATAATTAATTTAGCTGTAAAGATATTACAAACCATTAAAATTAAGGAGATCTCATGAAAACATTAACGTTCGCAACTATTGCCCTGACTGCGGCGCTGTACTCATTGAATGCCGCCGCATTTATGGAAGTGCAACTGAATCTGGCAGAACAGAAGGTCGGCTCGGCGCCGGAAACTGCGATACCGGCGGAAGGCAGTGTTTCAACCAGGCCGTCCTCCATTTCCCAGAACGAAGCCGGCGGCGTAACGGTCAAAGTGGAAAATGTGGAATGTCTCAAAGGAAAAGCGATTGTGCTCGATGACAATTCCGACAAACTGTCCGCCGGAGTATATTTTGACCGGGATAGAACTTGTAAACCGGCATCCGCCGGCAAGGTTTATCTCCATCTGGACTGGGTAAGCCTGAAACACGAAACCGGAAACCTCGGTTTCATTTCAATGCAGAATACCAAATTTCAGTCAATCCTGACATTGATGTTCAGCTATAATAAAACCGATATCGTTGTATTGGGGGATAAGGACATTGAGCTGAAAGAAATTACCAAGATAGGCGAGCCGCTTGCCGTGGATATCATGCTGGATTTAACTTCATGGAAATATGAAGTCAAACTGGACGGCAAAAAAAGTGCCGAGGGCGATATGGCGAAAACTGAAGATAAAGCCTATGCCTGCGCAGGCGTCTTCACTACAAACCCGGCCAAAGCCAGTTTTGCAATAAGTAATGTTGTCATTTCACCGGAACCGGCTTCGATAAAATAATTTCACGCATTATAAAATTGGCAGCCGCATATTATTAATATGCGGCTGCAATCATAATGCATATTTTAAATTTTAAGTTACTGAAGCAAATATTATAAACTATAAAACGGGGAGATCATGATGAAAACACTATGGCAACTGGTTATAGCGGTATTTATTTCGGCTTCAGCAATAAGTTCATTTGCGCTGCCGTCTTACAATGATGTTCTGCTGGTGATCAATGACAAAGCGCCTTCTTCGGTGGAGATCGGGGCGTATTATAAAACAGCCCGTCAGATTCCGGATATCAATGTTGTGCATGTTTCCATGACCGACCAGCAGGGGGCCGGGAACGAATTCGGGCAGGCTACCGCAACTGAGAAAAAGGCCCTGCTTGACGCCATAAAAAACCATCTGACGGCCAACAACCTGACCGACAAAATAAATTATATCGTTTTAACGCGCGGTATTCCGATGTACGCCGCGAGTCCGGAGTTTTCAAGCGCCAGCGCCCCGTTCCATCTTACTGACGTCTATGTGCTGTTCAATTTGTCCGAGTCCGCGGCAGACTACGGCATCCCGGATATTTTCAGCCGGAATAAATATTTCTACTATTACAATCCCGACATTCTCAGCAAGAAATTCTCGCATAACAATTTTGGTTACTACATCGTGTCGCGGCTGGATGGCGCAGGGATGAATAATATCAAGCAGATGATCGACGACACCAGCGCCCCGGCGTATGCATCGTACAAGCAGAACGGCGGGAAAGCCAAATTTCTTACGCTGCATCAGCAAATTTCGACGATGGTGCGGGAAGAGTTGAAAAGACGTAATATTGAACTGGTGCAAGTCCCGGCGAATCCGACCACAAAACAATTGACCGCGACCATGGATACTGTTGCCAAAGGACTGATGTTCGCTTTTTTTAATAACGTTGAAAATGCAGGCTACGGCTATGCCGATTTGCCGGTGGATAACAATTTCTATTCAAGCAGTGACATGGTTGATCAGTATCCCTTCATTTACCGCGGCGCGACATTCATCCCGGGTTCTGTTGTCACCTGCTTCCGCTCACACCCGTCGCGGCTGATGAACCGGGATTGCGGCGGACTGCTGGCAATAAATGCCGACACCGCCGCAGTCACTGACTACCAGAAAGCCTATGACGGCAGCGACATTAAATTCCGCCATCAGACCTGCGTGGCCTATGATCCGGTAAACAATCAGGTCTGGTGCGGCACCGGCGAGCCGGCAATGAATGTGAATATGTATTTCGATGTTCGCGGGACCGATGAGTTTTATCGCGAACACATGCGCAATGAAGGCGGCGGCATCGCCATCTATGATGCCGCAGGCAATATCCTCAACTGGATCAACGCCAATGACGCGGGCAGTCCGCTGAAAAATAACCGCGTAGTCAAGCTGGTTTATGATAAAGCATCAAAACTGATGTGGGTGATGCATTATAAAGGCGTCCAATACTACGATCTGGTCAAGAAATTATGGTATGATGTTCCAGCGCTGCAAAATGACTTTGCGGCCGGCTGCTCTATCTATCCTGATCCATTTGACAGCGACAAAGTGTATTTCTCTTTCTATTACAGCGACTACGGCCAGTACAGTAAAGTTTCTTCCAAACTTACCGGCGCCTCAAGCAGTGTTTATGAATACAGTAAAAGCGCTCAAACGGCAAAAGCTTATACCATTGACACCGACAGCGCGGTTATCGGCACTGCCCCGCAGATGGTAAAAACGTCCGCGAATACGCTGTGGGTTACTAAAGGGTGGTATAACGGTTCAACCAGAAAAATCGCGCTCATCAGGTATGATCTGGCCAAAAGCGCGATAGTGGAGAAACTCATCATCAGCGATCTGATTCCGGAAGTAAAAAGTCCGCCGGCGGATCTTAGCTCCATCGTTGTTCAGCCGCCATATGCTCTGGCCGCCGGACCGAATAATACCATTCTGGCTCCCGTCGGCTGCGCAATAGTTTATACTGCGGCAAGAACCAGCGGCGACGGGCAGACAACCTATACCCAGGAAGCCAGAAATTATCTTATCCGGGTCACCGAAAAATCCGGAACCGGCAGTCCCGCCGAAGTTATCAATGCTCCGGTACTTAACGGTCTCGGATCTCTAAAATTCTATGCCCGTTCCTTAATTGCCGATCCGCAGGACAGCAGCAAAATATACATGGCGTTGTCCTGGCCGTACGCTTCCGCCAGGATGCTGGCAAAATCAACCGACGGGGGCAGTACCTGGGCCCAATTGTCAAATTCATCAAAGTTTCAAAATGTTTATGACCTGGCGATCAACAACAGGACGATTTACGCCGTGCGCGGTTATCAGACTGCGCAGAATCTGCTGTCCGACTTCATGGCCTTCGGGCTTGACGCCTTCGGCGGCGGCATAGTACATGATAACATGATATATAATCCGTCACGCACTACGCCGCGGGATCCCGGCTTCGCTGCCTATGTGAGAGGCTCCGGCGATATATATACAGCCCCCCGGGATTCGATTGACTGGATTTCCAGCTATTTAGATACCCAGGGGAAGGTCTATGAAGCATGGAGCAGCCTTAAAACCTATAAGTTTGGCGATTCGGTGACGGACGGGGCATGGGTATATGTCAGCGCTAAAGACAATAATGCCGGGAATCCGCTTAACCCGCCCTGGCAGGTGGTGGATATCAGCAATATCAGCGACTATTCATCGGGCGTCGCATACGGAGCATATGCTTTTGTCAGGTATAACGGAAAAGTATATATGAGCACCATGAATAATAATACCTATGCCCCGGGAAGCGGGATCGGAGTATATGTCTGGCATGAGACAGATATCAGCAATATCGGCGATTATTCAAGCTCTGCGCAATATACCTATAACGATCTCGTGCAGTACAACGGCGTTTATTACATGGCGCGGCAGGCCACAACGGGCTCCACCCCGGGCATTGTATTCTGGCAGAAAACGGCTGCGACGGTGACTCTCGAAAAAGCGCCGATCTCCCAGTGCGAACCGATGATGTTTATGTATACCGACGGATTCAATGTCGGAGAAGTGCGTTTTGCCACCCAGTCGCAGTATCCCCAGGAGGGCGGCGGCGGCTGGACCGGCCACTTCCTGGTGTTTGATCCGAAATGCGCCCCGTTCGCCCCGCGGGTGGATGAGGAAAACCTGAAATCCCAGGTTATTGGTAAAACGACCATTGAAATCCCGTTGTTCAGTCCCGGCCTGCCGCCGGACCTGGACGGTTTCATTCCGGAGACGATCAATGCCAATACCGTGAAAATCACGGATGAAACAGGCAAGCCGGTTGCGCTGTCGAAGATGGAGTACAACGCAGTCAGCCGTAAAATCGTGCTCACCGGAGATCTGTCCGGGATGGTTTATCAGGTGACGCTGAAATGCGGGATCGACGGTATTAAGAATATCCGGGGGGCGAGCCTGACCAATACCCGCGCGGATGAATACAAAGATGAAATCACCTATGCTTTCGGCGACGGTATTCTCATAAATCCGGAAATCTATACGCCGTCATCGACCGTCGGCCCGGTGCAGATGCCGCAGAACAATTCAAAATGCGATTTAAGCGTGGACAAGGTCTGGTGGGACAAACCGCCTGTGGCCGGGCAGCCGCTGACGGTTAAATACCGGATCAGC
>Ga0172379_10005403_pt1 | contig 17909 bp, 21 predicted proteins | sample GrowelOW334metaG_FD_119756 | JGI IMG/M metagenome (GOLD analysis project Ga0172379, IMG submission 119756) | Groundwater microbial communities from an aquifer near a municipal landfill in Southern Ontario, Canada - Groundwater well OW334 metaG | ecosystem: Environmental > Aquatic > Deep... | reverse complement strand
TCGAGAAGCTCGCGGAGCGCGAGCGGGTGCTCGACACCGAGGAGGCCGAGTGCCACGCGGCGCTCTGCCGCGCTGGGCTCCCGGGCTTCCCTGGGGGCGCGGGGCCACTGCCCATCAGCAGCCGAGGTGCGCAGTGAGCAGCAAACTTGAACTGTTTGCTGCCGCAAGAGACGCAGCAGATGCTCTGGCGGCAGAGGCTGGTATTGACGCAGTGCATACTATCGTCACCGCCCTAGAGCGCAAGCTCTTGGCGGTGGCCGAGACAGTGCCCATCGCGGAGCCGCTGCCCTACGGAGAGGTGGGGAGCCAAATGTGGCCGGGACCAACCGGGCCGGTATCTGCGAGGTACATACTTTTGGCTGGTGGAGGGGCACGCATGATCGTCACCACGGCGGGGGGCGTTGTCATGCCAGAAGGCATCATCATACGGGGAACACAGACGACCTACGCTCTGTATCCTGGCGAATGGAGAGCGGTAGTGCTGCCCGGTGGACAGCGCAAGATCCAGGTCAGGCCCCTGCCGGGACGCTGCTGGCGACTGGAATAACAAGCTGGACCCACGAACGGAGAGATGCCATGGACGCAGAGCTAGAGAGACTCGCATCGGTGAGGATCGACGCAAATAACGCGCTGTCCGATGCGGATGCTGCACTGCGGTCGATGTACCGCCGCGACGCAGAGGGAGAGCACGTTCCCCTAGCGGAAGTTCGCGCCGCTGAGGCTGCGCGCCGGGAGGCGCAGGAGGCGGCTGATAACGCTCGGCTTGACGAGTCAGTGCGACTCACGGAGCTGCGCCGCGAGGCAGAGGACGCAGATCGTGAGGCGGAAGATTCGCCAGCCGGGCATCGGTGGCGGGTTCAGAGCGGGGCGCGGCCCCATGCCCCTCCCCTCCACCGACCGGGGTTCCGTGGATACCAGGGCGGAAGACAACTGCGCAAGCCCCGCAACTGGGGCGATTAGCCCCCCCCGCCCTGCGGGGCGGTGTCAGAGCGCGGCACGGCGTCGCGACCTGACACGACACCGCAGACACCGACCCGGCGCGGATCGCCGGGAGGGAGAGGAAGCATGGGACCAACGCACATTGCCAAGCGCGCCGGGCGGCAAGCAACGCCTGGCTGCCCCAGCAGGCTTGACCCGCACCACGATGGGTGCGGTGACGGGTGTTGTGGTGTCGAGGGGATGCCGGGCGTAGCCCGGTGCGCATGCGGTCGCCTGTGGACCGCTTGTGAGTGCTGCCTGCTGCCCCTGCGTGGGACGGCCCGCAGGCCCCGCCGAGGCCACCGGGCGGGGATGCCAGCGGGCTACTGACAGATTCAAGGGAAGACCATGAAGAACACCGAACCGGCTGGTGCTTTGCCTTTGCCCTTCTCGGGCAAGAACTACCATAAGAACGAGAGCGACTGCTCGCAGGATGAGCCCTGCGCCATCTGCGGAAAGGGCATCCGCAGCCCGACGTGGTACGTCCGGGTCGTGGACGGCGGGGGGCGCTTCGCCTCAGAGGAAGAAGTGGTCCCCGAGGCTAGTGACATGGGCTGGCACGCAATCGGCAATACGTGCATCGGGGAGAACCCCGCCCTGCGCGCCATCGCGCGCCTGGGCCTTCCGTGATACACCCGCCCTGCGGGGCGGCTCGGGTGCCTGGTCCCCAGGGACCGGGCACCCGAGCGGCTCTGAAGCGTCAGGCTGGTTGACAAAGGAGAGAATGAAGATGTTGCAGGACAGCAAGTACAAGGCTTTCAGGCGCGAGATGCTCGGTGCAGCCCTGGCAAAGACCAACGGCAACAGGTCCAGGGCCGCCCTGGACCTCGGCATCTCAGTACAAACGATCAAGCTGTGGCTGTCGGAGGAGCCTGCCCTTGCCGATAAGTGGCCCGCCACACACGGCAGGCCCCGGTCGTCACCGAGCACGGCGACTGCCCCGAAGAGCGCAGGCATCGACGACTTCCTGGGGAGGCTTAGCGACCGCCCTGCCATTCGCAACATGCAGATCCGCTACATCTCCGCTATCGCGAAAGCCAATGGCAACATAGCAGCCGCAGCGCGCGAGCTGGGACTCGCTGGCTCCAGCCTCTACCACTGGGTAAGGCGCCACCCGCAACTCAAGGTCAGAGAGACGTGGCCCAACGCCAAGGGCGGACACGGCGCCGAGGCCGGGTGGATCGAGGATGCGAAGGAAGAGACGGTAGCGGCGATGAGCGACGAACGGCGGAAGGAGCTGGACCAAAAGGTCCAGCTCTCCATCCTGAACCTGAAAGGGGCGGCGTACACCCTACTCTCGAAGGCCACCGACGCCGAAGTAGCGCAGGCGACCAAGGACACCGACGCGCTCGCGAGGCTCGGCGTGCTCACCGCAGAGGAAGCCGCCGAGCTCGAAGCCGCCAAGCGGCAGGCGTAGCGCACCACCCATAAGTGTCAGGTTGGTTGACAAAGAAGGCGGGGGGACCATGAAGAGCGAGAGATGGACTGAGTTTGGCGACAGGATCACGCGAGCGATCCTCGGGAAGCGCGAGCAGGCAGAGGAGCTGACCTCGGAAGCGAACCTCCTTGGCAGGGCACTGAGCGACTGGGACACCGCTACGCTCATGCGCCTCGGTGCCCTCACGGCGGAGGAGGCCGCAGAGATCACCTCCGCCCTCACCGCAGAGCAAGCGCCGAAGGAGAAGAGCAAGAAGCGGGGCTGCGCCCACTGCGGCGGCACCGCAGTCTTCGATGCGCTCGGGCCGGGGGAGCTCAACATGGCCACGTCTCTGCTCAACGACGACCTGGCAGAGATGCACTACGTCGGGGAGCTGGTGCTGGCATGCTCCAACAACTGCGGCAACAAGTGGCTGAAGAGCCATCCCGTGCAGCTCCAAACCAGCACGGACGGCTGGGGAGGGTGGCATGGTTCCGGGTGGCGCCCCGCCGTAGCTGGCACGGTCAACCAGACGGGCCTGCCGGATGGGGAGGCGTCGTGCTTCCCGAGCGAGGACGTGGCCGAAGAGGCAGCCGCCGAGCTCGAAAAGCTCGGGCTCACGAGCTGGAGGGTGGTGCCGTGAACTCCAGGCGCAACTGGGAAGTCGTTCTGTCCGGGGAGCGCATCCTTCACACCGGGGAGACAGTCCGGGAGCCTGGCATCTACAGGACCGACATCTGCGAAGCCTACGAGGATACCGAAACGCTGGTGGCGAGAGGCAAAGACGTCGCCAAATGGCTCCTAGAGCGCGGTCTCTCTTGCGCCTCGGAGCGAGCCTTGGCGGAGGCCATCGTAGCCAACACGCCTCCGCCACCAGCAAGCGTCGTCGAGACCGGCGCCCACACCTTCTGGCGGCGATTCATCGTGGGGATCGCAAGACCCCCACGCTCGGACGACGAAGAGACCCCCGCAGGCGTGCCACGGATCATGCCGTGGTGGGATTGGCTCTGGCTGCTCAAGGAGCGCTACGGCGAAGACAAGGTCGAACGCAAGTCCCTGCCCGAGTCGGTCGTATCCCTGCCGGACCTCTACTAGGAGCACTTCCATGAAGGGCCGCAGAACACACCCGCAGACCTTGGCAGGAACCCTCAGTTCCGCGGTGAGGGCCATCGACCAAGAGCTAGAAGCCGACAGCGATAGCTCTGCGGCTCCAGAGCTGCTAAAGTGCCGCGCAGCCATCATCTCCGCCATCGGAGGCGACAAGGGCCTCTACTACGGCAAGGTAGTCAACGGCCTGATCCTGCTCAAGCTAGTGCAGCATAAGCCGGCAAGGGGCGTGACGTGGTCTCCGAAAACCGAGCCCGGGACAGCTTGGGTATGCCGCTGCGCTGGATGTTGGTCAGTGCAAACCAAGCTCAGCAGACACCTCCGAACCGGAGGCGTCGCGTGCTCGAAGTGCCGCAAGCGCTGGAAGCTGGCTGCGTAAATAAGCTACGGGGCCGAACACACCATGTGCCGGCCCCGTAGGCGCTTCGTGCGCACCAGCGGATCCAGAGTCGAAGACCACTCTAGTCTCCTCCGTTGCCATTGTCAAGGCCATCACTCCAGCGCTTCGGTTGCGGCAAACTGCGGCGCGGCCCACACTGCTCGCACCCATGCCCAAGAAGATCAAAGTCTCCGCCGCTGGTTACGCCAAGCTCCCCAAGATGCTTCCCTCCTCGCACAGCGTCACCGAGGGCCTGGTCGTAGTCACCCTTCCCATCGCCATCACGAGCGCGACCGGCGGAAATAGCCGCGAGCACCACATGGGAAAGGCCAAGCGCGTCAAGGACCAGCGCACCACCGTCGCCAACTGCCTTTGGAATTTCCTCAGCGCGTCCGAAAGACGCGGCTGGGACTTCAAGGCTGAGAAGAAGACAACGAACCTCCCGGTGCGAGTCAAGCTCGTGCGAGTGGCAATCAAACACATGGACTACGGCAACATGGTCCACGGCCTCAAGGCCGTGCAGGACGGAGTAGCCGACTGGCTTCGCTGCAACGATGGCGACGACTCGCAGGCGAAGTGGGAGTTTGCCGAGGAACTGACTGCCAAGGCTACCGGCACCGGCATCAGGATCGAGCTGTGCGAGACGGATGCTGCCTGGAGAAAGCGCAGGCTGGACGAGTTGACTTCAGAGGCAGAGAAGGACGGCCTGGGGTACTAGAAGTTGCGGCGGAGTTACTTCACGGACACGGAGTGCCAGCCCTGCTCCAGAACGGAGACCAGAGCGTCCTTCAGCGCCGCGCCAGACGCGCGGATCGAGATGCCGAAGCCGCCTTCTATCCCGGACACTGTGTAGAGCGTCTGTGAGTGGGGCAGCGTGGGCACGGTGGGTAGCCCGTCACTAAGGCGCATCACGCGCAGATTGCTGTAGCCGGCGGCCAAAGCAGCCTTCATCACCTCCTCGATGCACTCCTCTGGGCAGGCCTCCGCGATGGTCGCTGCGCCCTTCTCACTGCTGTATCCTTCGATTCTGTAGTCCATGTTTTCCATCCTTCACGCTCCGTTGAACGAGCCGAGCAAGACCACGCACCCCTCGGGGCTTTGGAGCCCACGAAGAAAATCTTCCGGGCGCTCCGAGGCGGCGGCGAAGGCTTGCCTCGCGTTCGTCTTGCCGACGCGGAGGCAGTAGCTCAGCCTCTCGTCCAGCCAGTCTTTGCCGTAGTGCGGCTCGTACACCTTGGCGCACTCTCGCGCCAGGGACGCGGTCGGCGCCGCCACGATGAACGAGTCGTAGGTGTCCGACGTTGCGTAGCGGGCCATTTGGCTCTCTCGCAGGCCAACAGCCCACAGGTACAAGGTCTTGCCCTTCGCGTCTGCCATGGTTCTACTCCTCATCGCAGACAATGCGACAAGCAAGTCACGTAGTCAAGAAAAAACAAAGCAAAGGTGCCGCTGTCAGGCTGCCTGACACCGAGCTATCCGCACCCGACCCCGCTCTCCCCGTCCCGCAGGCGCAGCAGATCCTCCAGGATCTCCACCGACATGAGCCACGAGCACACCGTCTGGGTCTCACGTACCGTGCCGAGCTGGAGCCCCTCGCGCATTTCCGCCGTGCTCATCCCGGTGCGCTCTTCATAGCCCGCGATCTCGTCGCGTAGCTCCTCAATGCTCATGTTCACAAACTGCGGCTGACTGGACGCCCGCGGCATCACGCCCAGGGCACGATCCGCTTCGGAGGGAACGAGCGCCCGGAGAACCTTGTCAAGAATCGAGGGTAGCATTCTCCGAGTGTAGCGCACCTTGGCGTTGACACAAGGGGATAGCTGGGGCACCATCCGACGTTGGAGGACGCCATGGTGGGTGTTTTCGAGCTGAAGATCAGCATGGGCGAGCCGGGCATGACATGCGCCGAGAACCTGGCGGCGGCACTGGAGGAGGTAGCGACAAAGCTCCGAGGCTCTGCTCAGGTTCTCGCGGGGGACATCGAGGCTACGGCAGCCATCTTCGCCGGGGACTACCACGTCGGCCACTGGAGCGTGGACATCCAGCAGGACAACGAGCCAAACGAGGACTACTAAGATGCCGCAACAAACACGCACCGTCATCTTCGAGTTCACGCGCGACAGCGACGACCTTCCGTCGTTGGTCACCGTGAAGGTCACCCGAGGCCACCCCGGCTGCACCTCGGGGCCGCCCGACGCTTGGCGTCCCCCAGACCCGGACGAAGCGGAGATCGTCTGCGGCAAGCTCGACGATGGAGCCGTCCTTTCCGCGGAAGACTACACCGGCCAGATGTCGCCAAGGGAGCTGCGCGAGCTAGAGGACGCGGCGCTCGAAGCTGCGGACGAAGCCGAGCAGTCTTCGAGGGAAGAGGAGCCCGACCTGGAGGACTTCGACGGCTCGGACTGCCTCGACTAAAGACGCCGAGCGGAAAAATCAAATTGTAGTTGACGCGCAAGTCAAGTCATGCAAACCTGCGAGCTACAGCGAAAGGAGCTGTGTCGCGTATGTCCAAGTCCAAGTCAGACAAACCCAAGAGCAATGCACCCAGAGGGATGCACCAGGCAACCTTCACTCCCCAGCAGACCGAGGCTCTGCGGTCGGAGGTGGCGAACATCCTCGGGAAGGAGCCTCCGTTCACTGACGCCAAGATGACCGAGGCGTACCGCTCAGCGGCGGCCAGGCTGGTGATGGACTGTGGACGGATCCTGTCCAAGTCCAGGTTCGCGCGCCTCCTCTCGGAGTCCGGCATCCTCTCGGAAGCCGCAGCGAAGGCGTGGTGCGCGGCGGAGGTCAAGGCCGCCAAGGACCAGTACCACCACAAGAGCCACCCGCCGATAACGGCGGCAGCCAAGGCCGCCATCCCCGAAGGCTGGATGGCCCTGAGCAGCTTCGCGAAGCTGGCCGGGGTCGATTCGCACCTGCTCAGTGTGACCAAGCCCGAGCGGTTCAAGGGCATGGCGCAGAACATCCAGGTGCTCCCGGGGATCAAGAGCAGCCACAACGGCACCCCGCTGAGGATCGTCCGCCGCGTCTGGGCCGAGCAGCACAAGGACGAGGTCAGGGCCGGACTGGAAGCGCTCGCCGCCGTGAAGGCCAAGCTCGGCAGCTACGTCTCGCTCCAGACCCCCATGGAGCTGATCCTGGACATCGCCAAGCCGCACTGGGTCACGGCCAGCAGCATCGCGCCGCAGCTCGCCACGAAGATCGCTGCGCTCTCCTCGCCCCCCAACAAGTTCCTCGCCTTCAGGCCGAAGGAGCCGAACGGCAGAGGTCTGCCCATTCGGCTGTCGAACCCGCTCTGGCTCGAATACCTACTCCAGCAGGACAAGCTGCTCGTTGGCCTGACGTGCGCCACGCGGACGCATACGACCCACTGCGGCTCCCACGTTGTGTGGGTCAACACCGACGTCTACAAGATCAACGAGGTCAAGTTCTGGGCCCGTCTCGTGGAGCTCATCGAGAAGCCGGCTGCGCCCGAGAAGACCGCAGCACCATCGGGCGACTCCGGGGTCATGCGGATCAGCACCGAAGCCCACAAGCTCAGCAAGGACAAGCCCTGGAGCCGTCTCGTCGAGAAGCTGGCAGCGCCCGAGGGCAAGCCGCTCGTCGATGTTTTTGCCGCCAAAGAGAAGCCCACCGAGGCGCAGCCTGCGGCGCCGCCGAAGCCCGCATCCCTCAAGGAGAGCATCAAGGTCTGGGCCACCGGCAAGACACTCACCGATGCACAGCCCCCGATGCCACAGCCCTCCTCCCTTTCCGGGGGTTGCCCACCGAAGCCCGCCGCGCCCGGAGCCGACAGCGATGGCGCCACCGCTGTCCTCTCTGCCTTGGAGCACTACGCGAAGGGCGACCGCAAGAAGTACCTCGCGGCGCTCGCTTGGGTTTTCAGTACCTTCCGCAGCAGCAGCACAAATACGGCGCAGGGCTCGGACTCGTTCTTCATCGAGCATGCCGTGAGCATTGCGAAGCTGCTCACGGGCCCGACCGACATCTCCGACGCCGCCACGCGGATCTTCGCGGAGGTGCGCGTCGGAGCCACGACCCCCTCCGTCGCCACGTCGCTGCTTTCCGCCCTGCTCGCCGCTCTGCCCTAGACAGCCGCCGCGTTTCGCGGTAACAATCCACAAACTGTCATCTCCTGCGTGCTCTGCAAGACGGCGCGGCTCGCCCGCGCCGAAGGAGACTAACACACATGGCCCGCATCCGCTCGCTCAAGCCTGAGATCCTCTCGGACGAGAAGTCTGGAAGACTGCCGCCGGAGCTCTTCAAGACCTTCGTCGGCCTGATCCTCCAAGCGGACGACTACGGCTGCATGATCGACAACCCCGTCATCCTGGGCACGCCCATCTGGTGGGCTGAGCTGGAAGACGGGACGATGCGGCCCATGCGGCAGTACATCTCCGACCTGGAGGACGCGGGCCTCGTCCAGCGCTACGAGGCGGACGGCCGCAAGTGCTTGGGCATCCCCAACTGGAGCAAGCACCAGAGAGTGGAACACCCTTCCCCGCGTTACCTACCATGTCCCCCCTGGGAGGAAGTGTGCGCGGATGGCTCACAGCAGCCCACGTCTACACCCGTGCCCACACCACCGGAAGAGCGCCCCGCCAGGAGTCACAGCAGGGGCGCGAGCCCCTCGCGAGCCAAGGGTGAGCCCCTCGCGAATGTTTCACGAGCCCCTCATGAGCCCCTCGGCACGCAGGCGCCCTGTAATATTCCAGGCACACTGGAATCGGTTATGCCCCCACCGGATTCCGCCTTGCCTGTATTTGTCGAAAAGGGTGATTCCGTCTCGCCTGGAATCCAGCCTCACTGTATTTCCAGGCAAGGCGGAATCCAGCCTCACTGGAACCGTTCGTCTGACGACGAAACGCAAGTGCTTGAAAACACCTGTGATTCTGACGGCGAGACCCTCACGAGCCCCTCACGAAAGTTTCACGAGCCCCTCATGAAACCCTCACGAGCCCCTCACGAAAGTTTCATGCCTGGATTGGGATTGGGATTGGGATCTCAGAGGAGAGGAGAAGAGAATACACACACACCTCTGGGAGACCTGTCAGGGGGTACGCACGCACACCCGCACGGACCCGCGAACGCTACTGGCCAGGCCGACGCAGTGTGTGTGTTTTCTTTACCCAATTTGGGAGAGGCAGCAGAGCAGCAGGCAGAGCAGCCCCAGCAGGGAGCCCCACCACCGGATGCCGCCCCCCTAGCTGTGGCTCCGGTTCCCGGCCAGAGGGAACCTTCGACGAAGCCAAAGCGTCCCCAGGGGTCGCCCTCGCCAAAGCCCCCCTCCGCCGAGGCTCGTTCCGCCGCCGCTGGGGGGTCTTCCGCGGCTCCAAACGGGTCGCGGGCTACCCATGCCGCCTCCGAGGCTTCCACGCCCGCAAGGGGCCTTCCCGGGTCAGCAAACGCTGTGCAAGTTTTGCATACCCCAAAGAAGCCGCCCGTGCCCCGTGCTCAGCCTTCCGAGGTTGACCCGGAGACCCCGGCAGGGGGCGAGTTCTGGGTTCGGAAAATCATGTCCACAGTCGCAGAGGGGTCGCAGCGGACTCTTTTGCCCACGATGCCGCCCGCCCTGCTGGCGAAGGCCGCCAAAGCCTTCACGGGGCTTTGGGAGTTGAATGTCCGCTTCCCGGAGTGGGCAGGCTTCGGGGAGTGGCTCGTCGAGGGCGGAAGCGACGGCCGCGGAGGGCTTGCTGGGTCGGGCGTTGCGCCCTCGTGGGAGTGGATGCTTCGTGAGGAAGGTCGCCTGGAGAGCCTTGTCTCCCAGTCGCGTTCCTGGGCCTACCGGCTCGACCAGGACAGAATTAGGATGCGCCGCCTATTTGGCAAAGACCCGGACCAGATCGAGGCGGCGAGAAAGGAGGCCGAGCACGATGCGTGGCTGAAGACGCCCGAGGGCCTGGCCTCAGAAGCCGCGAGAATAGCGGGCGTCCACGCAGCCGCCGACAGGTGGCGCGCACAGCGCGCAGAGGACAAGAGAAAGCGGGACGCGGAGAAGGCGCAAGTCACGGAGCAGGAGCGGCTGGTCGAGAAGAAGAACTGGGAGAGGTGCCAAAGAGATGCTTCTCTGGTCATGCTTTGCGACTACTACTGGAAGTTCCTGCGGCAGGTAGGCAAGGCCGCAGCGGAAGAGGACGCGGCCAGCGCGGGAGACGGGTTGGGAGAGAAGTTCTGCGCGTTCCTGCGAGAGGGCGCCTGCGCGGAAGAGACCGCCAAGCGGAACCTGACGGCCTTGACAGCGGCGGACCTACGCGAGGCGCGGGCGAAGAACGACGGCTTCTGCGAGTCGCAGGAGCCGGAAGCTGTTGACCCGGACGATACTGAGGCTGTTGACAGCGCGGTCGCGTCGGAGTAGAAACGGGAGCATGAACGCAAACGCAGCCGGTCCCTATCGGGCAGCGCAGACCCCATCTCGACCTCCTTGGCGGAAGGGCGTACTCTGGACGAACGTGCTTCTTGCGCTGGTGGCAGTCGTCGCGCTCCTGTGGGGCTCGGTGGCGCTCTGGAAGTCAACAAATTGGCGGGGCCAGACGCAGCGAGCAGCCGCAGAGGGTGCGGCTACCGCTGCTCTGCGCAGCTTTCTGCCGGGGAACGTTGCGGTCGGTCGCGCGCTCTGCCGCTGCGACGTGTACGCCCCAGGGCCCGCCGGAACGTGTAGCTGCGCCGTCCAGGTGGGCAGAAGACAGACCTTCGTTGTCTACTGCGACGACGACCCGCTGGAGTATAACGACGGGTGCGACCTGGACCCCGAGCGGTCGCTGCGGCTTTTGCGCGACGTGCTGGACGAGGCAGAGCCTCGCTCTGCGACGGGGCGTCAAGTAGACTGACACCGGGAGAAGAGAATGCACAACAAAGTCATCTTTAGTCTCAGAGACGTTCTCGCTGGGAGGGCCGAAGCCAGGCTTGTGTGGCTCTGCTTTGCTCTCTTGCTGGCGTTCGCCACCCACAAGCACCCTGGGCCTCTCTTTGGGCTGTTTGTGGTGTCTGCGATCTTCTTCTTCCTGGGCCTGGGCCTGTCGAGCGCCCAGCTCTGGATCTTCCGCCGCGCAGACATCTCCCTCGACGTCGAGCGCCTCGGCACGCAGCGCATCTGCCGGGACTTCGGCATCGACTGCAAGGCCGAAGTGTTCGCGGTTGACGGCACAGTTGGGCACAGTGGAGACGGCGTCGAGTATGCCGTCAGGCTCGTTTGCGCGAAGTGTGGCAACGACTGCGGTGCTGTCCAAGATGGAGGAAACGATGCCAACTGACCAGTACGACCCGACCGCACCCTGCCCCGACCGCACCCTGCCCCCACTGCGGACACGTCAAGGTGCTACCCGTCCGCGTGGTGGTCGTGGTGTTCGCTCCCGGCATCGCCAACTCGGAGGCTTGGAAGGTGTTCTTCTCCAGCAAAGAGGGGAAGCCCTTCGAGAAGATCCCGGCGGACCTTTTTCCCGAGGGCCGCATGCACCCCTCGGAGCTCAGGAGGCTCGTGTGGAGCAAGGCAGAGAGCAAGGCCAGGGTGGCCTTCTTCACCCGCTCTGACTACATCGTCCGGGCGGCGAGCGACCTTGTGCGCCTGGGCGAGATGCAGGAAGACGACCGCGACCGCTTCCTGCAAAAGCAGAACGCGAGCGGCTTCCGCCGAGGAACGGAGCTGCGTGCTGCCGAGGTGCGGGCCTTCAGCGTGAGCGTCGAGCAGGGCGAGATCACGGTGACTCCGCTCGTGGTCGATGGCGACGGCTTCACCGCCCGACACCTGGACGACGAGATCGAGCTGTCCTCCGGGCTCGCGCAAGACATCTCGTTCTTCGAGTAGCCCTCCCCCGAGATCCTCGCTTTTCAGCTTGACACGCCTGTCCTGTCCGGGCTAACATCCACCACAGAAGAGGGTCGAGCGATGGATATGACGGACACTGTTCTGCTGCACGTTACCAGGGGCGGCGTCCAGATGAACTGCCCCCATTTGTGCCGTCCAGGCGACTCGTCTTTGTCTTCAGCCGACGTTGCGATGCTTTGGGGCGCGGGCGGGTATGAGCTGGGCTGTGGCTCAATGGAGCAAGGCACCCGTCTCATTGCAGCCGTGGCAGCAGGCGGTCCAGAGCTGCCCTTCCCCGGCCCGCCCAGGGTGCTCGTGGGCACACCCCAAAACCGAACAGTCCTCGCAGTGGACTATCCGTCCGAAGCGTACGAGCTTCGCAAGGAGATCAAGGACTGGGCGGACTGTGAGTGGCTCGACTTGGTCGCGCACGACGAGGCCGCAATGTTGATGCTCTCCATGTCGCAGGGGCATATCATGCCCCCTGCGACGCTCAGTAAAGCTGTGCTGCATGCGTTTGGAGCGTCCGTCACTGTGGCATATTCGCCCTCCATCTCCCGAGCGGTCCGTGCGATGCTCAAGGCTGCCCCCGCAGAGCTGCCCCTGCTCCAGCCGGTGATTGCAGCGCTCTCCAAGCAGCTAGCAGACGGGCGAATGGAGACGGAGCAGCCAGAGCCCGCTGTCAATCAATCTGACAACGAGGAGTCCGAAGTCCGCCGGGCCGCCAAGGCTTGGTTCATTTCGGCCTTTGGCCGCCCAGGCAGGCCCAGCAGCCTACAGAGTCAGAGGTTCAACGAAGCGATCGACGAGTTTCTTTTCTACGCGGATATGTTTGTGGCCTATGCCGGCGGCAAACCGGTGCCGACGTATGTTGGGGCATGGGCAGAGGAAGTAGCAGAGAACGACAGTGTAGCGCAGCGGCTGCATCGAGATTCGGCAGATGTGCTGGAATGCGCTGTTGTCGGAGGTCGCGACGAGCAGCCGCTCTTTGCCGTTCACTGCTGGCGAGCCATGGCGTACCTCGCATCTCGCAACTACGAAGGCAATCGCTACGAAGGCAATCGCTACGACCGTACGGTCGAGGAGTTTGGCAAACTTCTGGCGCCGGCATGGAAAGCCATGCAGAAGCGCACGCAGGCGGACGCCGCAGAGGCGAAGAAGAGCGGCGAGGAGAAGCCTATGTCCTCTGTCAAGCAACCTGACGGCGATGTGTCCGAGGTCCGCCGCTTGGCAGGCAAGTGGGCACGCGGCCTTCTAAGCGCAGAACGGCTCGACATCTTGAGCGTGGTTGCTGCCTTCGAGGACGCGGCAGTGGAGCTTTTTGGCGGCAACACACGCTGCCCATCGCTCTTTGATGAGCCCGCTGAGACGGGGAGACTGTCGTGGGACCACTACGAAGAGAATGTGGATCTTTTGATGAACTGGTGCCATCAAGAGCCACCGCGTAAGCCGCTGCGGCTAGACGTAGTCGCCACCGAGATCCTGGTGTCCTTGTCTGAGTTCAAGGAATCAGCAGGCTACACACGCACTTTGCTAGGGAAAACCTTGGCGCCCAAGGTGGCGCTCATTCGCGAGAAGCGCCGCGCGCAGCAGGACAAATTCTCTGACGAGGAGTGGGAAGCAGTCAAGCGAGCAGCAGAGGCCAGAGGTGTCAGTGTCCGAGTTGTGGTTGACGAGAGACTGCGGGCTCGGAAGGATTTGTTTGCCGACCCCTACATCGTTTGCCTGGGCAGGTCGGGATTCGACAGGCTCCTAAACAAAGCAGAATACATGGCCAGTACCCCTTTGGCAAAAGCTCCAGAGGCGGAGCTTGAAGTCATGCTTCAGATGGAGCTGAGACTGAGAGGGTCCGATGACGTAGACAAGACTCTCTCGGAGTACAAGGCTGGTTTCGAGAAGAACTACCGCGAGACTTCCGGGAGAAACTGCCCGATCAGTCTGGAGCGCTTCCATTTGGCGTGGGAGAGAGTCTGCATGAACTACAACAAAGCAAAGCAAGGGGAGCAAGGGGAGCAAGGGGAGCAAGGGGAGCAAGAGCAAGAGAAGGCGAAGCGAGCAGCCTACGCCGCAGCGTGGGCTTGGTTCGGTGCTGCTTTTGGCCACGAAGACGGTCTTGGCTACGCGAATACGCGCGCTGAGTTTTGTGCCCAAGCGGAGCGGTTCGCGGCCTACAGAGACGGGAATGATGTTTCGGCTAATGTCGCGGAGTGGCTTGAATGTGTGGCAGCGAATGGAGCAGAGAAAGAAAAGGTACATGGCGACTCGATTAGCGCTCTTCGGCGCGAACTTGCCGGAGGGGACTTTGGGCCAGATTTCAAGCAGAGCTGTGAGAGGGTGCTGGCCTTCCTTGCTTCTTTTGGCCCCAGCGACCTACTAGGCAAGGCGGCTGGAGCTAGTCCTGAGTTTCGCAACCTGAACGCCATCCTGCGCCCGAGGCTAGATGCCATGCGCGAGCAGCTAGAGAAAGAGCGTTCGTGCGGCAAGCAGTCGCTGCCTGAGTCGCTGCCTGACATGGCCGCCCGCTGGGTGATCTCCCGCTTCGCTTCAGAGATTGCGGAGTTGCCAAACGAGGCGGAGCGCTGCAAGGCTCATAATAGGCTCTCGCAAGTCGGCGCCTTCGCCCGCGAAGCCGCCCAAGAGATCCTCTATAGCTCTTCCGCTATGCTCTCGGGTGGCGGAGCTCTCAGGCGGGCAGAAGTAGTCTGGGACGGCAGAGTAGACGCAAACACGGCCTGGGATGAAGCCTGTGGCAGGCTGGAGAGGTCGATCTTCGAGGGCAGCCCCACTGAGCTAGGCGGAACGCTAGATGCTTTTTTGACTATGCCGTTCAGGGGAGAGATGCCGGAAGACTCAGCTCTTGGCAGAGAGTTCGCCCGGCGGCTCTTGGAACCCGTGACGAAGCTCCGGTCTCTTTACAACGCGCAGCACGAGAGGTCGGAGATGGACAAGGTTGCCGAGATAGTCGAGGATGAAGCATCTTGGGGGCTAGTCCTCGCCGTGAACAGCAACAGCAACTTGTCGCCAGAGGAAAAAGAGGCAGTCTCCGACGCCTTCCGCCGGGCCAGCAGGGACATCTTGACCTACAAGGAGGGGTCGGCAGTCAACCAGGAAGTCTCTGGGTGGCTTTGCATCGTAGACGCCGACAAGGAGCACTTCTCTGTATCGAGAAAAGCATCCATGCAGCATGCCTTCGTGGTTGACTCCATCGCGACCATGGCGAGAGACGGCGACCTGACGAAAAAGAGCGAGGCTCTCTACCGCTGCGCCACGCAAGCCCTGCTCTACGTTGGGGGAGCGGTCCCTCAGTCCAAGTCCTACCGAGCGCTGTCATCTCACATCGAGCAGATGTACGATGCGTGGAAGAAGAGCCAGGCCGGGGACGTGGTAGTGAAGGAAGCGGCGATGAAAACGGAAGCCGAAGCCAGGAACCAAGAGTTGCGTGAGCTCCTTGGGGCCGTAGATGCCTGGACGTTGAAGGTATGCGAGCATATCCCCTACGGACGGCACAATGTAACTCCTCAGAGCATTGCAGATCGAGCGACGTGCCAAGCCGGGCGCCTTTTCTATATGGCCAACGGAGAGCTGGATCTGCTTACGCCGGAAACGGAGATGCAGGCAACCGTCAGGGAAGCCGTCAAGGCAGGCGAGAAGCCGCAGCTCTTGAGGCTGGTGGCTGCTATCCAGAGACACCTTCGCGGCGACGAAGAGGGGCTCTCTCCGGTCGAGCTAGACGACATCTTCCGCGCCGCCTTCCTTGCCATCGGAGCGGATAAGTCGTGCGCCGAAGACTATGGGGCGTGTGGTGTGCTGCAAAAGAAGCTCGTGCCCCTGGTAGCGAAGTTCTTCGAGCGCTGCGATGCTGAAAACAAGAAAGACCCGGAGGAGATCATGGCTACAGAACAGAAAGACCCGGAGCTACAGGATCTTGCCAGGGCGACTGAGGCCTGGGCAGTGGAAGTGTGTAATCGTCTTCTGGGCGCTATGACGTCCTTGCAGGCGGAAACCGTGAAGCATGTTGCTGATGTGGCATCGTGCAGAGCTCTCCATATCCACCAAGTGGCCAAGGGGCGTCTGGAAGTGCTCCCGAGCGATAGGAGGCTCTGCGAGGAGCTGGCGCTCGCAACGTCTGCCTCGCCAGTACTCTACCAGCAGATGGATATGCTTCAAGAGTTCTTGCGAGGCAGGCGCTCGCTCAGCAACGAAACCCTGGAGGATCTGCTCTCCACTTCGCTCTTTATCATCGGGCATAAGAAGCCATTCCACCGCGGCTCTGGAGCTGGCTCTGCGTTCTGGAATCTGCAAGAGAAGATCGAGCCCCTCGTAGGGAAGGTCTTCGAGCGCCACGAGGCGCTCTTTGGCGGCACGGAGGAGCAGGCGGTCGAGCGCAGGGTCCAGCAGGCGGTTGCTTTTGGCTTGGAGCACCTGGGTTGTGGGGTGGGCGTCGAGACTGCGGTGCGAGATGTCGCCAAGCAAGGCTTCTCCGAGCGCGACCTGGAGCAGTATAAGGCCATGGTCCTCATCGTGGCGGGGCAAGTGAAGGAGCCGCAGCCAGCGGCAGACGACGCCAAGAGGGACGCCTGCGCCGCGGAGTGCCAGCGGTGGGCAGCGGAACTGCTTGGGCATCGCCTTGGGAGCACCGGCACCGAAGGCGAGAAGCTGGCAGAGATCATCTGCGAGCACTTCGGAGACGTGGGCAGAAGGCTCTCCGGTTACAAAGCCGGCGACGTAGTCCCTGCTAACGTGGCGCTGTGGTTCGAGGACATGCGAGCTGGCAGCTACTCCCACAATTCCACCATCGAGTACCTTCGGGATCTGGCCACCAAGCCCATGCGTCAGGTGCCGGATACCACGTTGAGCATCTTGGCCCAGAAGCTCATCTGCTTTGTGGCATGGTCGATGCCTGGCTCTCAGTTGTGCGCGATGCTGCGTCCGCAGCTCTTGGCGATGCGTCCGCAGCTCTTGGCGATGCGCCTGAAGCTGGGGCTTGTGCCCTGGTCGGCGCCTGGTTCTGTGGCGAGCGAAGAGGGTGAAGGCGCGGAGGATCTCGCCGTCGTCAAGACTGCCACAGGGGTGCTAGAAGTGAGGGGGGATCTTGCCGTCGCGGAGACGGAGCCGGCGTCGCTCTCCATCGTCGAAGAGGCAAAGCAGGAAGCCGGCGTTGCCGTCGTCAGGATCGCCTCCGCGCAGGCCGTCAAGGCAGCCTCCTGCGCTCTGACGGCGGCTCTATCGCGTGGCATCCACAGCACCAGCGGTCAGGGCTCCGAGGCGCTCCTGGGGCGCGTGAAGGGCTTTGTCGCGAGCCCCTTCGGGGAAGCCCTGGTCTCCGGTGCTCTCGCGGCGGTGATGGCGATGGTCCCCGGCGACAAGGCTGCGGCGTTCGCCAGGGAGCTCAGGGTGCGTGCGCTCGCGAGCGGCATGGACGCGGGGGTAGAAATCGTCGCTGCCCCCTTGCGTGCGCTCGTGGAAGGTGTAGTGTCCGGGGAAGTGGACATGCTAGAGCTCTTGGCGATGGCGACGGAGACTGAGGAGAGGGTGCGCGTGGCGCCCGAGGCAACGGCGCCGCTGGAGGCTCCGGTAGAGACGGAGAGCACAGAGAACAGTGCCAGCGAGCCCGGAGCCGAGGAGCTGGGGCAAGAGGAGCGCGATCTGTCAGGCAGCCTGACGGTCGGCGTCGTGGGGCAGGCGTAGGAGGAGTTCGCGATGAGCAAGATGCTGCCGAAAATCGACTTTTCGCCCAAGGCCGTCAAGATCCTCCAGCTCTTGGGGATCGACCCTGAGAAGGCGGAGCTGGAAGGAGATCAGCGTGGCCTGTACAACTACGGCTGGTCTGTCCGCCTGGGTGTTGGGGTGTATCTGCAAAAGCACACCAAGATCGGTGCTGCGGTGGCGTTTGCGAACCGTGACGTGTTCGTCTACGCCTCGGGGCGTGCCTCCGAGGAGCTTGAACTCTCGCGCCAGCACGAAGAGAGCGCCAAGGCTCTTCACGCCAAGCTGGACGCCGAGTTAGCTCTCGCGAAGGGACACGTCCTGAAGGCGCAGGCCATCGTGGATCTTTTCGACCCCACAGAGGTGAAGTGATGACTCCTGAAAAGGTTGCTGTTGTGCTGGCAGGCCATGCCCTCTATCGGAACGGCGATCCGAATGGGAAACGGGCGAATCTCCGCAGCGCGAACCTCACCGACGCGAACCTCTACGGCGCGGACCTCAGCGGCGCGGACCTCAGC
>Ga0172379_10005402_pt1 | contig 17912 bp, 24 predicted proteins | sample GrowelOW334metaG_FD_119756 | JGI IMG/M metagenome (GOLD analysis project Ga0172379, IMG submission 119756) | Groundwater microbial communities from an aquifer near a municipal landfill in Southern Ontario, Canada - Groundwater well OW334 metaG | ecosystem: Environmental > Aquatic > Deep... | reverse complement strand
CGGCGAAGACCCGATCTTTATTGCCAGAAGAATGGTCATCTTTGCCTCAGAAGATATCGGTAATGCCCAGCCAACCGCTTTGGTGTTAGCAACAACGGCAATGCAGGCCTGTCACATGATCGGATGGCCGGAGGCAGGTTTGATCTTAGCCCAGACGGCTACTTATCTTGCCACATCTAAAAAATCTATCGCTTCAACCAATGGAATTATGGCGGCTATGGGAGATATTGATGAAAAAAATCTTGATCCTATCCCTCTTCATCTTCGAAATGCTTCTAATAAACTAATGAGGTCGCTCGGTTTTGGCCAAGGCCATGTCCGTTATCCTTGGAAAGTTGAGCGCGAAACCGGCAGAAAAATTGTTCAAGAATATATGCCTAAAAATCTTAAAGGAAGAAAATATTATATAATTGATTGGAAATAATATATGAATATTCCTAATCACGTTGCTATAATCCCTGACGGCAATCGCCGCTGGGCGAAGGAAAAAGGAAAAAATACTTATGACGGTCATAAAAAAGGTTTTGAACAGTTAATAAAAATTGCCAAAAAAGCCAGGAATTTAGGAATTAAAGTTTTTACTGTTTGGGCATTTTCTACCGAAAACTGGAAGCGGTCGAAAGAGGAAGTCAACTACTTAATGAAACTTTACGAGATTATGCTTGATAGATATTTGAGTGAGGCTTTAAAAGATAAGGTTCGGATTATTCATTTAGGTCGTAAAGACAGAATTAATAATAACTTAAGGAATAAAATAATTGATGTTGAAGGAAAAACTAAAAAATTTGACAAATCTTATCTTTGCATCGCCTTGGACTACGGCGGCCGAGACGAGATAGTTCGTGGAATTCGTAGTTCGAAATCGGCAATTGAAGAATTGAATTTTAATCAATATTTAGACACAAAAGATTTGCCATTTCCTGATCCTGATTTAATTATAAGAACTGGAGGAGAACAACGGATTTCCGGTTTTATGCTTTGGCAATCCCAATATTCCGAATTAGTTTTTGAAAAAAAATATCTCCCTGACTATTCTGACAAAGACTTTGAAAATACAATTACGGAATATTCCAAAAGGCAAAGAAGATTTGGAAAATAATTAAAATGGGTGTTTTTCAGTCAACCTTGCCCCGACTGACGGTTGGTTAATTATAATATCTTTGACTTCTTTTATTTCTTTTAATTTTTTAACTAATTTTTCCGTGTTTCTTTCTTCAATTATCAGATGTATGTCCTGGCCGGTATTGAGGGTGAAATAAACTTCTAAGCCCTCACTTCTCCATTTCTTGACTAATTTTATTAACTTAACTGTTTCCGGCTGCCAGTAAATAAGAGACGGAATTGAAGTTAACATAATGGCGTGGAGTTCTAGCGCCTCGTTCTCAATTATTTGCCCAAACTCAGTAAAATTTTTTGTTTCCAAAGCTTTTTTAAATCGAATTATTTTTTCATTTATATTATCCAATCTTGTTTGAAAGAATGGGCTACTTGAGGCAAATTTTTGACCATCCGTTGATGAGATTTCTTTTTTGTCTGTGCTTACAATTGCCACGACGTCACAAATTTTCCAATATCCCGGAGGATAAATTGATTTAGCCCCTTCCCCTGCCCATTCAACAAATCCACCGGGAATGGAACGGCAGGCAGATCCTGAACCCTGGCGGGCTAAAATTGATAGCTCTTTTTCATTTAAAATTAGGCCGGCCGCCTTTGTTGCCGCAAGAGTTAAAGCGGCAAAACCCGAGGCTGATGAAGACAGACCTGTTCCATCCGGAAAATTGTTGACCGACACAACTTTGGCTTTTTGAAACATATTAGCTTTTTTTCTAATTAAATTCAGTTGTTCGATTACCCGACTTGACTGTTTGAAATTATTTTTATCATTAATAATCACTGAATCTTCTTTAAATTCCGGACTAAATTCTACCGTTGTTGTCGTCAGTAAATTACTTAGGTTCATGGAAATGCTGGCGTTTTCGGGAAGTTTTAATTGCTCATCTTTCTTTCCCCAATATTTAATAAATGCGATATTTGATGGTGCGGTAGCAGTTGCTTTCATATATTACATTTAACGTTTAAAATCTCTCCACCTGTTTTAATTATAGCCGACTCAACATCTTTTCTTTTATTTTCTGGAATTAACGCAATCATGCAGTCTCCGCCGCCGGCTCCAGATAATTTTGCGCCAAACGCACCGGATTGGTTTGCGACTAAACACATTTTGTCCAGTTTTTCTGTACTTACTCCAAGCTCCTGAAGTAATTTTTGATTTTGATTCATTAATTCTCCTGTTTTATTCCAATCTCCATTAATTAAAGTTATTTTTGCTTTATCAACTATCTTTTTTATATCTTCAAAAATCCTAAAATCAGGCTTTAAACTTTTTACTAATTTAGTTGTGTTTGCTTTCATTCCAGAATATCCAATTACCAGATTAAGTTTTTCAATTAGTAACGGTTCAATAATTTTACCGCCGGTAACAAAATATAAAGTGCCACCAAAAGTGGCAGCGGCTACATCAAAACCCGATCCAACCCCTTGTATATTAAGTGTAACTTTATAACCCAAATCAAAAATTTCTTTTTTTGATATTTTAAGTCTATAAAGTTTGCTTAAAGCTAAAATCGTGGCAACGGTTACTGCTGAGGATGACCCAAAACCATATTGAGAAGAAAAATCGCTATATGTTTTTATTGATAATTTATTATCAACTTTATATGTTTTACAAAACAATTTGACTGCTTCCTCAACAAAGCGGTTATCTCTAACCTGTGGATTGTCGATAATCAACTGACTCATGTTTCTTTCTATTTCAACATAAACCCTAGGAGAAACGGTGGTCACAATACAAGGGTAATTATAAATAACCGCATGTTCACCGAAAAGCATTAATTTTCCCTGAGCCGATGCTTTAACTTTCATATTCTTATTAAACCTTGGTAATCGGGCATAAATTCATAATATTTTATTTTATTAGTTTTTAAAAAATCTTCCAATCCTATTTTGTTTTCTGCAAAAAACAAGATAAATCCAGAACTTGTTTTCAGCCCACCAGCTCCAGTAACTTTGCCTGACCCAAATTTATTTATACTATCAAGAAGTTCTTTAGTATTCTCAGAAACTACCCCGATTTTTTCAAGTAATTTTTCATTTTCAACAAAGCATTTTTTAAATAAAGATTTGTCCGCTTTTTTAATTGAAACTATCAACTTGTTTACAGTTTCTTCAATCTCAACTAATATTTTTTTATTAATTGTGGTTTTGACAAAATCTACCATTTCCCCTGTCATCTCTTTTGGTTGACCGCTATCGATCAAAAACAATTTTTCTTCAAATTCTTTAGGTATTTTATAGTTCAAATTAGTTGATCTAATTTTTTTTTGATAAAGGATTAATCCGCCGAAACAGACAGCAGAATTATCAACGCCTGAAGGATTCTGATGAAAATGTTTTTCAACCTGAAACGCCAGATTGTTTATAGTTTCTTTTTTAAACTTCTGTTCAGAATAAAATTCTAAAAAAGAAGCAACTGCGGCTGCCGATAAAGCAGCCGATGATCCTAAACCCCGCCCTACCGGAATCTCCGACTCAATCTTAAAGTCGAATTTCTTATCTTTAAAAACAATTTTTTTCTTTTTCAGATATTCTTTCACTTTTGATGAAATTAACAAAATATCTGAGTCCTTAATCTTTGTTTTACTTTCAAAAAGACTAAATTTAAGCCGGAGATCTATTGCAGACACCAAGGCCGGCTTGCCATAAACAACCGCGTGCTCTCCTGATAGGATGACCTTTGCCGGTGCAGAATAAGAAATCTTCATAAAGGTTTGAATTTTACTCCATATGCAATTACTCCGTCTGATGATGACGCCCGAACTTTACGCAAAATTGAAATAACTTGGCTTCCGGTCTTTAAATCTTCCTTCTCATGGTCAACCAACTGACCGTATATTTTTTCTTTATTTTCCAGTTCAACCAATACAACAGGATAAGGTGCATATTTTTTAAAATCGCTTCCCGGCGTAAAGATTTTTGTCCAAGCCACAACCCGGCCTTTTTTACCGATTAATTTCCTTATTTCTTTTTGTCTCCTCCAAATTTTTACCGGTGAAATCATATTAAATTCCTAAAATTGTAACAACGGCCGTGCCTCCTGATCCGCCGACATTGTGGGCCAGTCCGTACTTAACATTTTTTACCTGTCTTTTTTCCGCCTGACCGGTTAACTGTAAAAAGATTTCCCCTATCTGTTTTATTCCCGTAGCTCCAACCGGATGACCGGCTGCCTTTAGTCCACCGGAAGTGTTAACGATCAAATTTCCCCCGTTTCCAAACATCGTCGGCTGTTCGATTATGTTTTCTCCTCCCTCACCTTTTTTCCAGAATCCTAAATCTTCCATCGCCAAAATCTCGGCAATTGAAAAACAGTCGTGAACTTCAGCCACATTTATATCAGTCCGATCAATTTTTGCATTTTTAAATGCGTTATTGGCTGCAATTTTAGTTGCCAAAATTTCGTCAATGTTTTTTCTTTCCTTTAAAGAAATCGTATCGGTGGCCACTTCCGAAGCTAAAACCGCTGCTTTGTATTTTTGTTTTTTTACCCAATCAGGATTATTGGTCATAATTACCGCTGAGGCACCATCTGAAATTGGTGAAGAGTCCAGTACTTTTAAAGGATAAGCCACGTAAGCGCTTTTTAATACATCTTCGACGGTGATTTTTCTCCGGAACTGAGCTTTATCATTTAAGCTCCCGTGAAAATGATTTTTTACGGAAACATAGGCTAAATTTTTTTCCGAATAGGAATATTTTTCTAAATAATAGTTGGCGATCATTGCGTAAAGACCGGAGAAAGTCAGGCCAGCTTCCTGTTCTTCTCCTGAAGCAGCCGCTGATAACCCTGTGATTGCCTCTTCCGGCGAATAGTCTGTCATTTTTTCGGCGCCGATCACCAAAACATTTTTATTGCGGTTAGCATCTAAGTAATTTTTTGCCAGATTGAAAGCGGCACCACCTGAAGCACAGGCTGCTTCAGCCCTGAAAATCGGGATATTTACTTTTAAAATTTCTGAAATTTTTGACGGAGAATGGAGATTGTTTTCCAAAACGCCGGCTAACATATTGCCGAAAAAAACCGCATCAATCTGCTTGTTGGTTAAATTAGTTTGTTTTAAAACACCGGTAATCGCTTCCTTTACCAAATCAAAGAGTGATTTTTCCCAAATTTCGCCAAATTTTGTGGTGTAATATCCAGTTATATAATTCATATCATCTCCATCGCCTTTAAATAAGCCGGGTAATTTATATATTTTTTCTTATCAACAATTGTTTTAAATTCTTTTCTTCTTTTGTTCAAGTTTTTGGTAACTTTCAAAACAAAACTGTCACTCCCGGCTCCAGACCCATATGAGCAAAGAAAGATCAAATCTCCTGTCTTTGCCTTTTCCAAAACCGGCATCAAGCCCATTAAGGCCGACGCTGAATAAGAATTGCCAAGATAGTTGACGACCAGCGAATCTTGAATTTGAGAATGGGTAAAACCCAATGAGCCGGCAACCTGGATAGGAAATTTTCCATTAGGCATATGAAAAACACCGAAAGCAAAATCGGCGGGCTTTAAGCCGGTTTTTTTAAATAAACTTTTGGCTGATGATTCGATATGATAAAAATATGAAGGCTTTCCGCTGAACCTTCCTCCGTGAGACGGATATCGGATTCCTTCTCTCCGCCAAAAATCAGGAGTATCAGATGAAAAAGACTCCAGATCCATAATTTCTAAAATCAGATCGTCTTTTCCCAAAAGAAGTGAAACTGATCCTGAAGCGGCTGTATATTCCAAAGTGTCATGAGTTTTACCCATACCTTTGTCGGAACCCGTCACCAATGCATAATCAGTGTATCCGGACTTAATTAAAGCTTGAGCGGAGATAACTGCGCCCGTCGCTGCTTTGCAGGCAAATTCCGTATCATATGCTAAGTAATTTTTCTCTATTCCTAAGAATTCCGCCAATATTGTCGAGGCCGGATTAACGGCGTATGGATGAGTCTCGGAGCCGAACAAAACTGCCTTAATTTTACTTTTATCTATTTTTATATTCGATAAAGCCGAGGAAGCTGACTCAAAAGCCATCGTCAGAGAATCTTCATCTACTCCGGCTACTGCCTTTTCAGTTATTAATAAAGATTTTTTGACATCTTCATAGTTTTTTCCCCAAACATTAGTGATCTCTTCAGTTTTGATTCTGTATTTGGGAATGTAAAAGCCGTACGAAACAATACCGACCATAAAATTTATTAATTAAAATACTTAACGACCTAATTTCTGATGTGTTTCCGCCAAAGTTCCTTCCGAAAGTGAAGCCAGTAAGGAGATTTCTCCGGCCAAGACCGCACCTCCCAATACTTCAGCAAGTTCCTTTGAACTTTTTGCACCGATGATTGATAAAGCTTCCTGTTTTGTTTTAAGTTTAGTTCCACCTCCAACGGTGCCGATCATTACCGCCGGTAAATAGACCGAAACATATAAATCGCCGTTTTTTAGAACTTTGCTTGTTGTCATGCCCATACTCCCCTCAACCACATGAGCTAAATCCTGGCCGGTGGCAGCGTAAAAAGCAGCGACAATATTAGCAAAATGGGCATTAAATCCCAAGGAGCCGCTCATCGCAGATCCGACCATACATTTAGCCAGCCAAACTTCAAAAAATTTCTCCGAAGTTGTCTTTAAGATTTTTTTAACAACTTCTTTTTTCAAGACGACTTCGGTCCAAACTCTTTTTCCGCGGCCGGAAATAAAATTAAGCCAAGCTGGTTTTTTATCGATGCAAAAATTACCGCTGACCGCCAGACATTTAACGTTGGCATTTTTCTGAATAAATTGAGAGATTTTTTCTGTGGCAATCGTTACCATATTCATACCCATAGCCTCCTGGGTGTCAAAATAAAATCTTACATAGACATAAGTTCCGGCAATTCTTGTTCCTAATTTTTTTAATTTTAAGTGTGAAGAGGTTTTTTCCGCTTCGATTTTAATAAGATTAAAATTTTCATCAAGCCATTTTTTAAATTTAAAACTTTCCGTAAGACCGGTTGTTTCAAAAACCGGCCCCCGTGTTACGCCAACGTTTTCAACAAACGATGTAGCTACTCCAGAAAGATTAATCGCTTTAAACCCCCTACTGATCGAAGCCACCAATGCCCCCTCTGTTGTTGCAAGTGGGACATAATAATTCTTAACTCTTAACTCTTCATTCTTAATTGATAGCGGTCCTGCAATTCCTAAAGGCAAGGTGGTTGATCCGATCAGGTTTTCGCAATGGATTGTTTTCTCATCGTCGACGTGGGCTTTTGCAACGTTCTCCAGCTTTATTTTTAATTCTTTTTCTAAAAAGGACCGTCTTTCTTTTGTTGTTTTAAAATCTTTGAGGGTCATGTATTGATTAGTCGGAATAAATATATAAATCATTCACATTGCCATGTTATAATTTACTCATGGATTACTATAAGAAAGAACTATTTCTTGCCGAAGTTGATAGAAAAGATAATATTATTAAAAAGGTTGAAAGATGGGAAGCTCATAAAGAATCTGTTCTCCACCGGGGATTTACGGCCGTATTAACCTACCAAGATAAAATCGTTCTTCAACATCGTAAACATTTAGCTTTTGACGGATATTTTGACCTGACCTTTTCATCTCACCAGATATTTATCAATGATAAACTGCAAACTGATTTAGAAGCAATCAATGAAACCTTAAAAAGAGAATGGAATATAGACAAAACCGAATTAACGAGCAAAATAAAATATCTGGGTAAATTCTATTATAAAGCTAAAGACCCTAATAGTATTTTTACGGAACATGAGATTGATTATATTTATCAGACAAAACTAAAAAATCTCCCAACTCCCAATCCCGACTATGCCTATGGATTTGAACTTGTTAGCAAAGAAGAAATTAATCAATACAAAATTGCTCCCTGGGTAAATGAAATTGTTAAAATGATTAAATAAACGGAACCCGGAAAAGTCTGAAGTGGTATAGAAGTATTGAGTAAGGAACAAACCAGATCAAATATAGGATCATCATATAGATTATTCTGAAAAAATTCTGCTTTGAAGAAAATCTAATAGCCAGATATGTCAATATCAATTTCCAGATTAAAATACTTAACGAATAGGCGGTAAAAAATATACTGAATCCTTTTCCCAAAATTGAGAAAGATCTTGGCGGGGTAATGAATATATAAAGAAGCGAGGTCGTCAAAAACCAAATTAAGGTCGGTAAAAGCGAATAGGAAAAGGTAAAAAAGAAACTGCGGAAAGTAATTTCCTTTTTGTTTTTGCTGAATATTCCGGACAAGAAGTAGAAAAACAAAACCGTCAACAGAAAATTAACGATGAATAATAAATATATCAGCGTTGCCGGATATACTTTATCCCGGAGATAATACACAAATTTAAAATACAGAAAAATTATTCCGATTATAATTGCCGGCTGATAAAAATCTTTTTCTAAACTGATCTTTCTCATTGTTTTATATGGATTTAAAATCAAGCCGACAAAACGGTTAAAGATCAATAAAAATGAAGATAATAAATTCACCAATAATTTCTTAAAATCCATATTGCAGAACCGTAACCAATTTAATCAAAAATCTCCCGAGTACAAAATACAGGAAAAAGGAAACGAATAGGGAAATCGGAATTATGAAAATAAAAGGTACTACTTTTAAATAAGCAGTGATCTTCCGAAAGCTGTTTGTCAAAAAACCGGCCCCCAGATCGTTTGGTTCGACAAAAAACACTTCATTCAATTTTTGTTTCATTCTCACGTTCATTCTGCTCATATTTCATTTTTAAATACCTTAATAAAATTTTTCCTGGCCCTAAACAATAAGCTTTCTGTCGCTTTAAAATTCATCCTTAACCTTTCAGAAATTTCTTTGATTCTTACACCATCTATGTACCTTAGTCGTAGTATTATCTGATAATCATTCGGAAGAGAATCTATCACTCTAGATATTTTTGCTTCCAACTCTTTTTTATCAATCTCCTCGTCAATAAAAACCACCTTCAGGCTTTCAACGATAAATGAGGGAATCCGGGAAAAAAGAATGTTCTTTATTTTTTTCTTTCTTATCTGATCGACTACCTTGTGTTTGGCGATTGAGAACAAAAATGTTTTTATCGTAGACTGAAAGCGGAAGTCGCGGAGGGCTTCAATAAAATCAATAAAAATATCCTGAGTCAGTTCTTCGGCTAACTGATAGTTGTTGATTTGGGACCGGACAAATTTAAAAATTGAAGGTTGATATTTTTTATAGACAAAAAAAAGGGCTTTCTCGTCCTTTTTGATTATTTTTTCCAAAAGTTCTCTTTCCTCCCTATTAATTTCCATAGATCTTATTTTAGCACTTTTTCGTAGCCCCCGCACCCGTGAAACAACCAATGAGCGGTTCGGGTCACCGTTGTCGTTGAGACTTTGAGTTTTTTAGCAATTACCTTATACGACATTCCTTGTTTTAATAATCTTGCCATTTCAAGTCTATTTGCAAATTCCTCCATCTCTTTTATAGTTAATAAGTCCCTTAAAAAATTTGCTATCCCTTGCTCTGTCTTTAATTTTAAGAACGCTTTAACTAAAAACTTTTCTTTGTCATTATTAGGTTTATATGATTGAAAACTTGCCATGAAGTAATTATACCACTTGACAAACAAATATTTATGTATTATCATAGTAACACGTTAATATATAATTTATATTGACTTTATAACTTTATGAACTTTATAAAATTGAAAAATTCGTATTTTCATCATCCCCTGCCTCAGGCGGGGTCGCCTATTATGTAATAAATAAAAATTAAATATTATTACCCTACCCCCGCCAGCAGGCGGGTTTTTGTTTGGTGACCGTAGCTCAATTGGATAGAGCGTCAGCCGGTGAAGCTGAAATTTGCGGGTTCAAATCCCGTCGGCCACCCATTAGAAATTACTTAAAATTATGAAAAATACTAATCTAAAATTAGCGATTCAAAAAAATGGTCGACTAACATTCGATACTATCAATCTCCTGTGTGAATCAGGGTTGAAATTTAATATCGATAAGAGGTACTCGTTCGCATCATGCCTTAATTTTCCAATGGAGATTGTTTACGTTCGAGATGATGATATTCCTAATTATGTTGAAAGAGGAGTTGTTGATCTGGGAGTTGTTGGCCAAAACATATTGTATGAAACAAAGAGAAACGTAACAAATATTATTGATCTAAATTTTGGTTTTTGTTCCTTATCAATAGCAATTCCTGAAAAATCTAATGTAAAAAAAATAGAACAGCTCAAAAATGCCAAAATTACTACTTCCTACCCTAATTCAACTAAAGAATATTTTACGAAAAAAAACATTCCGATAAACATTATTTCCGTTACTGGTTCAGTAGAAATTACCCCTGCTTTAGGTATGGCCGATGCCATTGTCGACTTGGTTGCAACAGGACGTACTTTAGCATTAAACAACTTAAAAGTAATTGAAAAGATATACGACTCCCAAGCCGTTTTAATAACCGGAGCCGAAAATATTGGGTGCGAAAAAAAACAAATTTTAATGCAAAAATTAATTAAGCGTTTTAAAAAAATTCTATCGGGCATATCCTTATTGCCAGTTGAAAAAATAATTTTATGAAAGTAATAGAGCTAAAAGATTTATCAAAGAAAGACTATCAAAAAATAGTCAATCGTTCATTTGGATTAAATAGGTCAATAATGTCTGAGGTTAAAAAGAAGATGGATCAAGTAAAGAAAAATGGTGACAAAGTTATTTTTAAAAAATATCAACAAAGATTTGGAAAAGAAAATTATCAGTCGATTCAAGTTACAAAAGAGGAAATAAAAGAAGCCTACTCCGAAGTTAAAGATTCAACAATCAAAGCTTTAAGACAGATGATTAAGAATATCACTCTTGTTCAAAAAGCTCAGCTGACAAAAAAAATAGATATAGTTGTCCAATCGGAGAATGGGATAAAAGTTTGGAGAGAATGGCGATCAATTGAGAAAGTCGGATTATATATTCCCGGAGGAAAAGCTATTTATCCCTCATCGGTTTTGATGACTGCTATTCCCGCTCAAATAGCCGGCTGTAAAAATATAGCTATGTGTTCGCCACCCCGCGATGATGGAAGAATGCCATCGGCTACTTTGGTTGCTGCCGATATGATCGGCCTTAAAAAAATATATAAGATTGGCGGTGTTGAAGCGATTGCTGCTATGACATTCGGAACGGAAACTGTTTCTTCCACGTACAAAATTTTTGGAGCTGGCAACTCCTATGTCACTGCCGCCAAAATGTTGGCTGGAGAAATAATTGGCATTGATATGCCAGCCGGTCCTTCTGAAGTATTTATTATTGCAGATGAAACTGCTAATCCAAAATTTATTGCGGCTGACTTGCTCGCGGACGGTGAACACGGAGAAGATTCGGCCTGTGTTTTATTAACAATATCGAAAAAAGTGGCTGAAGAAACTAAAAAAGAAATAGAAAAACAATTAATTTCCTTATCAACAAGAAAATACGCAGAAGAATCCCTGAAAAGATACGGGTTGCTGGCGATTGTAGAGAATATGGAAGAAGCAATTAATTTTACAAATGAATATGCACCGGAACACTTAGAAATAATGACGAAAAATAATCGGTTGATAGCAAGAAAAATTAACAATGCCGGATCACTATTTTTAGGAGATTGGACATCTAAATCAAGCGGTGATTATGCGACCGGAGCTAATCACGTTTTACCAACAGGAGGAATGGCAAAAATGTATCCACCTCTCGGAGTTGACGCATATGGAAAGTGGATGCAAATCCAAGAATGCACAAAGAAAGGATTGGAAAAAATTAAAAATACAATTGAAGTTATTGCCGAAGTTGAACAATTACCGGCACACAAAAATTCCGTTTCGATTAGATTTAAAAGTTAAAAAAATATTATGAATAAAAATATATTGTCAAAAATAGCTCAAAGAATAACACCATATCAGTGGGAAAAAAATGTCGGACCGGAGGTATTGAGATTTGATGCCAATACCCTGCCGGGTCCTCCTCCCTGTGTTAATAAATTATTGGCAGAATTGAAAGACAATTGTCCGATTAACGAATACGGAGACCCGTCATATGCAAAGTTAAAAAAATTAATTTCAAAATATGAAAATACACCGGTAAATACTATTACGCTTACAAATAGCGGGGATGAGGCGCTTGATATTATTGGAAAAGCCTTTTTAAATGACGGTGATAATTTTTTAATTCAACCGCCTACGTACGAAATATTCAAGTCTCAATGCGAGATTAATAAGGGTAAAGCAGTTGAAGTACCATTATTAAAAAAAACTTTTAAACCCGATGTAAAAAATGTCATAAAAGTATTAAAAAATTTACCTATTAAAATAACATTTATCTGTAATCCTAATAACCCTACAGGAACCATAACCGAACCTGAAGATATTAAATTGATTTTAAAAAATACATCGGGAATTGTTTTGGTGGATGAAGCATACAGAGAATTTTATGGAGTTACCTATGTTCCGCTACTCGCTAAATATGATAATCTCGTTATTTTGCGTAGCTTTTCAAAATTTGGTGCAATGGCCGGAACCAGAGTCGGATACCTGATTGCTAATAAAAAATTAAGTCAAGTATTTGACGCTATTCGCTTTCCGCTTGGAGTTAGTTATTTTTCATGCAAGTTAGCAGAAAAGCTTCTTGAAGAAAATAAAAAATGGATTAATAACCAAATAGAAATAATTAAAAAGGAAAGAGAAAGACTTTCACAATCACTGCTCGAACTTGGATTATTTGTATATCCCTCCCAGGCAAATTTTATCTTAGTAGGTTTTGGTAAAAATGCTGACAAAATCTATCAAAAACTTAAAGAAAATAATATTTTAGTCCGGAACAGAAATAATAAGAAATATTTAGTAGGATGCATTCGAATTACTATTCGAAGTAAAAAACAAAATAATATTTTAATTAATAATTTAAAGAAAATATTATGAATACAAGATATGACGGATTAATTTTTGACATGGACGGAGTCTTGGTTGATGTAACTCAATCATATCGTGAAGCGATTCGTCAAACGGCTGGATATTTTCTTAAAAGAAATGTTTTTATGATTGAGATTGACCGAATAAAAAATAAAGTTGGGACGAATAATGACTGGGACGCAACATATGTTCTAATCAACAAGCCAACCATTGATTATGAATTAGTTAAAGACTATTTTCAAAAAATATATTTGGGAGGCCTAATCAATAAAGAAAAATTATTGATCCCAAAACAAAAATTGCTGTTGCTAAAGAAAAAATATAAAAAACTTGGGATTGCCACCGGACGTCCCGGACAAGAAGTTGAATATGTCATCAAAAAAAATAATCTCGAGAAAATTTTTGATTGTATTGTCGCTTTAGAGGATGTTGTTAATGGTAAACCGGCTCCCGATTCATTATTGGCGGTAATTGAAAGGTTGAGTTTAAAACAAACTGTTTATATTGGGGATAGCCCAAGTGATGTTCGAGCCGCTGAAGCATCCGGAATACCGTCAATTTATGTCGGCAATCAAAATATCGGAATGATCAAATTTAAATCTGTATTACAAGTTATTAACTTTTTATTATGAAAAGGATTTCTAAAATAGTCAGAAAAACAAATGAAACGGGAATAGCCGTTGATCTTAATGTGGATGGTGTTGGGAAAAGATTAATTAATACCCCTATCGGTTTTCTTAACCACATGTTGGATCTGTTTGCCAAACAAGGATTGTTTGATTTAAACATTAAGGCTACTGGCGACATGTTTATTGATGAGCACCACATTGTGGAAGACATCGGTATTGTTTTAGGTCAAGCCTTTTATAAAGCGATCGGTGATAAAAAAGGAATTGGTCGTTATGGGTTTTTTATCCTGCCGATGGATGAATCATTGGCAACGGTAGCGGTTGATTTTTCCGGACGTTATACGTTTACGTTTAATTGTGATTTTAATCGGGAAAAAATTGGTGATTTAAGCACAGAATTGATTTACGATTTTTGGAGCGGTTTTGCTCAAAACGCAAAAATCAATCTGTATATAAAAGTTGAAAACGGCAGGAATGACCACCACAAAGCTGAGGCAATTTTTAAAGCCGCAGCAAAAGCTGTCCGTATGGCTTGCGAAATTGATAAACGAGCCTCGTTAACAGTTCCATCAACGAAGGGAGCTCTATGATAGCTATCATTGATTATGGCCTAGGAAATTTGGGAAGTGTAAAAAATACCCTGGATAAACTGGGAGTTGATTCTGTGATTTCAAAGTCAAAAAAAGACATCGAAAAAGCTGATGGTCTGATCCTCCCCGGTGTCGGTAGTGCCAGACAAGGAATGGAAAATTTGAAAAATAGAAAGCTTGACAAAATCCTAGTTAATGAAATAAAAAAAGGTAAACCCTTTTTAGGTATTTGTCTTGGTATGCAACTTTTGTTTTCGGAAAGCAAAGAAGGAAATTCTAAATGCCTAAATGTTATTGAAGGAACTGTTAAGGAATTCAGTTCCGAAGTAAAGGTGCCTCAAATCGGTTGGAATATGGTGGAGCAAAAAACCGAAAGTGAATTATTTAAAAACATTCCAAGAAACAGCAGTTTTTACTTTGTTAATAGTTTTTATTGTTTACCTGATGATAAATCGTTAATTTTTGGGGAGACCGAATATGGAGTTAATTTTTGCAGTATTTTAATTAAAGAGAATATTGTTGCGACTCAATTTCACCCGGAAAAAAGCGGCCAGGTCGGCCGGCAATTTATTAAAAATTTTATAAAACTAATATGATCACAAAAAGAATTATTCCCTGTCTCGATATGACTGAAGGCAAGGTTGTTAAAGGCATTCAGTTTGTAAATTTCCGTGATGCCGGAGATCCTGTTACTTTGGCCAAAAAATATGACGAGCAAGGAGCGGACGAGTTAGTGTTTTTAGATATTACGGCAACAACCGAAAATAGAAATATTTTACTTGACGTCGTAAGAAGAACAGCAAAAAATGTTTCAATTCCATTTTCCGTTGGCGGTGGAATCAGATCTGTTGAAGATATGAGATTAGTTCTTGAAAATGGAGCTGACAAAGTAGCCGTTAACACGGGTGCTTTTAACAATCCCGGGCTTATTGCCGACTGTGCTAATTATTTTGGCCGTCAATGTGTCATTTTATCATTGGACGCCCGACAGATAAAAAAAGGTCGATGGAATGTGTTTATCAACGGAGGAAAAACGGATACCGGAGTTTCTGCTGTTGAATGGGCTAAAAAGGCCGTTTTGCTCGGTGCAGGTGAAATACTTTTAACAAGCATCGATACCGATGGAATGAAAAAAGGGTTTGATGTGGAATTGACAAAATTAATTTCAAAAAACGTTAATGTCCCGATCATTGCCTCCGGGGGAGCTGGAAAAATCGAAGACTTTTATGAAATTTTTAAAAAGGGAAAGGCCGATGCTGCTTTAGCTGCATCTCTTTTTCACTTTGGTGAGTTAACGATAAATCAAGTTAAAAATTATTTGAAGAATAGAGATATTCCTGTTCGATCAATATGAAAAAACTTATTCCAACAATTGTTCAAGACTATAAATCAAAAGCAGTTTATATGCTTGGGTATTCAAGTGCCAAATCTTTAAAAAGAACAAAAATAACTGGCTATGTTTGGTTTTGGAGTAGGAGCCGCAAAAAACTATGGATGAAGGGTGAAGAATCCGGAAATAAATTGAAAGTTAAAGAAATATATTTTGATTGTGATCAAGACGCATTGTTGATAAAAGTTTTACTTGAAGGTATTAACGTTTGTCATACTGGAAATTTATCTTGTTTTTTTAATTTAATTAAATAAATATGAATATAAAAAAGCTTTATCAAATAATTAAAGAGCGAAAGCAGAAAATGCAGAAAGATTCTTATGTGGCTTCCCTATTTAGATTAGGAGATGATCGGATTATCCAAAAAGTTGGGGAAGAAGCTACCGAAGTTATTATTGCTGCTAAAAATAAGAGTAAGAAACAAATCGTTTACGAGGTATCCGATTTAATATTTCACCTGTTAATTCTTCTGGCTTCGTTTGATATTGATATACCGGAAATTGAAAAAGAATTCGAGAGTCGAAATAGATAGTACTTCGATAAAAATATCGCGTTTCCATAACCTAATTCCGTGTTTTTGTAGGTTATAAGCGGTAGACTAAAATACACCTTTTATTTATTCTGTGAATAAGTTAAAAACAGAGGAGGTGATTAATAATGGAGACAAAAGTAACGCCAAAACCAAAACTCGATTCAAAAATCCTAAAATGCCCGAACAAAACCATTTTCTTTGATACATATGAAGCAAAGAATAAAAGCAAATATTTAAGAATTACCGAGTCGCGCTATAACAAAGATACGAAGCAAAGCGTCAGATACTCAATAATATTATTTAAAGAAGATATCGAAGGATTTAAAAAGACATTGGAAGAAATAAAACTGGATTAATTATTTGCTTAAGTAAAATTTCCGTTCCTTGTCGGAAAATTTTTCGATAGCGTAACGAAGCATTGTCCGCGGCATCGTTTTGTAATGTTTATTAAGAAAATCTATCTCTGTTTTTTTATCTTTTTTACCGATTTCGCGAAGCGCCCAACCGACAGCTTTATGTATTAAATCATTCTTATCTTTAAGTAATATTTCTGAAATTTTTGTGGTATCCGAGAATTGGTTCTCTCGGATAAAAGCAAAAGTAGAAATAATTGATATTCTTTTTTCCCAAAGATTTTTTGACCTAGCCAGCTTAAACAAAATCTTTTTATCCTTATCAATCAGCCAATTTCCTAAAATATAATGGCTGGAAAGATCGACCAGATCCCAGTTATTGATTTTCTTGGTATTTTTTAAATAAAATCGGACAATCAAACTTTGATCTTTGATATTTGCTTTTTGATATTTCATTCGTAAGATCATTAAAGATGATAGCCTGTGCTCATGGATTTTACTGTCAATAAGTTTTTGCAGATCTTTTATTCCTAAACTTTGATATTTTTTACTGATCGTCCGAAGATTTGGAACGGCAATACCTAAAAATCTATCACCTTCTCCATATTCTCCCTTTCCCGTTTTGAAAAACCATTTTAAGTTTTTTGCTCTTTCCGAATCAGCTGCTTGTTGAAGCTCCCTAATTAACTGATTAAGCATGTTATTCTTTTTTAATTTCCCAGAACTCGGCTCCGGCCGCATCCCATTTCAATCTTTTTTCATCCGGATCGGAAAAATTAAACTGACTGTTGACATAGTACCAGATCGTTCCCGGCTTCCTGGAAACATTAACAACACCGTGAGCAACGCCTCTTGGAACGATGACTAATTTAGAACTGCCGTTTCCCAAAACTATCTTCATTTTTGTATCCTTTGTATCAGAGTCATTTCTCAAATCCCACAGACCTAAAATCATATGATCTTCCGGTGACACATACCAAACGTCCTCTTGTTTATAATGTAGATGCCAGGCCTTAATGCTTCCCGCTAATATTTTTGACCTATTGATCTGTCTGACCTTAAAATCAGGAAATTCTTGAAAATTTCCATGTTCATCGATTCTTGTCAACTCTTCAAAAGTTCCGTCCTCGCCGATAAATTTTTTTATTTCAACTATTTTGACGCCGCCAATCACTTTCTTTTTTGAGTAGTCCTGAACATAAATTTCCTGTTTCAATCGAACTAATACATCATCTAAACTCAAGTTTTTCATAGTTATATAATAATTTCTAATATTTAATGACATTATAGTATAATTTAACAAATAAAAGCTATCGTAGCTCAGCGGTAGAGCACCCGTTTCATAAGCGGGACGTCACAGGTTCGAATCCTGTCGATAGCACT